>OHAB01002130.1_pt1 | contig 9691 bp, 8 predicted proteins | sample 1577031 | NCBI WGS metagenome assembly OHAB01 (sample SAMEA3541477, study PRJEB24748) | human gut metagenome | biome: human gut; feature: human-associated habitat; material: faeces | place: China | collected 2012 | reverse complement strand
CTCTTTATAAGCGTTTCTATTACGATTATCAGTGTCGCTCGATGCGTCCGGAACGGATTGTGCCGGATTGTTTTGCTTTTTATCTTTTGAGCCGTTACGGTATGAACTATCATGAAGGTACTTGTCTGATTGACTTGATGATGCATACGGGGAAGATCAATTACGTAGTGCAAAACTTATTGGGATATAGTGATATTGGTGAAGCAATGGGGTATTCTAAGGAGGAAAGCGACTGGTGCAAGGATAATGAAAAGGAGATATGGAATTATATCTGTACCAACGATCATCTGCATGCTCGTGACCCGATGGTGATCCGCTATTATATGAAGCCTGCTCCTGCTGTTGATATGTTGGGTGCTCAAGCTCCGGCATTGATAGGTACATGGATGGGAGCAAGAATCATTGCTTCTTACATGAAAAAGCATAAGGATATGAAGCTGAAAGATCTTCTGGAATTTACTGATTACCACGAAATGTTAAGTGAATCCAACTACCTGGCTTCCTGAATCGTTTCTCTTTCTTATTTCTCAATTTTTAATTTTCAATTCTCAATTTAATAAGTGGAAACTGCCCTTTATTTGTTGCCCGTGACTTTAGGCGATACACCTATTGAAAAGGTGTTGCCTTCTTATAATAAGGAAATTATTTCCGGTATCCGGTATTTTATAGTCGAAGATGTTCGTTCTGCCCGTCGTTTCCTGAAAAAGGTGGACCGGGAGATTGATATTGATGCGTTGACATTTTATCCGTTGAACAAACATACTTCACCTGAAGATATTTCCGGTTATCTGCAACCTTTGGTAGGCGGAGCTTCAATGGGAGTTATTTCCGAAGCCGGTTGTCCGGCGGTAGCTGATCCGGGAGCGGATGTGGTTGCCATCGCACAACGTAAAAAACTGAAGGTAGTTCCTTTGGTTGGACCCTCTTCAATTATTCTTTCCGTGATGGCTTCGGGCTTTAACGGGCAGAGCTTTGCGTTTCATGGTTATCTGCCGATTGAACCGGGGGAACGTGCCAAGAAACTGAAAACATTGGAGCAGCGTGTGTATGCTGAAAATCAGACACAACTTTTCATTGAGACGCCTTACCGGAATCATAAGATGATAGAAGATATTTTGTTAAACTGTCGTCCTCAAACAAAGCTTTGTATTGCTGCCGATATTACATGTGAAGGAGAGTATATACAGACGCGTACAGTGAAGGACTGGAAGGGACATGTGCCTGAATTGTCTAAGATTCCCTGTATTTTTCTCTTATATAAATAACGCCTTTCAGGTGTTCATATTCATCTTCGAAACAGCTACTGAAGAAGCCTTTTCCCAAGTTTTCCTCTATCTGTTTGAAACTCCATAGCTTACTGTTTTTAAAGCGAGGGGTACAAAGGATGGAATCATCCTTGATATCAACGATGAATAAGTAGATAAGACGATTGGTTACTTCATTCTCAAAGTGATAAACGATATTGAACTCTGGTTTGATATCTTTCTCATGCGGGAAAGCATTGTTAATCAAACGGGTGGCACCTGCCTCTAAAGATTCTCCGTAACGGAGATAACATTCCATGGGAATGTCCACTTTTCCTTTGTCCAAAATGGCTGTTGACGGTCTGTCGCAAAGGAACAGCATTCCATGAGTGGATATGGCAATTCTTATCACCGGATTGATGTATGCGTTCTTATAATTAACAGCTTCTATCGCAGGGGTTTTCCCGATCACGTCTCCTTTTGTATTCACAATAGGAACATATTCTGTGTGAGACATTAGGTGATTGAAGAAACGGATAGCTATCTGGTTGAACAGGATGCTCATAAGAAAGACAGTAGGAGGTAACACTTTATAGAGTACAAACAGACTTGTCTTACTTAGTGGGTTTTGGAAAATGACGGTGATGCTGATTATAATAAAATGCAGTATTCCGAAAATCAAGGCAATGCGAGCAGATACAACGGCGGCTTCTGCTCCCTGAGCATATAAACGTTTGTTGCAAGAACCTATCTGTTTTAAGAAGTGGTTGATAAACCTTTTCTTATGCATATAAAGACTTAGCATTGGAATGAGAATACTGACTTCCAGAGTAAGCGGGAGCGCACCGGGGGGAACATAATCACCAGGAATGAGAGCTGCTACGGATAATAGTGCCAGCACTCCGGTCGCTATATAGAGGATAAAATTAGGAATTAACAATCCTTTACGTCGATAAGAAAGGTATATTCCTATAATACCTATACCTGTACCGATGTAAATAGCCGTGTCTTGCGTTATAAGTTCACACAATAAAATGGAAATAATAACGGGGATAAAACCCAGCGACATGTTAAATGCGGAAGAAAGTATTCCTTTATGATCCATCTCTATATTTATGTTTATTTGTCGGTTCTATCTATAAAACAAATAGTGTATGTGTTTTGTTTGCTAACGAATATGTTTCTCTGCATGGTAGGAGGAACGAACAAGGGGAGCACTCTCTACGATGTTGAATCCTTTCTCTAAACCAACTGTTTTATATTTCGTGAATTGCAGCGGAGTGATGTATGCCACAACGGGATAATGCCGATGACTCGGTTGCAGGTATTGCCCTATGGTAAGAATCTGGCAACCGGTTGCTAACAGATCGTCCATCAATGTTTCGACTTCCTCCGGAGTTTCACCCAGTCCGACCATTATGCCGCTTTTAGATTTGACTCCCTTTTCGGAAATATGTCTGATAACCTGTAAGCTTGTATCATAATTTGCTGCACTGCGGACTAGTGGACTAATGCGGCGCACAGTTTCCATATTGTGTGATATGATGTCGGGGCCGGCGTCAATTACTAAATCTACTAACTCCATTCTGCCTTGAAAATCCGGAATCAGTACTTCAATGGTTGTCTGTGGATTCAACCGTTTTATTTCCCGGATGGTACGTGCCCAATGCTCTGCACCCAAATCAGGTAAATCATCCCGGTCTACAGAGGTGATGACGGCATGATCCAATTTCATCAGTGCGATGGATTCTGCTACATGGGTAGGCTCGTTTGCATCTAACGGATGGGGACGTCCTGTCTGTGTGTTGCAAAATTTACAGCTACGCGTGCAGATGTCACCGCCAATCATGAAGGTGGCTGTTCCTTTTCCCCAACATTCCCCCATATTAGGGCAACGCCCACTGCTGCATATCGTGTGCAAGCAGTGGGAGTCGACAATTCGCTTTGTTTCGGTGTATCGTTCGTTGGCACCGATATTAATTTTCAGCCATTCGGGCTTACGTACTCTATCCGTCATTATAAGTTGTTCAAGAAGAAGTTGGTCAACCGTGTGTACAAGTGTTGGCGGGTGTTGCCACCATATATTCCATGATTACGGTTCGTGTACACTTGCATATCAAATTGTTTTCCAAGCTGAACTAACTGTTCGGCATATTCTGCACAGTTCTGGAAGTGAACATTGTCATCTGCCATACCATGTACCAGCAACAAGTTGCCATGAAGTTTGTCGGCACGGGTGAAGGCTGATGATTCCTTATATCCTTCTGCATTTTCTTTGGGAGTGCGCATGAAACGTTCGGTGTAAATCGTATCATAGAAACGCCAGTCGGTTGGTGCGGCTACTGCTACTCCGGCTTTGAATACGGGAGTTCCTTCGCTCATGCTCATAAGAGTCATGTATCCGCCATAACTCCAACCCCAGATACCGATGCGGTCTTTGTCCACATACGCTTGTTTGCCTAGGTAAAGCGCTGTTTCCACCTGGTCTTTGGCTTCTTTGACGCCAATTTTTAAATAGGTACATTTCTCAAAAGCTTCTCCACGGCCTCCAGTGCCACGACCATCTACACATACCACGATATAACCGAGGCTTGCCATGTATGTCTCCCAGCTGATTCCCCAAGTATCCAATACCTGTTGGGAACCCGGGCCACTATATTGATACATCAGTACCGGATATTTTTTGGATGCGGAGAAATTAACCGGTTTCATCATCCAGCCATTCAACTTCACGCCATCTGTAGTCTGGAAAGTAAAGAACTCTTTTTGTGGTACTGCATATCCGGACAATGTTTGCTTCAACGCATCATTTGTAATAAGCGTTTTGAGCGTTTTGCCTGAATTATCGTTCAAGGTAACCAACATAGGAGTATCCAAGCTGGAGAACTTGTTCATATAATACTTCATCGATTTGCTGAAGAGAGGCGTATTGGTTCCTGCCTGTTGAGACAATTTGGTCTTTTTGCCTTTCTTATCTATTTTATAGACAGCCTTGCGCAGAGGACTCTCTTCGTTGCTGGTATAATAGAAAGAACCATCTTCTTCATCATATCCCAGAAAATCTTTCACTTCGAACTTACCGTTAGTAACCTTTTTAATCAAGTTACCTCCCATGCTATACCAATAGAGATGACTGTAACCGTCACGTTCGCTAAGCATGCTGAAATATTCGGGATAGAACTGGATGTTATCGAAAATATTCTCCTTTATGTAATAAGGAGATTCATCACGGAGCATTAGTTTGCAAAGTGTTGAGCGAGGATCGGCAAAGTAAAGGTCGAAACGGTCTTGATGACGGTTTAATGTCATGATAGCCAATTTGTTGGCATCCTTTGTGAAACGGATGCGTGGAATGTATCCATCTGCATCCAGCGGGAGTTTCATCGTACGGGTGACGTGTGACTTGATGTCATACGTGCGTACTTCTACTTTCGAATTCGGGTATCCGGCTTTCGGATACTTGTAGGTATATTCACCCGGATAATCTTTTAAGGCATCAATACGGGGTGCCTGTCCGGCAAATACCGGAAAAGAGTAGGAGGGAACTTCTGACTCATCGAAGCGGATGAAAGCGATCAGTGTATTATCAGCGCTGAATTCCAAAGCACGGTCGAAACCGAACTCTTCTTCATACACCCAGTCGGGGATGCCGTTGATTACAGAGTTCTGTTTGCCATCCTCCGTAATTTGGCTTTCACTGTTGCCATAAAGCAGCTTAACAAGAAATATGTTATTGTTGCGGACAAAAGCAATCATTGTACCGTCTGGAGAAAAGACGGGGACCTGTTGAGGTCCACCGTCAGACAGCCGTTCAATAATGTTGTTTGTCGTAACGCCCTTATCATTTCGTTTCAAAGGGTAAATGTAATGTACAGCTGTGTATGAATGCCTATATATAGGTGTCGTTTTAGTAGCAATCAGCAATTTCTGACCGTCGGGCGAGAACTGGTAACTGTCGAAGTTCTTGAAGTCACATTCGCGTGCAGTGCTTACATCGAAAATCACTTCTACTTTCTCGCCTGTTTTGAAAGAGTATTTAATGATCTGCGTGCCGTCGGCGTTCATCTGCGTGTAGTGTTCGCCATCAGGCATGGGGATTACTCCCTGGATATTTTCCGGGCGGAAACGTCCGGAGGTGATATCTTTTAAATCGAGTGCCTTTTGTCCTTGTGCCATTCCGGTCAGACAGAGAAGGCAGAGTAATAAAGTGATGCTGATCTTTTTCATCTGCTTTTATAATCGGTTTTGGTTTTAATTCGTACTTGCAAAAGTAACAATAAACTTAGATTCAACAAAGCCTGACCGATTTTTATATAGATTTGATAAGGATTATTGGGTGAGATTCAATATCTTTGTGAAAAGGACTTTAAACATTACCACTATGAATTCAAAAAGAAAAGACTTGCAATATGCTTCTGTCTTCTTATTGGCCGTAGCATTGACATTCCTGTTGGGGAAGGGGGATAATCTGTGGTTGGTATCGTGGGGTGACTTGATACCGAGTTTGTTTGTGCTGTTCATAGCAGGTGATTGTTTGCATAGTTCCCTGCTCCGTATCAAACGCGGCGAAGAGGATGGAGGAGCCCGGTGGAGTACTTGTTTCACTTTTCTGGTATTCAGTATTGTTTTTATGGGCGACTTATTTTATATTGGCAACTTTATTGTGAATAAACTGTGGGGCTAAAGGATTAGTAGAAATTCTGCTTCACAGGTATTTAATAGTAAGATTTTCTTCTTAACTATAGCTTTTAGTTTACTTTAACTAGATAAATTAGTTTATGAACTAAAACTTTTCGTTATTTGCAGCAAACAAAGTTGCAGATATGAAAGGATTAACAGCAAAAGAAGAAGAAATCATGGGCTTTTTTTGGGAAAAAGGTCCCTTGTTCGTGAAGGAAATGTTGGCTTTCTATGAAGATCCCAAGCCACATTTCAATACATTATCTACGATTGTGCGTGGGTTGGAAGAAAAAGGTTTTCTAGCTCATTATACTTTCGGGAATACCTATCAATATTATCCCGTAGTCAGTGAAGAAGATTTTCGTAAAGGAACGCTGCGGAATGTGATTAGTAAGTATTTTAATAATTCTTACCTGAATGCCGTTTCTTCTTTAGTTAAAGAGGAAGATATTTCCTTGGATGAATTGAAACAGCTCATCGAGGAAGTGGAACAGGCTGACAAAAAACACTAATCTATTAAACGAAAATCTATGCTATGGGAGTTTTCTTCATTTATATATTAAAATCATCTGTTTGTCTTGTTCTGTTTTACCTGTTTTTCCGGTTATTACTTAGCAAGGAAACCTTTCATCGTTTCAATCGTATGGCTTTATTGGGAGTGTTGTTCTTTTCATTACTCATTCCTTGTATCGAAGTAACTACCCGGCATCAGGTTGAAGTGCAGCAGGCTGTGCTCTCCATTGAGCAATTGCTATTGATGGCAGAGTTGGAGGCTACTCCTGCCAATGTCGGTGCAGTGCAGGAGACGCCGACTATATCTTGGGTACAGATTGTTCTGCTGGTCTATCTGGCGGGTATTCTGTTTCTTGTCTGTCGCAATATCTATTCTTTGATTTGTCTCTTCCAGTTGGTACATTCCGGCAAACATGAGAAGTTGGAGAAAGGGGTTACACTTGTGGTGCACAATCAGGAGATAGCTCCGTTCAGTTGGATGAAGTATATTGTCATCAGCCGGAAAGACCTGGAGGAAAACGGGAGGGAAATCCTTATTCATGAAATGGCTCATATCCACCATCGTCATTCAGTAGATTTATTGGTGGCGGATATTTGCATCTTTTTCCAATGGTTCAATCCTGGTGCATGGTTGTTGAAACAGGAGTTGCAGAACATTCACGAATATGAAGCAGACGAGACCGTCATTAATGAGGGTGTAAACGCGAAAGAATATCAACTATTATTAATAAAAAAAGCCGTTGGCACAAGGCTCTACTCTATGGCCAACAGCTTTAATCACAGTAAACTTAAAAAACGTATCACTATGATGTTAAAAGAAAAATCGAATCCGTGGGCACGGTTGAAGTATTTGTATGTACTTCCGTTGGCAGCTATTGCAGTAACTGCTTTTGCCCGTCCTGAAATCTCTGAAAAAATGGAAGAAATTTCTGCTGTCAAAGTTAATGATTTGGCGGAAATTGTGCAAGAAAAGGTGCTGCAAGATACAGTAAAAGTATCTAAAGACGAGAAGAAAGATGCTTTGGTAGTGACTGGCGTGAAATCGAAAGAGGAGGAAGAAATTGTTATTTTTGAGGTTGTAGAGCAGATGCCGGAATATCCTGGTGGTATGAGTGCACTGCAAAAATATCTGTCGGAGAAAATAGCTGGTTCTCCAATAAAAGGTAAAGTGGGCGGTAGAGTGATGGTAGGTTTCACTGTGGCTGAAACCGGGAAGATAAAAGATGTACGTGTACTTCAGTCGGATGAAGCGTCATTAAATCAGGAAGCCGAAAGAATTGTCAGTGAAATGCCGGATTGGATTCCCGGAAAGCAACGAGGCAGACCTGTACCAGTGAAATATACTGTCCCTATAAGATTTGGGAATATCAGATTTGCAGAGAATAAGCAGCCTTTGATTTTTGCTGATGGCAAGGAGATTAGTATGGATGCTATGGAAAAGCTGGACCCGTCAACAATAGAAAGTATATCTGTGTTGAAAGATTCTACTTCGATAAAAGTGTATGGTAAACGTGGTGCGAACGGGGTGATACTTGTGAATACTCAACGAGGCAGTAAGACTAAAATACAGAATAAGGAAATCAGTTTTTCACAAAAAACAACCAGTACGGATGCTGTTCCCGATTTTCCGGTCAGTGGAACTGTTGTTGACGAGCAGGGGCGTCCGAAGGCTGGAGTCAGCATTATTGTGCCTAATACAAATCATGGTACGATAACGGATATAAATGGTCATTTTAGTCTGAAAGCAATGAAAGACGGCAATCTGTGGTTCTCATTTATTGGATATAAGCCAGTAAAAGCTTCTGTATCTTCTACGATGAATATACGAATGGAGCAGGAAGTGGTTGACCTGTTTCCTGAACTTTCAGGCAGTGTGAAAAATGGAAATACAGGGTTTAAGGTGAATAATGGTGTAACTGTGCATGGGATAAAAGGCGAAGAGCCTTTAGTCATTATAGACGGGAAAGAAGCTATGGAGAAAGATGCGTTGTCTAAGCTTGCGCCAGACCATATAAAAAGTATTTCTGTGCTGAAAGATAAATCAGCACAGGTTGTCTACGGAGACAAAGGAAAGAATGGGGTGATTATTGTAGAAATGTTGACGGATGATGAATATCAGACCCGTCAGAACAAGAAATAGAAGAAATCATGCATTGATTTGTTGACGGAGGTACGCTAGTATCTCCGTTTCTTGTTCCGGATGGAACCATTGTATTTCTTCATCTCTTTTGAACCAAGTCATCTGTTTACGCGAATAAATGCGGGAGTTTTGCTTGATTTTATCTATGGCAAAGGGGAGTTCCCATTCTCCATCCAGATACTTGAACAGCTCTTTATAACCTACTGTATTGAGCGAATTGAGGTGGCGATAGGGAAGTACCGAGCGTACTTCTTCCAGTAATCCTTCCTCCATCATTTGATCTACCCGACGGTTGATACGGTCATACAACTCTTCCCGGTCGCGAGTCAGACCGATTTTTAGAATGCGGAAAGGACGTTGCTTTTTTTGTTGGGTGCGGAAAGAGGTATAAGTGCGTCCGGTCATATAGCAAATTTCCAATGCATGAATTACCCGTTTGGGATTCTTTAGATCCACTATCCGATAATATTCCGGATCTAGCAGGCGAAGTTCTGCACAGAGTTGTTCAAGTCCTTCCTCCTCATATTTCTGTAGCATGAGTTGACGGGTTTCCGCATCAACGGTAGGAATATCGTCGATACCTTTACAGATAGCGTCTACATACATCATTGAGCCACCGGTAAGAACCACGACCTCGTGTTGCGTAAATAACTTATCGAGGATTTCCAACGCTTCCGTTTCGTATTGGGCGGCACTGTAATAATCTGTCAAATGAAGCGTACCGACCAAATAATGAGGTACACGTTTGAGTTGGTCGGGAGTAGGAGCTGCCGTACCTATCTTTAATTCGGCGTAAAGTTGTCTTGAATCAGCAGATACAATGCTTGTTTGAAAAGACTCTGCTATCCGCAGGCTTAATTCTGTTTTTCCTACACCGGTAGGACCTATAAGAACAATGAGAGTAGGCAAGGGGGATAAGTGGTTAATGGTAACAGATTAGTGATTTAATGATCTGTGGATAAAACGAAATCATTAAATCACTAATCGTTAAATTAATATTTATCTTCATCATAAGGGCTACCTGCATCGCCACCGATATCGAATCCTTCTTGGTCGAAGTCTTCCATATCGAAGTCTTGGTCGCCATAGAAGTTTTCATCTAAATCAAGCGAAC
>OHAB01002122.1_pt1 | contig 9720 bp, 4 predicted proteins | sample 1577031 | NCBI WGS metagenome assembly OHAB01 (sample SAMEA3541477, study PRJEB24748) | human gut metagenome | biome: human gut; feature: human-associated habitat; material: faeces | place: China | collected 2012 | reverse complement strand
ACATCATCTTTGTAATAGCCGTATCTCTCATACATTGCAAGCATTGCATCCCACAATGTCATGTTCTTTGTCTTATAGTAAGCGGCTGCTTCACAGAGTGTCATGGATGCTACGATCGCATCTTTATCTCTCGCATAGGTTCCTGTCAGACAGCCATAGCTTTCTTCCATACCAAACAGATAGGTTCCTTTTCCTGTTTTCTCAAATTCCAAGATCTTCTGACCGATAAATTTAAATCCGGTCAGCACTTCTACCAGCTCGATTCCATAATAGTCAGCGATTGCATCTGCCATATTCGTAGAAACGATAGAACGGATAAATGCACCGTCAGCCGGAAGGCTTCCGTCACGCTCTTTGCGCTGTCCGATCACATAATCACCGATCAGGCATCCTGACATATTACCGGTTAAGCTGTGATATTCTCCTGTTTTGCTGTCCTTTACATACACACCGAGACGGTCTGCATCCGGATCTGTCGCAAGAATTAAGTCTGCATCTACTTTTTTGCCAAGGGCAAGTCCAAGTTCAAATGCTTCTGCTGCTTCCGGGTTCGGATAACTTACCGTCGGAAAATCACCATCCGGCAGCTCCTGCTCCGGAACAACATATACATTTTTGAAGCCAAGCTCTTTTAATACACGGCGTACCGGAATATTTCCTGTTCCATGTAATGGTGTATAAACGATCTTTAACTCTCCGCCCACTTTATCAATGCAGTCCTGATGCAGAACCAGTTTCTTTAATTCAGCAATGTAAGGATCGTCGATATCTGCTCCGATCACCTGATAAAGTCCTGCTGCTTTTGCCTCATCAAGCGGCATGGTCTTTACTGTTGCATAATCGGTTACTTTTTTTACTTCATCCATGATTCCGGTATCATGCGGAGGTGTGATCTGTGCACCATCCTCCCAGTATACTTTATATCCATTGTACTCCGGTGGATTGTGGCTTGCTGTCACATTGATTCCGGCAATACAGCCTAATTTACGTACTGCATAGGAAAGTTCCGGGGTTGGTCTTAAAGATTCAAATACATATGCTTTGATTCCGTTTGCTGCCAGGCAGAGTGCTGCTTCATCTGCAAATTCCGGTGACATGTGGCGGGAATCATAGGCGATCGCAACTCCGCGCTTCTGCCCGTTTACCTTGCTGATATAATTTGCAAGTCCCTGTGTAGCCTTGCGTACGGTGTAAATATTCATACGGTTGGTTCCGGCTCCGATCACACCACGGAGTCCTGCCGTACCGAATTCCAGATCCATATAAAAACGGTCTTCGATCTCCTTTTCGTTTCCCGCAATATTTTTCAGTTCATTTCTGGTATCCTCATCAAAGTAAGGATTATTCAGCCAGCTCTCATAATTTTCTTTGTATCCCATTTTTCTTTCCTCCCATACTTATGATTCTGTCTTTATATTAGCGATAACAAACTTGTTTTTCAAGTACTATTCCATGCTAAATTTGTACAATTCTGTCCTTTTTAATTACTGTTTCCGGATAACGTTGACAAAAGTTCTGACAGAGTAGAGAGATAATCCGTACTGCTGCCCGTTGATGTGCCATCCCCGGTGCCGGTTCCCGAAGTCCCATCCGTCAAAATTCCGTTGCTGTTTTCCAGTGAATCCCCCGTCGAGGCTCCAGTGCTGCTTCCCACAGAAGTTCCGGCAGTTGTTCCGCTGCTTTCCCCAGCTGTATGGCTTCCTGCAAGACTTCCCGCAAGACTCCCTGCCGCTCCATCTGTCGTAGTATCTGTTTCGTTCGTCACGGAATCCGCTGTATTTTCTGTTTCTGTCTCTTCCGTGGTGCTTTCTGTTCCACTTCCATCACCGGACATTCCGATCACGATCGTTGCCTCTTTTGAATTAACAAACAGCTTCTTATTGTAGGTATCATATCCGGGAGCTGTAACAGCAAGACTGTGCACTCCATACTGGATCGGAACTGCCTCCTCGGTGTCGATCACTTTTCCATCAATCTGAATGATCGCATCCTCCACATCCACAGCAAATAAAATATTTCCAAACTTTGGTCCCTCACCCTTTAAAGTGTTAAGATCAAGTGTCTCTTTCTGTCCGCTCTCGATTGTAAGATCTGTACTTCCGCCATATCCGTTATTTGCCACAGTCACAGTATAAGTTCCTGCCGGCAGTTCCATCGTCATATCTTTGGTCACTTCCGCAAATATTTTGCTTCCGATCTGGATAAAACTTCCCTCAAAAAGTTCTGTATTCGTCAGCGCAAGTTCCCCATGTCCGGTTGTGACAACAATGGAGATCATTTTTTTTCCTATACCGGTCACCCGCAGTGTATCTAAATCGGTCAGATCTGATAACTGCTTTCTCACATCATCTTCACAGATATAAAGATCTGCATCATAGGAATACCGTTCATCTCCGATCTTAAAAATCCTCCGATCCATATCCACCGAATAACGTGATACATCCGGATATTCCCAGACAGCATCGGAAATCTGCACCTGCGTGATCTTTCCCTGATCATCTTTTTCTCCCACCGTGATCACTCTGCCGGGTTCAAAATAAGACACCGCTGTGCGGTTTCCATATTTATCGAGAAATCTGGTTGCGATTGTGTAATAATACACATATTCTTTACCGGATGCGATCTGCTCTAATGTCAGACATTCTGCCTGCATATCATTCGATCTGATCAGGAACTGGTCTGTTCCGACCACATCTTCCCCGGTTGCCTCCACCGACTCATTTGCATCATCCGAAACATCCTCCGTTTTGGCATCTTTCTCCTGATCCGGGTAATAATAACGCCCGGTCACAACCGTATTCTTCTTTCCGCATGCACTAAACAGCATGATCATTGCTGCAAGCAGCAAAATAATCCTGTATTTTATCTTCATGTGCTCTCCTGCTTTCTAAAATATTGTGCAAATAATTATACCGCAAACTATCTACACGGTAAAGTGGAAGAGCATCTGTAAAAACTGTTCCCTTGCATCTTCCTGCGCAATAACTTTCTCTAATTTTTCTATATTTCTCCCTGACAGCCATGCTTTATGTGAATTATAATAACGGTTTGCGATCTTCCAGAATTTTTCCGGATATGCAAGATAAACATACAGATATTTCAGTTCTTCCGGCGACAGCTTTTTTACCCGGTCATAATTACGTATCAGATCCATGCCAAGTCCTGCATTCCAGTTATTCTTTTCCATCATTTTCCGGATAAAGTTTGCAAGATCCCCGACTCTCTCCTGATACAGGAAATTTTCAAAATGAACGACTGCAATTCCATCCTGTGAGAAAATAACATTGTGCTGGTTATAGTCACCATGACAGAATCCGATCAGTTTCTCCTGCCGTCCAAGATCCTTTAAAATATCCGTTGTCTCTTTCGCTTTTTTCACATATTCCGGATACCAGACCGCAAACATCATCTCAAAATCATTTTTTTTCTTTTTTGCACGGATATAATTCTTTACTTTGTTTAACTCACGGTTTCTTTTTTCATAAAGCATTAACAGACTGTTCTGTCCCGATCGTAAAAACTCCGGTACACTGCCCTCATAATTCTGTGCAGACTGATGCAGCAGCGCAAGTTCTTTTACTGCGCTAAACATATCTGACCTGTTTTTCGTATCACATTCTGCACCCGGATACGCCTGATATAATATGTATTTTGTTTCCTCCTCATTCACAGAAAACGGCTCGCCCTCTTTTGTGCGCATTATCGTTTCCACAGTTCTTCCCTGTCTATCAAGATGATCCAGCATATCTGCTAAAAACTCTGCCCGTTCTTTCGAACCTCTGTATTCACGCAATATTTTTGGTCCCTGTTCGGTATCACACTGATAGCTGTCCCGTCCTCTTGAGATGGATTTTACTTCCAGTTCGTATTGTTCTAATACCTGTTCCGGTCGATTATACAAAAAAACGCCCCCCATATGATTGATTACGGTCTTACCACCGTGTCTCTTCATCATATGAGAGGGTTTGTTCATTCATGACTACAGATTCTCTCCAATAGTCTTTCTTTTGTATTCAGCTCCGGTTCATCAAGCACCAGCTCCAAAAGACCTTTTAATGTTTCCCCGATCTCTTTTCCCGGTTTCATCCCGGCAGCGATCAGGTCACTTCCATTGACTGCCAGGTCCCGTATCGTAAGGCACTGATTTTTTTCTAAAATATCCCGGTATAATGCCTCATATCCATCCACGTATGCTAACTTTTCTTTCCTCTGGTATTCGCTCTGTGCCAGGATATCTGCACGTTTTACCGCAAACAATGCCGGATACTGTTCCACTCCGATCCTGCTTACTGCTCTTCTAATATTTTTCTCTGAAAGAGGCGGATTATCATCATGCCAGCACACCAGACGGCACACCTTATCCGTCGTATCATTGTCAAACTTTAACCGGCGCAGGATCTTTCGTGCGATCTCACTGCTTTCCTTCGGATGTCCGTAAAAATGATCGCTGCCGGACCCATCCGTGGTCCTGCACGCAGGTTTTGCCACATCATGCAGCAACATGGTAAGACGCAGCACCTTATCCCCGACGATATGATTTAACGTTGCCACGGTATGTTCCCCGACCGAATAACAGTGATGTTTTGTATTCTGGGGTGTCTCCATCATACGGTCAAACTCCGGCAGAAATACTGCTGTAAGACCTGTCTCCCATGCTGTTTTGATCTCGCCCGGATGTGCAGAGGTAATTAATTTTACCAATTCGGTCTGTATCCGTTCCGCACTGACTTTTGCAATATTCGGTGCAAGTTTTACCATCGCCTTTTTTGTCTCTTCCTCAATCGCAAATCCAAGCTGTGCAGCAAAACGCACGGCACGAAGCATCCTAAGCGCATCTTCCGAAAAACGCTCTGTGGCACATCCCACGCATCGTATCACGCCGCGCTCTAAATCACCCACACCGTCAAATGCATCGACCAGACCGTTTTTGTCATTATATGCCATGGCATTGATCGTAAAATCACGCCGTTTTAAATCTTCCAGCAGACTCGCCGTGAACTGCACGTTTTTCGGGTGTCTTGCATCCTCATATTCACCGTCGATCCGGTAAGTTGTCACTTCAAATCCCTCATGTTCCACCATCACGGTGACTGTTCCATGCTGTATCCCGGTATCAATGGTATGGATCTTTTTTTCGGCAAATATTTCTTTAACCTGCTCCGGTTTCGCCTGTGTCGTGATATCCCAGTCCCCCGGTGTGCGGTGTAACATGGTGTCGCGCACACAGCCGCCGACTGCATACGCTTCATAGCCATGTTCTTCTAATGTTTCTATGATAAATTTTACTTTTTCCGGCAAAACGATTTTCATATACGGTAAGTTCCCTTTTTTGTTGTCTTGATCGAATAGAGCAGATCATCCGCCCGCTTGATCATCTGGTTGATTTCTTCCTCGTCATGAACGTCTTTCGCCGACACGATTCCAATGGAACAGGAAATACGCTGCTCTTTTTTGATAGAAATCTGTTTTTTCAGTTTCTCAGAAATCGCTCCTTCAAAACCGTCTGCCTGATCGATCTTTTTATAGATCAGCTCTGCTGTCTCTGTAAGTTTTTCTTCGTCTGCAGTAAAAAATACGATAATGTATTCATCCCCGCCGTAGCGGCATACAAATCCCTGTTTTTCACACAGACCCGAGAAAATGTCTGCCATTTCCTTTAAAACCAGATCTCCGACATCATGACCGTAAGTATCATTATAATGTTTAAAATTATCGAGATCAATAAACATCAGTCCCAGTTCCGGTTTTCGTTTTCCTCCCAGGAATTCATCCATCAGGGCTTTGATTCTCCGGTAAAACCCTTCTCTGTTGTAAATTCCAGTCAGTTGGTCTGTAACCGCAGAAAGATAAAGTTTATTGTTCATCTCGTATATTTTATCATATGCGTCCAGACGGTTCAAAGAATATTTTACCTCCCGGAACAAAAGCTGATACATGTTTAAGTCATCTTCATCTAACATATATCTGTTTACGGAAGAATGCCAGTTATCCTTCATCCTCACATAGGCGATCAGGAAATTTTCCAGTTTTGAATTGTTAAAATACGGTACTGCCACTAAAGAACACACATCATCCTCACCAAATAATGATGTGATATCCTGGTGCTCATTATAATTGCTGCTGATCTTCGAGATTGCATAACCTCCCGGATTCCGTTTCAGGGAAGCAATGATCCTGCCCGTCTGCCCGTCGTTTAATTCTATCCCTGTATTGTTGTATAACACCTGCGTTTTCCGTTCCATACAGCGTGCATATACAGCACAATCCACATTAAAATGATTTAAAAACGTTTTCATGACCGCATCGAGCATTTCTTCTGCACTGACTCCGGTCACGTCGATCAGTTTCTGCCAGGTTAAAATAAAATCCAGCTGGTGTTTTTTACTCTTATAAGCAAGCACCATACTTTCCTGCCAGAGAAGCGCATCTAATTCCTGTACGGAAATCTCCTTCTTCCCATCCTCATCATCTAAAGGCGGCAGGGTATCCATAATTTTTTCTGCCAGCTTTCCATAAGTGTTAAAATGTTTGTATTCGTATTCCTCCAGTATGTTCTTTTGTTTTACTTCCCCTTTTTTATTTCCAAGATGATTGAAACACTCCATTCGCTTTTTCCGGAAAAGTGCATAGCTGAAAAACTGATTTCCCTCGGAGCATCTCAGATAATTCTCCGCTTTTTCATAATCTAAGTCAGCTTTTTCATAATCTCTATCGTATACGGCAAGCAGTCCGCGGGAAAATGTATATAAAAACATGTCGTCATCAACTTTCGCATAATCATGGACAGTTCCAAACCCATCTCCCATCTTTTCTTTTTCTATAACGTAATTTAAAAACTGTCTGCAATTATTTAAGTAGCGCTCACAATTAAACCTGTTGCCCTCTAAAACAGACACAAGTGCAAGAAGTCCATATAATTTTGACAGATTGCATACCCTCAGACTGTTTAAATGCAGACGTTCCACAGCCTTCATGCACTGTGTCAGATAAAATTCCGCCTTTTCATACTGACCGCACATAATGCAGTTTAAAGACATATTATACTGCACTTCTGCAATATCTCCCGGCTCCCTCAGATAATAAAACAGACGGATGGCATGCGTGTAATACGCCATTGCACGTTCATTTTCACCGATCGCACATAAATTATATGCAATTCCCGAATAGATACGGCCTGCCTGGATTGATCTTTTATCTTTCAATGCTTCATACGTGCGCACCGAATAAAGCAGGGAAATCTCATACATGCCATTTGTCGACGAAAGCATGATATTTTTCTGGTATGCCGTATTGATCAGATGTTCATTTTCGATTTCTTTGGCAATACGTATTCCCTTGCTGAAGTAGATCAGAAGTTCTTCAGACTGATTCGCCTTCTCGACGATTTCCGGCTTATTGTCATATGCATAAATATATACATGTGCCAGATGATTGCGGTAATTGTAGCGGATCAGATTTTCGGTCAGGCTTTTCTCTATTTTTACATCCTGCGCACAGAAAAATATGTTATACCAGCCGGACATCTGTATCTGGGTTTTGAGTAACTCGGATAAAAACTTCCGGTAATCATCCGATATTTTTTCTGCAATACGATATGTTTCGCCTGCCATCTCTAAGGCTTCTTTTAATTTTCCCTGATACATATACGCAGTTGCGATCAGATAGTCCTGCTCATATGCACACTCATCTTCCCTTCCGGCAAGATGAATTTTTTCTAAATCCTCGCAGATTTCAAGAGCTTTGGGAATATCCTTCCTTAAAATGGAAACTTTTGCAAATAAAAGCCACATGCGAAAACGCGCAGGATCATCGACAAAGAGATTATCAAATTTTATCTTTCGCTCTATAACCTCCAGATAATATGCTGCCTGGTCAAAATCAAGAAATTCCACCATATTCTGCAGTTTGCGGTAGACCTTTTCGCTTCCGTAGTCAGCATATTTTCCATCATCTGCGATTTCTTCTTTTTTCCTGCCGGAATTTCCGATATGGTAAATCTTGCTGCCATCATCTAATGTCTCGTAAAGCATCTCCCAGTCTGGCACTAAAAACTCCGGCATTGCCTGAATATCACTGACCCCAAGCACAAGACCTATATTGCTGTTCTCGGCTTTTAAAATTCGCGCTGTCAATTGCATCGTACTTTTTGAGGCCAGCTGAAAACGGTTCAAAATAAGAAGAACCGGATGCCTGTCTGCAATGGCATACAGCATACGTTCAAGTGCCGCTAGCATGCGCTCCTGTTCATATGCCACCTCATCGAGCAAAATGATCTCTTCCCTTTTTGCATATCCCCGGTTAAAATAGCCAAGCAGTACCGTCCGGTGCAGATAATACACATCACATTCTTCCATAAATTCTTCGAATGTACCCGTCATATACCGCCTGAAGCCATCACAGATCATGGTAAGATACGGCTCATATGCACTGGTGATCTCACCCGGTTCAAATTCGTGCATCTGTACGAAAATATTCTCCATTTTCTCCAGCTGATCTGTATAACTTAATTCTTCTATGGAAAATTGTCCACTGTATCTGACCAGAAGATGGTTCTTTTCCACAGTTCCCAAACCGGCTGCCACCTGTTCTATCGCACCATCATAATACTTTTCTATCATCTTCTCCCATCCCCCTGAAAAAATAATATTTTGTGTTACATGTACTTTCTGCAGGTCTTATGATCCCATTTTAAAAACGCTACCGGAATCGTTTCCATTTTATGTTAAAAGTAAACAGAACCGTATGATTCAGCGAATCTGTCTATATTCGCTGAATCACTTTGCGGTTCTGTTTTTATTTTTTAGTATGCTTTACCCCAATATACTAATTTGTGAGCCGGTTTTCCGCAGCATACACATACATCTGAGATATGTTCCTGATCATGAAACGGCATACAGCGTGATGTCACTGCAAGATCTTCTTTGATCTTATCCTCACATGCCTGATCTCCACACCACATTGCACGGATAAAGCCCGGTTTCTCATTTGCGATTGTTGTAAACTCTTCGTAGTTATGTGCATCCCAGATATGTGCATCTCTGTGTGCCTTTGCACGCTCAAACATATCTTTCTGGATCTGCTCTAATAACTCCGGAAGTTTTGCTTCAAGCTCATCTAATGCAACCTCGATCTTCTCTCTGGTATCACGGCGCACAATCACACATTTGCCTGCTGCAATATCCTTTGGTCCAAGTTCGATACGAACCGGAATACCTCTCATCTCCTGCTCGGAGAATTTCCATCCCGGACTCTTGTCAGAATCATCAAGTTTTGCACGGCAGACTTTTCCGATACGCTCGCAGACTTCTTTTGCGGTGTCAAGCACACCATCTTTCTGCTGCTGGATCGGGATGACCATAGCCTGTACCGGAGCAATACGCGGTGGCAGCACAAGTCCTGAATCATCTCCGTGTACCATGATGATCGCACCGATCAGACGTGTTGTCATACCCCAGGATGTCTGATATACATACTGAAGTTTGTTGTCCTTATCAGTGTACTGAATGCCAAATGCTTTTGCAAATCCATTGCCAAAGTTATGGCTGGTTCCTGACTGCAATGCTTTTCCATCATGCATCAGCGCTTCGATCGTGTAAGTTGCATCTGCGCCTGCGAATTTTTCTTTTTCTGTCTTCTGTCCACGGATAACCGGCATTGCAAGTACATCCTCACAGAAATCCGCATAGACATTTAACATCTGTACGGTTCTCTGCTCTGCTT
>OHAB01002121.1_pt1 | contig 9721 bp, 6 predicted proteins | sample 1577031 | NCBI WGS metagenome assembly OHAB01 (sample SAMEA3541477, study PRJEB24748) | human gut metagenome | biome: human gut; feature: human-associated habitat; material: faeces | place: China | collected 2012 | reverse complement strand
CGGCAACGGTGTCAAAGTGGTGCAACAATCATTCACAACCCGATTTATACACATTGGCACGAATAGCAGAAGTTTTGGATGTGGATATACACAAATTAATTTGTCATACAAAAGAAGAATAGAGGAATGGAACAACCTAAGTTGATAAACAACATAAGTGAGCGTGTTGTGGATGACCTCAAGGGACGGTTATCCAAAGGTGCTTGTGTGTCTATTGCTGCGGCTTCATTCTCCATTTATGCCTACGAAGCATTGAAAGAAGAACTGGAGCAGGTGGAGCAATTTCGTTTCATATTCACGTCTCCTACTTTCATCAAGGACAAATCAAAGAAAGAGAAACGAGAGTTTTTCATCCCTAAACTTAACCGAGAGCGCAATTTGTATGGTACGGACTTTGAAATTCGTCTGCGCAACCAGTTGTCACAGAAAGCCATTGCCAAAGAATGTGCCGACTGGATTCGCAGAAAAGTGCAATTCCGTTCCAATGCTTCGCAAGAACAGATGGGTGGATTTATGCACATCAACAACGACACCCAGCAGGTTTATATTCCATTCAATGAGTTTACCACCACACAGTTGGGATGTGAGCGTGGTGCTAATGTATATAATGTAGTCAATGTATTGCCTTCACCAACAGCAAGTGCCTACTTGGATATTTTCAATGAGCAGTGGAACAATGATGAGAAGTTTGAGGATGTAACGAAGCGTATATTGGAGTACATAGACACTGTATATCAGGAAAATGCTCCAGAATACATCTACTTCATCGCACTTTATAATATTTTCAACGAGTTCTTGGAAGACATCAGCGAAGATGTGTTACCCAATGAGCGCACGGGCTTCAAGACCAGTGTCATTTGGAATAAGCTTTACAACTTTCAACGTGATGCTGCGCTGGCTATCATCAACAAGTTGGAAAAATACAATGGTTGCATCCTTGCCGATTCAGTAGGTCTTGGCAAGACCTTTACGGCATTGGCGGTTATCAAGTATTACGAGAACCGTAATAAGTCGGTGCTTGTACTTTGCCCTAAAAAACTGAATGACAACTGGCAGACTTTCCGTGCCAATTACAAAAACAACCCCGTAGCTGCCGATCGGTTAAGGTATGACACCCTCTTCCACTCCGACCTTTCACGCGACCGTGGTTTGAGTAATGGCCTCGACTTGGAACATGTGAATTGGGGAAACTATGACTTGATTGTGATTGACGAAAGCCACAACTTCCGCAATGGTGGTAATGTGGACGAAGAGGATGAAGCGGATTTTGATACGCTCGTAGAAACAGACCGCCACAAGGAGAACCGTTATCAGCGATTGATGCGATGTGTCATCCGTCAGGGTGTGAAAACGAAAGTACTCATGCTGTCAGCAACTCCTGTCAACAACCGATTCGGCGATTTGAAGAACCAGTTACAACTGGCATACGAGGGGCGTGTGGAGAATATCAACGAAGCCCTCGAACTAGACCGCAACATTGACGACATATTCAAGTCTGCTCAGACTTCCTATAATCGTTGGGCTAAGTTGGAGCCAAGCGAACGGACTACGGAACGATTGCTGTCAAGTCTTCAGTTTGACTTTTTTCAGATGCTCGATGCCGTGACCATCGCACGTAGTCGTAGCCATATCATCAAGTATTACGACACGAAAGATATTGGCGAGTTTCCTAAGCGGCTTACCCCTTTGTCTCGCCGTCCGCGTTTGACGGACTTGGCCGATGCCATCAATTTCAAGGATATTGCCGAGCAACTCAATGCTCTAAATCTTTCCATATACACCCCTTCGCTTTATCTCTTCGATTGTGCCCGTAGTGGTTACAGTATCGACTACGATGGTGAAGGTCTGTCTATTGACGGTCGTGAGAAAGGCTTGCGCAAACTCATGGCCACCAACCTGTTGAAACGTCTGGAAAGTTCGGTCAATTCTTTCCGACATTCATGAGTACATTCGGCAGACAATGGAACTGATAGAAGCATACGACAAGAAACATTCCGGTGCAACCATTGATGTGTCTTCTTTCACTGATGATATGGACTCATCCGAAGGCGACACCGACCCGTTTGCCACCAAGAAGTCGAAGATTTCATTGGCTGACATGGACTATGTGAGTTGGCGACGCGATCTCGAAGCCGATTTTGAACGGTTAGACCTGCTCTTGCTGATGTTGAAGGACATTACGCCCGAACATGACAGCAAGTTACAGATGCTTATCGAGGATTTGAAACATAAATTTAGTAACCCGATAAACGGAGAAAACAAGAAAGTGCTTATATTTACGGCATTTGCCGACACAGCCAATTATCTCTATGAGCAATTATCCACGAAGATAAAGGAAACTTGCGGACTTGATACGGCTCTTATCACCGGTTCTACCGATGGCAGATGCACATTGCCGAAGTTTCCCATTTCGTTCAATAATGTGCTGACCTATTTTTCACCGTTATCAAAAGACCGTGCGGCCCTCTTTCCCAATGCCACAGGTGAGATTGATATACTTATTGCTACCGATTGTATCAGTGAGGGGCAAAACTTACAAGATTGCGACTACCTCATCAATTACGACATCCATTGGAATCCCGTACGCATCATCCAGCGTTTCGGGCGTATCGACCGTATCGGTAGCCGGAACAAGCAAATCCAGCTTGTCAACTACTGGCCGGATATGGAACTTGATGACTATATTCAGCTCAAAGGACGTGTCGAAAGCCGAATGAAAGCCACCATCCTTACCGCAGCAGGTACCGGCAATCCGCTTTCTATGGGCGAAGAAGCTGATTTGGAATATCGCCTTGGGCAGCTAAAGAAATTGCAGAATGAAGTGGTGGATATTGAAGATATGGACACCGGTATCAACATCATGGATTTGGGATTGAACGAGTTTAGGCTTGACCTCTTGCAATATGTCAAGGAACATCCGGATATTGAACATGCACCTTTCGGATTGAATGCGGTGGTAGCTGGTTCCGAATTGGCGAAACCGGGCGTGATGTTTGTGCTGAAGAACCGCAACAATGCCGTTAATATTGACCGCAAGAATCAACTGCATCCGTTCTACATGGTCTATTTGGCAGACGATGGTGACGTAATTTGCGACCATCTGCATCCTAAACAACTGCTCGACATCATGCGTGCGCTGTGTAAGAATCAAAACGACTATGACCGTGTGCTCTGTGCTGCGGTCAACCGTGAAACGCAAGACGGCCGTCGTATGACCAAGTACAACACATTACTCCAAACAGCTATTGACAGCATCGTAAGCATTAAAGAAGAAACAGACATTGAGAGCCTTTTCTTTGTGGGTGAGACAACAGCCTTGCATGGAGAAATTAAAGGTTTGGACGACTTTGAGTTGATAACCTTCTTAATAATTAAAGAGAAATGAAATTATCTGATATAGAAATAGGTACTATAGTCAACTTCTTAAATGAAGGTGGTTATGTCCTGGACTTTAGTACAGCTGATTTTGATGCTTTTACCTATAAAAGCATAGGTGTTCCGCTTTGTGAAACATATAGACTTTCAAAGGGCAAATCTCTGATAGCATATATCAATGATACAAAATACGAAGATAAAATAAAGCTACTTAGCGATTTAATCAGATATTACGAACTTTCTTCAATGAAGGAACATGATGAAGAAAATCGTAAAAGCCGTGCGGTTGCTTACAAAAAATGCCGTAGCATACTTGATAAAGCAGGTGGTACAATGGTTATGACCGCTACGGCTGAAACTTTAAAAGAAGCTTTTGACAGCGATTACATATCAGCCCAAATTGATTTAATGCTCAATCTGAAGGACGGAAATCCAACAGAAGCAATTGGTAAGGCTAAAGAACTAATTGAAAGTTGTTGTAAAACAATACTTGAATTTGAAGGCTGTACTGTAGATAAAGATTGGGAAGTTCCACGTCTTGTTGATGAAACTTTCAAACATTTTCATCTGATGCCTAAAAACATCTCTGATGATGTTAAAGGAGCTAAGTCTATAAAGGCTATTCTCGGTAATCTTAAAGCTATTGCACAAGGCGTTGCAGAACTGAGAAATCTGTATGGTAGCGGACATGGCAAGTCCAGTTCATATAAAGGGCTTGAATCTCGTCATGCTAGTTTAGCGATTGGAAGTAGTACAACTCTCGTGCGCTTTTTATGGGATTCGTATGAACGGCATCATAATAATGAGGTTAATTAGATGAGACAAAATGGACAATATACTTAACTACCCCACCTCCACGCACGTGGACAGATTGGTGCCCAAGACAGCCTTTTACAAGCATTTGGAGATTAACACACGCTTGAAGATGCGATTTGTGGAAGATGTGGAACGCATACAATGGCTCTATAAGTTAGCTCCATCCACAATGAATGTGGACGAGGGTAAGGCGGTGCATGAAATCGTGGTGTTCTTAGTGACACTCAAAGTGGAAGATACGCTGGATGATGTGTTTCTTGCCATCGACCGCCAGATGCCGCGCTATGTGGTGTTTGTGTTGCAATATGCCAACCGTAGCCGATTGTTGCTCAACTACAAGGAATGGGCGGATGCGGACAAAACACGATTCAACATTTTGAAGACTTTCCGCACGAAATGGATGCCATTGGCAAAGGTGAAATTGGAACTGGCAGGGTCGTCACTGGATAATATCTACGAAGCGTTTGCCGGTCAGATTTCCGGATTTGGTACGACCAACGCCACCGACACGAAACAGATTATGGCATTGCAAGATGAATTGACCCGTAAACGACGAGCAGCGGAAGTCTTGCAGAAACGGGTACGAAATGAAACGCAGTTTGCCAAACAGATGGAACTCAACAGCGAAGACCGCACTTTGAAGCGTGAGATAGCCAAGTTGGAAGAAGAACTTAAAACATTAGAAAATAATCAAGAACAATATATATGGCTGACATATTAAAACATTTAGATTTGAACTCCGTAGACGGAACGCAACTCAATCTTGATGCGCTCTATCAGGTAGTACCTTCGGCATTTACCGAAGTACGTGATGACAAGACTGGTGAAATCTCCCGAAAGGTAAACTTCGAGGTGCTTCGCCGGTTGCTTGGCGACTATGTCACAGACGGCGATGGCGAGATGTATCAGTTTACATGGGTAGGTAAGAATGCCGCTCGTGCGGAGGCTGCCAAACCAACCGATAAGACATTACGCCCGGTGGTGGAAGATTCCGTGGATTGGGACAATACGAAGAATATCTATATCGAAGGTGATAACCTGGAAGTGCTCAAACTCTTGCAACGCTCATATATGGGTAAGGTGAAGATGATTTATATCGACCCACCCTATAATACTGGCAATGACTTTGTGTATCATGACGACTTTGCTCTCACTGCTGCCGAAGAGGATTTCAAAGCCGGCAATGTGGATGAGTTGGGCTATCGCTTCAGGAAGAATTCCGATACGAATGGTAAGTTTCATTCGGATTGGTGCAGTATGATTTATAGTCGTCTGCTGGTGGCTCGTTCTCTGCTCACGGAGGATGGAGTTATCTTTATTTCGATAGGTGATGATGAGAATGCAAATCTCATCAAAATATGTGATGAAGTCTTTGGCGAGCATAATTTCATTGCTGATATTTGCCATAAGCATAGAGCCTCTGTTTCTAATGATAGAATAATATCTGAAAATCACAATCACATTGCGTTTTATGCCAAAGAAATAAATGAGGTGTTTGCTCAACAAAAGAATATAGGAGAAGACCCTGTATTAGACGGATTTGATCGAGAAGACGATAAGGGAAAATATAAATTGGCACCTGTAGATGGTCCTGGTGGAGCAAAGAAAGGTAATCCTTTTTACGAATTTATGGGCGTTGAAGGATATTGGAGATATTCAAAAGAGACCATGCAGAAACTGTATGATAATGGACTGCTTATTGTCACAGAGAACAATCTCCAGAAGAAGTATTACGAAGAACAGGCTCGACAATCAAGAAAAAAAGTTACGACTTGGTGGGATACAGATTTCTTAACTTCTTCCGCAACTTCATATCTTCAGAAATTAATGGGCTGCAAAGCATTCGACAATCCCAAAAGTATAAATCTCTTGATAAGGATGCTCAAGATGATGACTCATTTTGATAAAGATGCACTTATTCTCGATTTCTTCTCAGGCTCTGCCACCACTGCCCATGCTGTAATGCAACTCAACGCCGAAGACGGAGGTAACAGAAGATATATCTGCGTTCAGCTTCCCGAAGAAACGCCAGAAGATAGCGAAGCACGTAAGGCAGGCTACGCCACTATCCCTGAGATAGCCAAAGAACGCATCCGTCGTTCCGGTGCAAAAATAAAAGCAGATTCCCCGCTTACTACCCAAAACCTCGACACCGGTTTCCGTGTCTACCGCCTTGACGAAAGCAACTACGAGAAAGTATCACTTTCACCCAAGGAATACAAGCAAGACCAGCTTGACCTCTTTGCCTATAATATCAAGCGCGATCGTACTGACCTCGACCTACTCTATGGTTCGATGTTGGCATGGGGTGTTCGCTTGGACTTGCCCTTGCAGGCAGAAACCATGGACGGTTGTACCATCTACACTGTCAACGAAGGCGATCTTGTGGCTTGCTTCTCCGAGGGCATTACCGATAAGGTAGTAACTGCGATGGCCGACAAGAGTCCCTTGCGTGTACTTTTCCGTGATGCCTGCTTCAAGGAAGATGCTCAGAAAATCAATATTTATGAGCAGTTCAAGCAATTCTTGGATTGGTCGGATAATGATGCGTTTAATAATATCAGAGTAATTTGACGTGTTCATGGAAGAGAACAACAAAATACCAATCTATACAGACAATGACGGTCTGACAAAGATAGATGTGAAACTTGAGGAAGATACTTTATGGCTTACTCAAGCGCAGATGTGCGAGTTGTATCAGACGAGTAAATCGAATGTAAGTGAATATATTAAGCACATTTTCGAAGAAGGCGAACTACAAGAGGACTCAGTTGTTCGGAAATTCCGAACAACTGCCGCAGATGGTAAGGCGTACATGACAACCTTCTATAATCTCGACATGATTATCGCTTTAGGTTATCGTGTCCGCTCCATCATTGCCACACGTTTCCGCCAATGGGCTACTCTGCGGTTAAAGGAGTATATGGTAAAGGGCTTTACGCTTGATGACGAACGGTTGAAGAAACTGGGTGGTGGCGGCTATTGGAAGGAACTTTTGGAAAGAATCAGGGATATCCGTGCCACAGAAAAGGTTATGTATCGTCAGGTGCTTGAAATATATGCCACCAGTATCGATTATGACCCAAGGGCTTCCGTGTCACAGGAGTTTTTCAAGAAAGTTCAGAACAAGATACATTATGCGATTCACGGTCATACGGCAGCGGAGCTTATTGTTGAACGAGCTGATGCAGAGAAAGATTTTATGGGGTTGTTGACATTCAAGGGTAATCATCCTACATTGATGGAGGCAAAGATCGCAAAGAACTATCTGGACGACAAAGAACTTCGTGCCATGGGACAATTGGTTTCAGGATATTTGGATTTTGCCGAGCGTCAGGCAGAGCGTGAACAACCGATGACTATGAACGATTGGGCTGTCTATTTGGATAGGATTCTGACAATGTCTGGAGAAAAACTTTTGCAAGGTTCTGGAAGTGTTTCTCATGAAGATGCGATGGAACACGCCACCAATGAGTACCGCAAATATAAGCAACGCACCATCAGCGATGTGGAACACGATTATCTGTTGTCTATAAAAGCTATCGAGGACTTGGGTAAGAAAGGTGGTACGCAATAGATAACAACTGAACATTATTAAGTTATGGACAGGAATATCTTAAAATTATGGCGCAAAATATAGTGATACGAAATAGCACTGCTGAGTTTCTCATCTTCATGCTTGAAGGCAAAGAGGATGGGATTCAGGTGATGTATAAAGGTGAGACAATTTGGGCTACACAAAAGGCTATATCGCAGCTTTTTGATGTGGGAGTGCCTGCAATCAGCAAGCATCTTAAAAATATATTTGAGAGTGGTGAGTTGGACGAACATTCAGTTATTTCCAAAATGGAAACAACTGCTTCGGATGGCAAGAATTACGATACGACATTCTATAATCTTGATGCGATTATCAGTGTCGGTTATCGTGTTAATTCTGTTCGTGCCACTCAGTTCCGTCAGTGGTGTACGTTTGTACTCCGTCAGTTTGCTATTCGCGGATATGTGCTTGATCATAAGCGAATGGAGAACGGGGCTTTCTTAGGTGTGGATTACTTTGAGCATTTGTTGGCCGAAATAAGGGAGATAAGGCTGAGTGAGCGTCGTTTTTATCAGAAACTGACCGATATTTATGCTACGGCTATAGACTATAACAAGGATGCTCCGACAACCCGCCTTTTCTTCAAAAAGGAACAGAACAAAATGCATTATGCTGTGCATGGGCATACCGCTTCGGAATTGATAGTTGAACGAGCCAATGCAAATAAGGAGCACATGGAATTGACCACTTGGGGAAATGCTTCGATGTAGTATTTAGTTTGTTTGTATAACTATATGATAATCAATTTTGAATGCTTTATCTTGAAATCTCGGCAACAGAATGGCAACAAAATTCCGACAACTCCTGAAAAATGCCGTTTTGGGGCTTATTTACCGATGCAAAACTTGCTGAAAATATTTCCTAAAATTTCGTCGGTAGAGATTTGTCCTGTGATTTCGCCGAGGTAGTGCATACATTCCCGGATGTCCTGCGACAAGAAGTCTCCGGACAGGTTGGATGCAAGACCGTCTTGTACGCGGACAATGGCATTGTGGGCATGGTGCAGGGCTTCATAGTGACGTGCATTCGTGACGATAATGTCATTATCGCCGGTTTCCGGCAGTTGTGCAGCCGTTATCAATTGCGATTCCAGCTCGGCAATTCCGGTTTGTTTTGCTGCGCTTAGGAACAGGTGTTGTGCCGAAGCATGCGCATCTTTGATCGTATCGAAAAATTGTTCCCATTGTTGTCGTGCAGTAGTGTCGATCTTGTCTTGTTTGTTGAATGCTACGATCAGTTGTTTCCCCGCACAGAGGGGCAGGATGCGTCCGGCTAATGCAGTGGCTTCGGATGTTGTTTGGGTGGCATCTATCAGCCAGATTACGATCGATGCCTGTTCCAGTTTTAGGAATGTGCGCTCAATGCCCATGCTCTCTATCGTATCGTGTGTCTCGCGGATGCCTGCCGTGTCGATAAACCGGAAGGTGATGCCTTGTATCACCGTGGTATCTTCTATCACATCGCGCGTGGTGCCGTGTATGTCCGATACCAACGCCCGTTCTTCATGTACGAGTGCATTCAGCAAGGTCGATTTTCCGGCATTCGTTTCGCCGATTATGGCAGTAGGAATTCCGTTCTTGATCGCATTTCCCATTTGGAACGTATCCGACAGCCGGCGAATGGTATGTTCTATTTCGTTGGCTAAATCGGTGAGGCGTTTCCGGTCGGCAAATTCTACCTCTTCTTCGCTGAAATCCAGTTCCAGTTCGATTAGCGATACGAAATTCAGTAATCGTTCCCGCAGGTCTGCCAGAGCATGGCTGAATCCTCCGCGCATTTGCTGCATCGCCAGTTTGTGTGCCGCGGCGGAATTCGATGCGATCACATCTGCTACGGCTTCGGCTTGCGACAGGTCTATTTTCCCGTTTGCGAAGGCTCGGCGTGTGAATTCTCCGGCTTGTGCCATCCGTGCTCCATTGCGAAGCAACAGGG
>OHAB01002116.1_pt1 | contig 9739 bp, 10 predicted proteins | sample 1577031 | NCBI WGS metagenome assembly OHAB01 (sample SAMEA3541477, study PRJEB24748) | human gut metagenome | biome: human gut; feature: human-associated habitat; material: faeces | place: China | collected 2012 | reverse complement strand
GGAAACAAGTACGAAAAGAAAGCAGAGTTTGCCGGCGGACTGATCTTAGTATTGCTCGGTGTCAGAATCCTTTTGACACATCTGGGAATTTTATAAATAACAGGATATAAATAACAGGAAAAACGAAGGAGGAAATGTGTATGGTGGCGATGATGCAGTCAATAGCTTTATTGATGGTGGGATTTGTTTTATTGATCAAAGGTGCAGATTTTTTTGTTGAGGGAAGTTCTTCCGTTGCAAGGGCGCTGCGGATTCCGTCTATGATTGTCGGACTCACGATCGTTGCAATGGGGACGAGCCTGCCGGAACTTGCTGTCAGTGTAACAGCTTCCGTTGCCGGTAACAATGCATTGGCAGTCAGCAATGTGATAGGTTCTAACCTTTTTAATTTAATGTTTGTATGCGGGGCATGTGCATTATTTGCACCGTTGATCGTACAGAAAGATACATTAAAAAAAGAAATACCAGTTTCTGTTCTGTGCGCGGTGCTTTTGTTTGTTCTGGGAATTTCCGGCATGGAGATAGGAAGAACAGATGGTGTGATATTGTTACTTCTTTTTATTGGATTTTTGGTATGGATGGTACGGTCAGCATTAAAAGCGCATGCGGCATCGGCAGAAGCAGAAGATCCTTCCGGTGAATATAAAATTTATCCTGCATGGAAATGTGCATTATATATTGTGGGTGGTGCAGTGGCTATTAAATTTGGCGGGGATTTTGTTGTAGATGGTGCGTCAGCGATTGCCGTAAAAGCCGGGTTAAGCCAGAATCTGATTGGACTTACGATCGTTGCAATGGGAACCAGCCTGCCGGAATTCGTCACCTCTGTGGTAGCTGCAAGAAAAAATGAAGTTGATATGGCATTTGGAAATGTGATCGGATCAAATATTTTTAATATTCTGTTTATTCTGGGAGTGACAGCAGCGATAAGTCCGGTAGCGTTTATTATGGAAAATATGGTGGACAGTATACTTCTGGTGCTGGTAAGCATTCTTGTATGGGTGTTTGCATGGAGCAGGCTTCATATAGAGAAAAAAGAAGGTGTGGTGCTGCTTGCATGTTATGCAGGATATCTGATATATATCTGTACGAGATAAGAAAGATAATGTATAAGATGAAAAAGGTGTTTATTGAAGAAATACAGGGAAAAGAGTATAATTCTGTTTTGACAGTTTAAAAAATTAAATCGCTCTCATCAATTGCTACTTCAAAACTAAGTTTTTCACAAACAGTATTCAATCAATCAACATATAAAGATGGAAAGCGAAAAAATTCTAAATATAAAGTTACAGAATCATTTAATTGGCTAAAGTGTTATTATCCTTGGAGTTATACAGACACAATTGGTGTTGCATGGAGTGGAGGTTTTGCCTATAGTACAAATTCAAAAAGTATAACGTATTATAATATGCTAGGAACACTACCATCGTTTAAATGGGCTAAAACATCAAAAGGAAGTAAACAAGCATTAGCAGATGGAACACCAGCGAAAGGATGCAAATATAATTTTTGCTTCATTATTTATACAGACTGCAGGATGCGAACAGACTGAATATTGAAAAAATAAAATACATATAGAAGATGTTTGGAAGGAAACATATGGAAATGAAACCATTATTGTGGGAATTATAGATAGTGGTATAGATATTACATCTTCTGATTTACAAAGTGTAATATATCATAACGATCAAGAAATTTCTAATAATCAAGTTGATGATGTGGTTAATGCAATTAAATATGGATATAATAAGGGAATTCGTCTTTTTAATTGTAGTTGGGATATGGAAGTATATAGTGAAAAATTATATACAATAATGAAAGAATGTTCAGATGTAATTTTTGTTTGCTCAGGTGGGAAAAATAGTTCTAATGTAGATGTACAACATGTGTATCCAGGTTGTTTTGAGTTACCCAATGTTATATGTGTAGGAGGTTTGGGGATAAATGGTAAAATATATGAGTTTTCCGGATATGGAGAAAAAATTGATATATATGCTCCGGCGGAGAAAGTATATTGTTTAATGCCGGAGGACACATATACTTATTCCGAAGGTGTGTCTATTTCAGTAGCATATGTTACAGGAACAATTGCATTGGCAAAAAGCATAAATCCTACATTGAAATGTGAAGAAATAAAAAATAGATTGCATAAGTGTTACAATGAGGAATTAAATATACCAGTATTAGACGTAAAGAAGATATGTATTCAGGAGTGAAATAATGGATAGAATCATAATTTTAATTATAGTATATCTTATTGCATGCTATATATGGAAAAAGATTGATTGTTCAAGACATAAGAAAATACATAATGCAGTGTTATTTATATCAAGTATAATGGTAATCATCGGTTGTATAACACCATTAAATTCCACATATATAATTTTGTGCGCAATCATACTGATATTATTAGATTGTCTGGTAAAAAAAGTATGGACTGCATAAGGTAATATTTTTTTAACGAAACATTCATTGACAAAAGCCGGAGCAGATATTGGTGACTTTGGGAGAAAATTAGAAAATCTTGGTCTGCCGGTCACGTCACTCCGAGAAAACCTACATCAGGTACATTTAGATTGCCTTATTTTCGTACAACGGAACAAAAATTACTCCGGCTTTGCGAGGGATGCCACTCATAAGCCTGCGACACAACATTTGAACGGGCAGCTCATATCAATCGTACTGTGTAATCAGCAGCGATTAACCCCATTTTATATAAAGTTAAGACCTTATTTATTGAAGATATATTAGGAAAAGAGTATAATGTGCGTAAGCAATGAGCAGTGCCAAAACAGGTACTGCGTAGTATAGAAACAATCAGGAAATCAATTCAGGGAGGTAACACAGTATGGAATTTTTTGATAAGTTAAGCGAGACAATCGTGAGTGCAGGTAAGGATGTTGGTCAGAAAGCGAAGGATGTATCCGGGATCGCAAAGTTAAAGATGGATATCAGATCCAAAGAAGATTTTGTGGAAAAACAGTATGCGGAACTTGGAAAAGCATATTATGAGAAACACAAGGATGAAGAGAGCGCAGAAGGCGAAGAAAAGACACCGGAACAGGAGCACTTTTTCCTGATCACGGAGGCACTTGGAGAGATTGAGCGCATGCGCGCAGAAGTATTTAAACTTCAGGGAGCCGTGGAATGTCCGAAATGTGGTGCCAAAATGCCACAGGGAGCAGCATTCTGCAGTAGCTGCGGAACAAAAATGGACGATATATTTGAGGAATAGGAGCCGGATGCGTGGAAAATCAGAATAAAGCCCGGGCAGATCTGCGTCAGTTAATGCCTTTTTTCATTGTGGCTTTTGTGGGGATTATTTATCATCTGAGGATCCGCCCGATGGCGGGAGATGATGTATTTTTTTCGCAGGCAACGTCAGAGCTTGGATTGTGGGATTATCTGATACAGCGTTATGAGACGTGGACATCCCGGTTTGTGATAGAGTTTCTTCTTGTCTGGATCATAAAGTATCCAATTTTGTGGAGACTCATTGATCTGACGCTTTTTATTTCGTTTCCGGTATTAATCTCAAAAATATTTGATGGCGGAAAACTGATGGACTGGTGTGCGGCAGCGGCGGTTCTTTTATATCCGTTTCATGATATGGGAACGGCAGGCTGGATTACCACAACGGTAAATTATTTCTGGCCGGTCTGGGGAATGTTCTTTGTTGGATTTCTGCTGAAAAAAATGCTGGTACATAAGAAAATCAATATTGTGGAAGGCATTGCAGGGGTACTTGTCTGTGTGATCGCAAGCAGTCATGAGCAGGTAGCGGTGATCCTGTTTGTGGTTTTTATATTGTATGGCATTTATCTGATTTGTGGGAAATCTAAAAAGATGCCTTTGGTGCAGGATTCTGCTGGAAGCACACTGACGGATAAAAAAGTAATACACAGCAATAATCTGTATCTGGCAGGAATGGTACTTGTTAATATCATAACACTGATCTCAATCCTGCTCTGTCCGGGAAATGCCGGAAGAAATGCTGTCAGCATTGCAGACCTTCCAATTTTTGAGACATATGGATTTGGAGATAAATTATATCTTGGTCTGCTCAGTATTGAGCGTGTGTTTATAGCAAACTGCGATGCCGTATTTCTGACAGTTGCATTGGTGCTTGCAATGCTTGTCTATGTAAAAACGGATGACTATAAAAAGACCATTATTTCTGCGTTACCGGTCTTGATTTTATTCGGGCAGACGGCAATGCGTACTGCTTATCCGGGATTATCAGGTCTGTTTGTCATGCCGCAGGAGATCACAGAATGGAGCTGGGGCACGCTTTCTACCTGGCTTCCGATGGTGTATCTTGCAGTCACAGTGGCGGCGATGCTTTATGCATTGTGGATTATTCTGGGAGAGCAGCCGATAGAGTATATTTACGCGCTTCTTATGTTGGGATGCGGATTTGGTGCAGGCATGATCCTTGGATTTATGGCGACGATCTATGTTTCCGGTGAGCGTGTTTATATTACCCTGTATTTTATATTGCTGTTTGTGACAATGTTTTGTATTTACCGTATGGAAGATGCTGTGGAAGAAAAATTAAAGCAGACAGGTGGAAAGCTGGCGGTGACACTGCTTGCATTGATCTGCCTTATAAATATTGGATTTGTAACCCTGTCCTGTTAAGGACAGGGTTTTCTGTCACTGTTAAGGACAGGGTTTTCTGTCACCATATTTTTTTGTTGACAAAACATAGTATTCATATTAACATAGTGGGAAATAAGATAATGAAGATACAAAATAGTTCAGATAGAAGGGAGACCAGCTATGAAAGAAATATTATGCTTTGGAGATTCCAATACTTATGGATTGATACCGGGAACGAAAAACCGCTACGGCAGAGATACAAGATGGACAGGGCTGATCGAACAGCAGTTATATGGAAAAGGCTGCCGCATCATTGAGGAAGGACTGTGCGGCAGGACGACAGTTTTTGAGGATGAGCTGCGCGAGGGCAGAAAAGGTGCAGCGTTTTTGCCGACTCTTTTGGAGAGCCATGCGCCGGTGGACCGCGTTGTTTTAATGCTTGGAACGAATGACTGCAAGACATTTTACAATGCTTCTGCGGAGGTGATCGGTCTTGGCGTGGAGCGTCTGGTGGAGCAGATCCGCAAGGCAGATAAGAATATCAGGATCTTACTGATCTCTCCGATACAGCTTGGGGAAGGTGTCTGGGAGCAGGGGTATGATCCTGAGTTTAATGAAAAGTCCGTGGAGGTATCGAAGGGGTTGAAAGCAGTTTATCAGAAAGTGGCAGAAAAATATGGCTGTGATTTCCTTGCAGCATCCGATGTGGCTGAGCCGAGTAAGGAGGACAGGGAACATCTGAATGAGGAAGGTCATAAAAAGCTGGCGGAGGCGGTGCTTGAAGTGCTGGCGGCGTAATTGACGTTACAAAATCAATGATGTAAAATTGTTATAAATCAGTTTTAAATAGTAGCTGCGCAGGAAAAACATTGTGGGGGAGGCGTGTCATATGGCTGTATTTGAGAAGGTAGTTCATGGTAATTTGAAGGATGTGATCCAAAATACAGATATGCTGTTGAAAGAAGGAAAGCATAAATTAGATTTCCGGGATGAATACAGCATGACGTCCAAGGGAATGGATGTTACGGTCAGAATCTATCAGAGATACAATGTGATACCGGGCAATTCTACCTGTATTACGTTGCTATTTCAGGATAATAAGGATGGAGACATTAAGATCGTCGGACTTTCAGCAGGAGACGAATATGGAATCTTTGGTATGGATTTAGGCATGGGAGCACGCATGGCGCAGGAATGTGAGGAAAAGTTAGAAAGTCTGGGCGGGGCATCCTGACACACGGGGGAAAATGACAGGGAAGAAGTCTGCTTTGGATGATTTTCAGATGGAATGAAACGAAATATGATACATTGATAAAAATATAACAAAGATATATAAGAAAATGAAATAAAATTGTGTATTATATACAATAATATATAGAAAAAACTGTAAAACACAAACAAAAATGATAAAAAGCATCAAGAAAGTATTGCATTGCATTGTGTATTATGATATGATGCAGTCAGTTTAATAAGAGAGCTATGACAGGAGAGCGAATAGAACGGCCGATGAAGCCGTTGGTATTGTCGCTCTTTTTTATGTTATATTAAAACTGCAATGAAAAAACGTCATGAGGTGACCATTAGTTGTATACATATGAATTAGGAAAAAGGTGTCTGGGAAGGGGAAAGCATGAATCAGAATTTTTATGAAGCAGTAGTGGATAATCCCATCATTGCAGCGGTAAAAAATATGGAAGATGTGACAGAATGCTGTAAGCATGATGATATCAGAGTCATATTTATTTTATTTGGAGATGTCTGTTCTATTGGATCAATTGTAAAGACGATCAGGGATGCAGGTAAGATTGCAATGGTGCATATGGATCTCATCAGTGGTTTAAGTCCAAAGGAGATTGCAGTTGAATTTATTAAAGAACAGACCGAAGCGGATGGAATTATTTCCACGAAGCCGTCACTGATCAAAAAAGCAAAAGAAATGTCTATGTATACAGTACTTCGTGTATTTTTACTGGATTCGATGGCATTTGAAAATATCAGGCAGCAACAGCACATGATAAAACCAGATTTTATCGAGGTACTTCCGGGAGTAATGCCAAAGATCATTGCACAGATCAGTCATTCGGTAAAAGTACCCATTATTGCGGGAGGGCTGATCACAGATAAAGAAGACGTGATGGGAGCATTGTCAGCGGGTGCGATGGCGGTATCATCCACAAACCATAAAGTCTGGAATATGTAAGGTAAAAAATAATATATTTCAATAGAAAAAAACAATCAATTTTACGAATATTTATAATGCTCTGGGGGGAGCAGTTTAAATATTAAATAAAGCCAAAAGAAAGAGGAGGAAAAAGTATGGCAAAATATGTAATGGCACTGGATGCTGGAACCACAAGCAACAGATGTATCCTGTTCAACGAGAAAGGTGAGATGTGCAGCGTGGCACAGAGGGAATTTACACAGTACTTCCCACAGCCGGGCTGGGTGGAACATGATGCAGATGAAATCTGGGCAAGTATGCTCGGTGTTGCAGTTGAGGCGATGAACATGATCAATGCGACAGCAGAGGATATTGCAGCAATCGGTATTACCAACCAGAGAGAGACAACGATCGTCTGGGATAAGGAAACAGGAGAGCCGATCCATCATGCGATCGTATGGCAGTGCCGCAGAACTTCAGAATATTGCGATACCTTAAAAGAAAAAGGACTTACCGATAAATTCAGGGAAAAAACAGGTCTTGTCATTGATGCATATTTTTCAGGCACGAAGGTAAAATGGCTGCTTGACAATGTACCGGGTGCAAGAGAGAGAGCCGAAAAAGGTGAATTATTATTCGGAACGGTAGAAACCTGGCTGATCTGGAAACTGACAAAAGGCGCTGTTCATGTGACCGATTATTCCAATGCATCCAGAACAATGTTATTTAATATCAACACTCTTCAGTGGGATGATGAGATTTTAGCAGAGTTAAATATTCCAAAATGTATGCTGCCGGAGCCGAAACCGTCAAGCTGTATTTACGGGGAGGCAGATCCTTCTTACCTTGGTGGACCGATCCCGATCGCAGGTGCTGCCGGAGACCAGCAGTCAGCATTGTTTGGTCAGACCTGTTTTAACGCAGGAGAGGCAAAGAATACATATGGAACCGGATGTTTCCTTTTAATGAACACAGGCGAAAAACCGGTATTTTCCAAGAATGGTCTGGTAACTACGATTGCATGGGGACTGGATGGAAAAGTTAATTACGCACTGGAAGGCTCTATTTTCGTGGCGGGGGCTGCGATCCAGTGGTTAAGAGATGAATTAAGAGTCATTGATTCTGCACCTGATTCTGAATACATGGCAAAGAAAGTAAAAGATACGAACGGCTGTTATGTAGTTCCGGCATTTACCGGTCTTGGTGCACCTCACTGGGATCAGTATGCAAGAGGTACGATCGTAGGTATTACCCGTGGCGTCAATAAATATCACATTATCCGTGCAACATTGGAATCTCTGGCATATCAGGTGAATGATGTTCTGGTTGCCATGAAAGCAGATTCCGGAATTGATCTTACCGCTTTGAAAGTTGACGGTGGAGCAAGTGCGAATGATTTCCTGATGCAGACACAGGCGAACATTATTGATGCGCCGGTAAATCGTCCGCAATGTGTAGAGACAACAGCGATGGGCGCTGCATATCTTGCTGGTCTGGCAGTCGGTTACTGGTCAAGTAAAGAGGATGTTATTAAAAACTGGGCAATCGACAAGACATTTGAGCCGCAGATCGATGCCGCAAAGAGAGAAGAAATGATCAAAGGCTGGAACAAAGCAGTCAAATATGCATACGGCTGGGCAAAGGAAGATTAAAAAGAAGGTTTTGTATAGGGAAGGTAAAGATTGTAATGTATTGGTAAAGTTAATTGAATAAGGGGGGATAGTATGTTACCATATATAGCAGAGTTTTTGGGAACTATGATTCTGATCATCTTAGGTGATGGAGTTGTTGCAAACGTAAATCTCAACAAATCTGGCATGAAGGGTGGAGGAACTGTCCAGATCACATTTGCATGGGGACTTGCGGTTATGCTGCCGGCATTTATTTTCGGAGCAGCATCGGGAGCATCGTTTAATCCGGCGCTGACGTTAGCACTTGCAGTTGACGGAAGTTTTGACTGGGCAATGGTTCCGGGATATATCATTGCACAGTTTGCAGGAGCGTTTGTTGGAGCGGTGATCGTATATCTTTTGTTTAAAGGACAGTTTGATGCAACAGAGGATCAGGCGACAAAACTTGGGGTGTTCTGTACAGCGCCTTCTATTCCGAACATGGGACAGAATATTTTCAGTGAGGCAGTTGGAACGTTTATCCTTGTATTTGCGATCAAAGGTATGGCGAATGTGCCGGGACTTACCGATGGACTTGGAAAGTTTCTTGTATTTGGAATCATTGTATCGATCGGTATGTCACTTGGTGGACTGACCGGATATGCGATCAATCCGGCAAGAGATATCGGACCGCGTCTTGCACATGCCGTTCTTCCGATTAAGGGAAAAGGAACATCCAACTGGGGATATGCAGTTGTTCCGCTGGTGGGACCGGTGATCGGAGCAATTGCTGCAGTACTGCTATATGGAGCAATTCCATGGTAGACCGTATGTTTGTCATGCGATAAGTAACTTTATATGACAATTTTATATTTATGACAGTAGATGTGCATGTGGAACCTGCAATCTATTGTTGAGGGGCAAGAGAGAAGAGAGCCTGACAGGATAATCGCAACAGCATGGGTGCGCTTACTTGTCAGGCTTTTTTATTCATAGGAGATTACATCTTATGAATGAAAAAGCCCTCCGGGTTAGATACCAGAAGAACAAAGTAAAAAAAGGAGAGATGGAAAATGTATGACGTAATTATCATCGGAGCCGGTGTATCCGGCGCAGCAGCGGCGAGAGAATTGTCGCGTTATAATGCAAAAGTATGTGTGATAGAGAAAGAGGAAGATGTCTGCTGCGGCACATCCAAGGCAAACAGTGCAATCGTACATGCGGGATATGATGCAAAAGAAGGTTCCCTGATGGCAAAATTAAATGTACGGGGAAATGCCTTGATGGAGCAGCTTTCCAAAGATCTTGATTTTCCGTTTAAGCGGATAGGTTCTCTGGTTGTCTGCAAGGACGAGGAGGATATGCC
>OHAB01002098.1_pt1 | contig 9828 bp, 8 predicted proteins | sample 1577031 | NCBI WGS metagenome assembly OHAB01 (sample SAMEA3541477, study PRJEB24748) | human gut metagenome | biome: human gut; feature: human-associated habitat; material: faeces | place: China | collected 2012 | reverse complement strand
TTCCAATCAATTTCAGAGATGTGCAGCAAACCATCCTTGCCCGGCAAGAATTCGATGAATGCACCGTAAGGCATAATAGAACGAACTTTACCTTTATAAACTTCGCCCACTTCAGGAACAGCAACGATTGCTTTAATCATGCGCATTGCATTATCAATACATTTTTTGTTTGTTCCGGAAACTTCGATGCGTCCCATACCATCAATTTCTTCGATAGTAATCACAGCACCGGTTTCTTCCTGCATACCTTGGATGATTTTTCCACCAGGGCCGATTACAGCACCGATAAATTCTTTAGGAATTGTCATCGTTTCAATGCGTGGAGCATGTTCTTTCAGGTCAGCACGTGGTTCAGCGATTGTTTCAGTAATCTTACCCAGAATGTGCATACGTCCTTCTTTTGCCTGATTCAAAGCACGTTCCAGAATTTCGTAAGACAGACCGTCTACCTTGATATCCATCTGAGTAGCCGTAATACCATCTTTTGTTCCTGTTACTTTGAAGTCCATATCACCCAAGTGGTCTTCGTCACCCAGAATATCAGACAATACAGCATATTTTTCTTCGCCCGGATTCTTAATCAATCCCATAGCGATACCTGATACCGGTTTCTTGATCTTCACACCAGCATCCATCAATGCCAATGTTCCGGCACATACAGTAGCCATAGAAGAAGAGCCGTTAGATTCGAGAATATCTGAAACCACACGTACTACATACGGATAGTCAGCAGGAATCTGTCCTTTCAAAGCACGCCAAGCCAAGTGACCGTGACCGATTTCGCGACGACCTACACCACGTTGTGCTTTTGCTTCACCTGTAGAGAAAGGAGGGAAATTATAATGCAATAAGAAACGTTCTTTTCCGTGTTCCAAAACATCGTCAATGATCTTCTCATCCAGTTTGGTACCCAGAGTAACAGAAGTCAGTGATTGTGTTTCACCACGAGTAAAGATAGCAGATCCGTGAGGACCAGGCAGAGGACCAACCTCACACCAGATCGGGCGGATTTCAGTAGTCTTACGACCATCCAAACGCTTACCTTCGTCAAGGATAGAACGGCGCATGGCTTCTTTTTCTACATCGTGGTAGTAACGGTCGATCAACGCACCCTTTTCGTCCAACTCTTCTTCAGAGAATTGAGCTTTGAATTCTTCACGGATAGCTTCGAAAGCAGCAAAACGTTCGTGTTTGTTATTGTTTCCGGAAGCGGCAACAGCGTAAGCTTTTTCGTAGCATGCTTCACGAACAGCCTTGCGCAAATCTTCGTCGTTCACTTCATGGTTGTATTCACGTTTCACTGTTTTTCCAACCTCTTCAGTCAACTCCATCTGTGCTTTACAATGAACCTTGATAGCTTCATGAGCTACTTTCATTGCTTCCAGCAATTCAGCTTCGGATACTTCGTGCATTTCACCTTCTACCATCATGATGTTCTCATAAGTAGCGGCCACCATCAGATCCATATCAGCTTTTTCCAGTTGTTCAAAAGTAGGATTGATAACGAACTGACCGTCGATACGTGCTACACGTACTTCAGAAATCGGTCCGTTGAAAGGAATATCTGAAACGGCAAGTGCTGCAGAAGCGGCAAGTCCTGCCAATGCATCCGGCATATCCACACCATCAGCAGAAAAGAGGATGATGTTCACATATACCTCTGCGTGATAATTATCGGGGAATAAAGGACGGAGAGCACGGTCGACAAGACGGCAAGTGAGAATCTCATAATCAGAAGCTCTACCTTCTCGCTTGGTGAAACCACCGGGAAAACGGCCGAATGCCGCAAATTTTTCTTTGTACTCTACCTGTAAAGGCATAAAATCTGTTCCGGGAACTGCATCTTTAGCGGCACAAACAGTAGCTAACAACATGGTGTTTCCCATGCGGAGCATTACAGAACCGTCTGCCTGTTTTGCCAACTTTCCCGTCTCGAGCGTGATGGTTCTTCCATCAGGTAACTCGATTGTCTTAACAATTGGGTTAATCATAAAAATTGTTTTATCTATACTTTTTCTTTCAAAATTCCTGCAAAGATATACATTTATCGTGGTAATTAGGTGGAAATGAGGTAAAAAGTTAGTGGCGAACTGATTTTTTTTCAAAATTAGGATGAAGAACACAGCAAAATGCTTTGACTAATCTCGAAAAGAAGTATATTTGCATCTCGTTAATAACACACACTATATGAAAAAGGTTACTTTTGCAGCGCTCGCCGCACTTACTATTACTGCTTGTAGTTCCGGCCCTAAATTCCAGGTGAACGGGGATGTATCAGGAGCCGACGGTAAAATGCTTTATCTCGAAGCTTCCGGTCTGGAAGGTATTGTTCCGCTCGATTCAGTGAAGCTGAAAGGGGAAGGTACATTCAGTTTCAAGCAGCCTCGTCCCGAGTCACCCGAATTTTACCGTTTGCGGATTGACGACAAAATCATCAATTTTTCTGTAGATTCTATCGAAACAATTCAAATCAAAGCTCCGTATGTGGATTTCTCTACTACTTATACGGTGGAAGGTTCGGAAAACAGCAATAAGATAAAAGAACTGACGTTGAAGCAGATTCGCCTTCAAAAAGAGGTGGACAATTTACTGGCATCCCTGCGCAGCAACGGAATAGGGCATGATGTATTTGAAGACAGCCTGGCAACATTGCTCAACAACTATAAGGAAGATGTCAAAGTGAACTATATTTTTGCTGCTCCCAACACGGCTGCAGCTTACTTTGCCCTGTTCCAGAAGCTCAATAATTATCTGATATTCGATCCGTTGAACAATAAAGACGATGTGAAATGTTTCGCAGCTGTTGCTACGAGCCTCAACAATGCGTTTCCTCATGCGGTACGTTCCAAGAACCTTTATAATATTGTAATCAAAGGAATGAAGAACACGCGTCAGCCGCAAACAAAAGCTCTGGAAATTCCACAGGACAAAATCGTAGAAACCGGTATTATCGACATTGCCTTGCGTGATGTGAAAGGAAATGTGCGCAAGCTGACCGACCTGAAAGGCAAAGTCGTTTTGCTCGATTTCTCTGTATTCCAGTCGCCTGCCGGAGCTCCTCACAACCTGATGCTTCGCGAACTATATAATGAATACGCAAAACAAGGACTGGAAATATACCAAGTATCTCTCGACGCGGACGAACACTACTGGAAAACAGCGGCAGATAATCTTCCATGGGTCTGTGTGCGCGATGGAAACGGAGTTTACTCTACCAACGTAGCCGTATATAATGTTCGTCAGGCTCCATCTATCTTTTTGATTAATCGTAACAACGAATTGAAGCTTCGTGGCGAAGACATTAAGGATTTGGAAGCAGCTGTCAAGTCATTGCTCTAAGTTGTTATAATTTAGCATATTTCATTTAAATATGTTACATAGCATCTTTTTTCACTTGACACGTATCACTTAAAAGGCTATCTTTGCAAAGAAATAATGAAAAGAGGGTTCCAACATGGCTCATGTTGGAATTCTTTTTTGTTTATATGACCATTTAAAACAATTAAAGGAGGAAAACATCATGGCTTATATGTCAGAAGAAGGTTACAAGAAACTGATGGCGGAACTGAAGGAACTGGAAACAGTGGAACGCCCGAAGATCTCTGCGGCAATAGCCGAAGCCAGAGATAAAGGAGACTTGTCTGAAAACGCTGAATACGATGCAGCAAAAGAAGCGCAAGGTATGCTCGAAATGCGTATCAACAAACTGAAAGCTACCATTGCAGATGCCAAAATCATCGATGAATCTAAATTGAAAACAGATTCCGTACAGATTTTAAATAAGGTGGAACTGAAGAATGTAAAGAATGGCATGAAGATGATTTATACCATCGTTTCAGAAAGTGAAGCTAACCTGAAGGAAGGGAAGATTTCCGTTAATACCCCGATTGCACAAGGTCTGCTTGGCAAGAAGGTGGGTGATGTAGCAGAAATTACTGTTCCACAAGGTAAAATTGCACTGGAAGTAGTAAACATATCAATTTAACGTAAAGGCAGGTCTCCATGTGAGGCTTGCCTTAATTTATCAATAAAAGTTATGGCAACAATATTCAGTAGAATCATCGCAGGAGAAATCCCCTGCTACAAGGTGGCAGAAAACGAAAAGTTTTTTGCTTTTCTCGATATCAATCCATTGGTAAAGGGACATACATTGGTAGTGCCCAAACAGGAAGTAGACTATATTTTCGATTTGAGCGATGAAGACCTGGCTGCTATGCACGTGTTTGCAAAGCAAGTAGCCTATGCCATTAAAAAAGCATTCCCTTGCCAAAAGGTAGGCGAAGCTGTTATCGGACTGGAAGTACCCCATGCACATATTCATTTAATTCCTATTCAAAAGGAATCGGATATGTTGTTTTCGAATCCGAAACTGAAATTGTCGGATGAAGAATTCAAGTCCATAGCGCAAGCAATCAACTCCTCTCTATAAAACATGATGATGAAATAATGAAAGGCATTCCGTGATGGAATGCCTTTTTTCTTTACTTTTCTTTACTTTCGGCCACTTCAACCAGGTAAACTCCAATACAGATAAAAATGATTGCAAATGTCTGCGTCCAGCTAAAACGATCTTGTCCTAAAATCAAAGAAGCAATAGTAGCCACAATCAATATCAAATAACCATAAATGGCAACCACCGTTGTTTTCAGATATTTCAAACCGATAGGCAACAGCATGTAACTGATTGTGGTAGGGAATATTAGTACAAACATCAATACGGCAAACGGTAACCAATGGAAAGGTAACAAAAATACAGGAGCATCGAACCCTGTAATCATCGATACAATAAGACCGGATACTGCCGAACCGCTAAAAGTATATTTCAGCATTGTAATAGGACCTACAGCAGAAAGAATGCGTTTACTCATCACCAGATAAATGGCATAAACCACAGAACTGGACAGACACAACATATTGCCGACAAAAGCATCCGAAGCAAGATCATCACTCCGTTGCGTGAGGATACAAACCAATGCACCGACAAGAGCTATGGATATGCCTACTATTTTCGAACCGGTTGCCTTCTCGTGATAAAAGAAAATCATAATCAGAAACACCCAGATAGGCTGCAGACTGGTAAATATGGAACTGGATACAGGAGTCGTTTTACTCAACCCCGCCAGATAAAGAAACATAAAGCCGTACAGTCCGAATGCCCCTAACAGGAAAAGCAGCCATTTGTCTTTGGCGGATGACTTTTCTGGCGGCATGAACCATCCGATCATCCAAAATGCAGCGGCGGCAAAGGTGCAACGAAGTGTCGCACCTGTCAACGGGCTCATCCATAGGGGAAGCAGATACTTCAGGGCATTCATATTCAAACCGCTGAATATTTTTGATACAGCCATACTCAGATTGGCTTCCAGTTTCTTATTCTTCATCTTTTTTTATTTCAGTTGATCATTAAACAAAAAGGTATCGCGGCGCAGGTAAGCCCAGAAGAATGTGACAATAGTTATCAACAAGTTGAAGACAAAAGGAAACTCTTGCGACTGGGTATGAAACAGATTTTGGAGAAAATCTATAATAAAAGGATAGAGCAAGATGGCGAGATAATTCATCATCATCACAAAAGCCAATGCCATTGTCGCCTTTTGAGGCAGTGCCGTATGCGTCGTTTTATCATACAGCATAGGCTGAATAATGCCATATCCCAAACCGACCAGGATACATCCCGGAATAATCAACCATTCGATCGGGGCAATCCAGATCAGCGCCAGCCCCACAGCCATAGACAGGAGGCTGTATGCTTTGGTACGTTCTTTCAGTTCATCCACTATCTTGTCCAGACAGAAACCCGGAGCCATAATCGCTAAAAAGAAAAGCGAGATCATCAGTCCCGAATTGCCACTGGAGAAATGGTGTTTCTCCATCAGGAAAGAAAGGTTGAATATGACTGCCAGCACAATAAAAGTCGTCACTCCGTAGAAAAGCATGATCTGAAGCAGATGCTTGATATGGATTCCATATTTACTTCCTCCGGTATCTACGGCAGCCGTTTGTCCGGATGGCGCGGTACTTTGAGAAGAAGGTTCGACGGCAGCGTCAGACCGACTTTCTTTTAAGTGACCAACCAACAGAATAGAAATCAACGGGAGCAGATAGACCAAAAACGGCAAATGCCAGCTGACTTCCGCCAGATATCCAGTCACGGCAGTAGCTATCACCAATGTAAAATTGGTAATGGCAGAACTCAATCCGAATTGTTTCACCCGATAAGTACCCACAAAATATTTTGAGATTAACCCCGTGGACAGAGGAATAATCAGTCCGGAGCCGATGCCCAGCAGGGCACTCACAACGATCAACTGCCACATTTTGTTGGAGATCAGATACAAGATACCGCTTGCTGCAAAGAGCCAGAGTCCGATTTTCAGGATACGGACAAAATCGACCTTTTCGGTGAGTTTACCGCCCAAAAGGATAAAAGGGATAATCAACAACGATGGCAGCGAAGTCAACATCTGAATATCCAGGTCGGTCGCTTTCGGAAAAATTTTGGTAAGGTCGCCCAATATAGGCGAAACAGCCAGCCCCGGCAAAGAGGTCAATGCCGAGATAGACCAGATAGCTATTAAAGTGATAAGAGGTATTGTTCCCCTCCCAGTTTGTATTTTCATATACCGGTTCGTTAAAAGTTTAGGTCTGATGAAAACAATGATTACCTTATAAAGTTCAAATGAGACAACAGTGAATATTCAAAAAACGGGTGAAAAACACCCAAAAACTATCAGATTATGACCTAAAAACTATCCGTAGACAGTTTTTAGGTTAAATTCCGTCAGTTTTACCCCTGCCGTACTTAAAAAAATCCCGTAAACTTGCATCATCGAAATTTAACAACGAATATTCACAATTTAAAAAGCAACGTATATGAAAAGTGTAAGCTTCAGAAAAGATTTAGTAGGAGTACAGGACGAATTACTCCGTTTCGCTTATAAGCTGACAACCGACCGCGAAGAAGCAAACGATTTGTTGCAGGAAACATCATTAAAAGCATTAGACAATGAAGATAAATATATGCCTGACACAAATTTTAAAGGATGGATGTATACCATCATGCGCAATATCTTTATCAACAACTACCGCAAAGTAGTTCGTGACCAGACATTCATTGACCGGACGGACAACCTTTACCACCTGAATTTACCGCAGGACACAGGGTTTGAAAGCACCGAAAAAGCCTATGACCTGAAAGAGATGCACCGTGTAGTCAATTCATTACCCAAAGAATACAGAGTGCCGTTTGCCATGCATGTTTCCGGCTTCAAGTACCGCGAAATCGCTGAAAAGCTGAACCTCCCGCTGGGCACCGTGAAGAGCCGTATCTTCTTCACCCGCCAGAAATTGCAGGAAGAACTGAAAGACTTTCGCTAAACCTTTAACTATATTATTTATCAATTCCAAGTTAGATATTTTTAGTGCAGATTTTTAATTGTGTTAGTTTAAGGCAGAAGAGTTACCATACCTTCTGCCTTTTTTACTAATCCATCCTGTATGACACCCGGATGTCGAGCATACCGACACCCGGGTGTTGTACGTCCTGACACCCGGGTGTCGTGCAAACCTCCCTCGCAAAGAGAGAAAGCCTCTCTTTCGATAAAAAAAAGATTCTTCCTCAATACAAACAAAAAAGCGCCGCATCTTTCCGTTTTCGCCCACTAATAAAGCATTTCCCAAACCGCATCTTTTTCAAGTAAATAAGCATTTAACAATCGGTTGAAAACTTATCTAAAAGATTTTTATGGAAAATTGTGGGGAATTGTGGGGAATTTCCTACTTTTACACTCTCTTATTATAATAAGGTAAATGATACGTTTTTTAGGCAATATTGAAGTCAGGGCGGACGCCAAAGGAAGAGTGTTCATCCCCGCTACTTTCAGGAAGCAACTGCAAGCTGCTTCCGAAGAGAGACTTATTATGCGTAAAGACGTATTTCAGGACTGCCTGACACTGTACCCCGAGAGCGTGTGGAACGAGGAGCTGAATGAGCTCCGAAGCAGGCTGAACAAATGGAATAGCAAACACCAGCTCATTTTCAGACAGTTTGTGAGTGACGTCGAAGTAGTTACGCCCGACAGCAACGGACGCATACTGATCCCGAAGCGTTACTTACAGATTTGTAATATCCGTGGAGATATACGCTTTATCGGTATCGACAACAAGATAGAGATATGGGCCAAAGAACGGGCAGAACAACCGTTCATGTCCCCCGAAGAGTTCGGTGCAGCATTAGAAGAGATTATGAACGATGAAAATAGACAAGATGGAGAAAGATGAGTTGACATACCACGTACCCGTACTGCTAAAGGAAAGCGTTGACGGAATGAATATTCATCCGGACGGAACGTATGTAGACGTTACCTTCGGAGGAGCAGGGCATTCGCGCGAGATTCTTTCACGCCTTGGAGAAGGCGGGCGCCTGCTGGGATTCGATCAGGACGAGGATGCCGAACGGAATATCGTCAATGATCCCCACTTCACCTTTGTACGCAGCAACTTCCGCTATTTGCAGAATTTCCTGCGGTATCATGACATCGAACAGGTGGACGCAATCCTCGCCGACCTCGGCGTGTCCTCCCACCATTTCGACGACAGCGAGCGTGGCTTCTCATTCCGTTTTGACGGAGCGCTGGATATGCGCATGAACAAACGTGCAGGACTAACCGCCGCCGACATCGTCAACACATACGAAGAAGAACGGCTCGCAAACATCTTCTATCTGTACGGTGAACTGAAGAACAGCCGCAAACTGGCATTCGTCATCGTGAAGGCCAGAAACGGACAGCCTATCCGGACTATCGGCGAGTTTCTGGAAATCATCAAGCCGCTTTTCGGACGCGAACGGGAGAAGAAAGAACTGGCGAAAGTTTTTCAGGCACTCCGCATTGAAGTGAATCAGGAAATGGAAGCACTGAAAGAAATGCTGGCAGCAGCCACCGAAGCGCTCAAACCGGGGGGACGCCTTGTAGTGATCACGTATCACTCACTGGAAGACCGCATGGTGAAGAATATAATGAAAACAGGAAACGTAGAAGGGAAAGCGGAAACCGACTTCTTTGGAAACCTGCAAACTCCGTTCCGGTTGGTCAACAATAAAGTGATTGTCCCCGATGAAGCAGAGATAGAAAGAAATCCACGGTCGAGAAGTGCCAAATTACGAATCGCAGAGAAAAAATAATCTCAGATATGGAAGAAGAAGCAGTAAACAAAAAAGCAGAAGAGGGCAAAAAGAAAAAACGCACCTCATTGAAAAGTATTCTGGGAGGAGATATCCTCGCCACAGACTTTTTCCGCCGGCAGACGAAGCTGTTGGTGCTGATTATGGTATTCATCATCTTCTACATCCATAACCGCTATGCCAGTCAGCAACAGCAGATCGAGATAGACCGGTTAAAAAAGGAACTGATAGATATAAAATACGATGCGCTGACACGTAGCTCGGAACTGATGGAGAAGAGCCGCCAGTCACGTATCGAAGACTATATTTCTAGTAAGGAGAGTGATTTGCAGACATCCACCAACCCTCCTTACCTTATTAAATAGGTGGAGATCTGGGAGTTTTAAAAGACAAGCACTGTGGCAGTTAATAAAAAGAATATAATGACCCGCTATTTCTTCGTCATCCTCGTGATGGCGTTGATAGGTGTAGCAATTGTCGTAAAGGCAGGAATCACTATGTTTGCCGAGCGTCAGTATTGGCAGGACGTAGCCGATCGTTTCGTGAAAGAGAACGTAACGGTGAAGCCTAATCGTGGAAACATTATTTCCTCCGACGGTAAACTAATGGCCAGTTCCTTACCCGAAAACAGGATATATATGGACTTT
>OHAB01002091.1_pt1 | contig 9862 bp, 9 predicted proteins | sample 1577031 | NCBI WGS metagenome assembly OHAB01 (sample SAMEA3541477, study PRJEB24748) | human gut metagenome | biome: human gut; feature: human-associated habitat; material: faeces | place: China | collected 2012 | reverse complement strand
CTTATTTTCGGACAACGGAACAAAACAGTCCCGGCTTGATGCAATTTGCCAATCGTAACTCCCCAGAACCACCCTACACAGGGAAACTCATATCACCCACAAACCAGCATTTGTGATATGCGTAATTGCGCAAATAAAATTTCACATTATGTGCCAGCCCGGCACAGGAAAGAGGATTTAATATGTTATGGGATACGCATATGCACAGCCAGTTTTCCGGCGACAGCCACACACCGCAGGAAGACATGATCGCTGCTGCAAGACAAAAAAATTTAAAAGGAATCTGTTTTACAGACCATCTTGACATTGACTATCCGGACGAACCGGAGACATTTTTGCTGGATCTGCCGAATTATGTCTCTTCCGTGGATGCAATGCAGGAGAAATATAAGGAAGTTCTTCCGGTTCGACTCGGCATTGAACTTGGGTTACAGCCGCATCTTGCCTGCATACATGCTGACATCCTGTCACAATACCCGTTTGATTTTGTGATCGGTTCCTCACACGTCATGCACGGCGTTGATCCTTATTATCCGGCTTATTGGGAAAACCACACGGAGGAGGAAGGCTATCAGGAATATTTTGAATCCATTCTGGAAAATATCGCAGTTTTCGATGGTTTTGACGTCTATGGTCACATCGACTACGTGGTAAGATACGGTCCAAATAAAAATGCCAGTTATTCCTATCAGAAATATGCCGACATCATCGACGAAATCTTAAAGGCTCTTATTATCAAAGGCAAAGGGATTGAGATCAACACCGGCGGTTTCAAATACGGACTCGGTCATCCGAACCCGACAGAGGACATCATTAAGCGCTATCATGAACTCGGCGGGGAGATCATCACGATCGGTGCCGACGCACATCAGCCGGAGCATGTTGCTTTTGATTTTAAAAAAGTTCCTTCTATATTAAAAGATGCCGGCTTTACGCATTATACGGTATTCCGAAAAAGGAAACCGGAATTTATCCCGATTCCCTGATTGAAGTCGCTGATAGGAATGCCGGGGGCAAATAGTGCATTCAAGTTTATTGATTGGTAAATTGCACAAGACCGCGCCCCAGCCTCCTGTCATTTTAAAGTCTCACTGTGATTTAACACCGACGTACTATATAAAAACAGCACATCCTGATCTTTAAAATCAATATAGTTTCCAATCCGCTCCACGGGCAGATACCGGATATCCACCAGTGTGATCTTCGCATAATCTTCTGCCAGGAGTGGGGCGATGCTGCTTCCAAAGGAATCCCGGAACATGACCAGTTCCCGGTCTGTTTTCGTATTCGGATTTTCAATCGATATCAGGGATTTCGATCCTCCCAGAAAAATCTCATACATATCATTCCCCGTTGTTTTTTCCATGTCGTAAATCTTATTTTCCGCTCGGTTTTCATAATCATACACGATACAGTTTTCAAGCACGTCATTATCCAGATAATACAGTGTATCAGGCTGTCCATGAAGTGCGAGCTGTCCATAATAGACACCGTAAAATGGATTTTCCAGTTCTTTTGTTTCGTATTCTGACGCCGGATTTACCCCCATTGCCCCAGCGAGGTGCCGTGCCACATCCGTGATCTGTTCCTGCCGCCAGTGTGCATCTGTGCGGTAATAGTCCGAAAGTTCAAGATCCCCAAATATGTCAATATACTGTGCATACTTCGTCCCATCTCTCATCTGCGCCGTCAGCATATCATAATCCATGGACGGATAACCATTTTCATCTGCCAGAAAATAACTTTTATCCGGCACGATCGCCAGATAGATATCTGTGTCTGTATCCGAAAGGTAACGATCATAGACTTCCCCAAAACGCGTGGCTGCATACTGCAGTGAATCCGCATGAAGCGGATATTCCATTTTGGCAATATAGCCATCTTTGATATAAAGTCCATGCTGGTCTCTCTGCCCCAGCACATACATGGAAAACGCTGTCTTTAATGCACGAAACTGCTCCCGTAACGGAAACTGGTCTTTTGCATACGACTCAAATCCACTCATAAAAGTACCATCTTTCATGTTTTCCACATTTATTTTCGGAAACTGTGCAAGTTTTCTGCGCTCTGAGACGGAAACCGTATCATCACTTTTCGCAATATTTCCTGTTAAAAATCCAAACAGGATCAGTGCCGTCACTCCAACAGTGATCCTGTCTTTTCGCTTTGTTCCCATAATCGCCCTCAAAATCTGAAATATAAAAACGGATTGAATGAACCATCTACCAGAAATGCCACACAAAGAAGCAGTAACATTACCAGCAGGAGAATTTCTGCAATGTCAAGCGTCTGCTTTAAGCCTTTCTTTTTCTGCAATCTTCCATATAATCTCACAGGAAGCGGCGTCGCCCCGATCACCGCAGTCAGGATGATCCCTGCATAACTTTTCAGATAATACAGACTCTCTGTCGTAACCGGTTTTATCTGTCCCCCGCCAAACATAGATACGATGCAATTCCAAAAATCCGCCACGGAGGATGCATCAAAAAGTACAAACCCGATCAGCACAAAAAACAGCACATACAGGTGTCCGACGATCTTATGTTTTTTTAAATAAGGCAACAGCCATGCTTTTTCAATCAGTAAAAGCACCGCATACATTAGTCCCCACAGGATAAAATTCCATGCCGCCCCATGCCAGAATCCGGTTGCCATCCACACAAGAAAAATATTGAAGATCCACCGCACAGGTTTTACATGACTGCCGCCCAGCGGGATGTAAAGATAATCCCGGAACCATGCGCCAAGTGAAATATGCCATCTGCGCCAGAATTCGGTAATGCTCGCAGAACAATAAGGATAGCGGAAGTTTTCCGGAAAATCAAATCCAAAAACAGCTCCCAGTCCGACCGCCATATCGCTGTACCCGGAAAAATCAAAGTAAATCTGAAGCATAAACGCTACCGCATACATCCAGAAAAATAAAACCGATTTTTCCTCGGAAGCCTGAAACTGTCCGATCAGCTCCCCGAGTACATTTGCAATCAGTATTTTTTTTGACAGCCCGGTCACAAATCTTCGAATTCCATATGCACACTTTTCCACGCTGTGCATACGGTTTTCAAGCTGACTTCTGATATCCGAATAGCGCACGATCGGCCCCGCAACGAGCTGCGGAAACATTGCAACATAGGCAGCAAACGTGAGCAGATTTTTCTGTGCCGGGACATCTCCCCGGTATACATCTACCGTATAGCTGATGACCTGAAATGTATAAAAACTGATGCCAAGCGGCATTGCAATGCTAAGCAGTGGAATTTTCTGCCCTGTCAGCACATTGAGATTCTGTATGAAAAAATCGGCATATTTGCAATAGATGAGCGGAAAAATTTCCAATAAAACAGCGGCAGCCAAAAGAATTTTTGACTGCCGTTTATTCTGACATGTACCGATCAGACGGACAGACAGATAACCAGCCAGGATGACTGCTGCCATCACCGGCAGGTATTTCGGTTCTCCCCATCCATAAAAGATCAGACTCCCCAAAAGAAGCACTGTATTTTTCATCCGCCCCGGAGCCAGAAAATACACCAGCACCATACACGGAAGAAAATAAATCAAAAACGTGATACTTGAAAATAACATTTATACGATCCCGTCCTCACTGATGACTTTCGTGTTTTTATAAGTCTGCGTGAGTTTGTCTTTAAACGTGTTTACCAGTTCTTCATTTCCAAAAACAGATACCAGATAATCATCCACCGAAATTACTACCAGCTTGTCCGGAAATCCACACATCCACTGTCTGCCCATCACATTTTCCTTGAGGTCTGCAGCTACTGTCTCTACATCCTCTGCATTTTTCAGATGATAGGCACCGCAGGTAAATGTGTTCGCATTCATCATGTGCATGATGGAAGCCGCATTATCGATCTTTTCCGCATCCGCCGCCGGAAAGCCAAGCATGCGGTCTAATTCATCCGCATCCGTGATTCCAAATGTTCCCGGCGCATCCTCCGTCATATTTTCTTCACTCATATCTCCGCCTGCAATGGCAAATTTATCATCTTCTTCGTAGCTGTTCCAGACTGTGGTAAGAAGTTCTTTGGCATCTTTGATCTCTGCCTTTCCAGCTGCATCTGGACTGTCTGTTTTATTTCCACAGGCAGCAAGTGACATTGCAAGAAAAATTGAAAGGAATAAGGTAATATATTTTTTCATGTTCATCTCCATTTTGTTTTATTTGGTTTTATTTTTCTCATCGTATCATGTTTTATACCGGATGGAAAGAGAATATTCCATTTTCTTTAATATCTTCTCACGATCCGATCAACACATTTTTTCCTTCAAATGCAAATCCATAATGTCTGATCTTCTCTTTTGGTATTCCCCGTGCCAACAGTTCGGCATCATAATTTTTTTCTTTGATCTGCACTAGTGCTGCCTGTATTGTTTCTTCAAGTTTCTGCTCTTTTTTATTATTTTTTACCTTAAACTCCAATATAATTGCCTGTATTTTTGTTTTTTCCCGCTCTTTCGACTCATCATGACATCATATCTGCCAAAGCCGCTTTCCCGGTTCGGCCTGATTTCATAGATATCTGTCTGGTCTGCTATCAGTCCAAGCACAAATCCATGATAAAATCTTTCCGGTTCCTGATTTCCAGCGTCTTCCCTTCCGACATCAAAATAACTAAACGTTGCAAGCGTAATCTTATTCATACAATAATTCATTGCATCCACATCCTCAACCTTTAAATAACCACTTGCTACCAGAAGACTCCATACCGCGCTTTCATCCTGTGCAAGATGGCTGAACACGATCTGTTCATCAAAATTAACTTCAATCGTCTTTCCGTTTAAAAGACTTTCCATCTGTATCTTCATATCTGCCGATGCTCATTCTCTGTAAAACATTCCTGTTCATTTAGATAGCGGTTTTGTCTATAAACATCCACAATAATATTTTTTATCTTTTGAACAGCACCTTTGTAATTGTTCTGTTTTACATCCGCAAAGCTGACAAAAATAACCCGATATGTTTCCTGCCGTATGCGGTATTTTTCACTTTCCCACCACTGCCTTATAAAATCTGTTTTATCAATATAAAAATAATGGTTCTTTCTTAAAGATACAAAATCCTGCTTTCCAATACTGATGATTCTGCTCATATTTTACCTATACTTTCCTGTTTATCGTGTAATTATCTTTACACGTTTTTGACGTTCTCTGCTGCCTGATCATATTGTATCTATCTTTTGATCAGTTTGAAAGGATTTTCATTTTCTGTAAGTTTTCTTAAAATGATCAATAATCAATTCGGAAATAATCAAGATACGCTTTATATCTGTCCTGTGCCGTAAGACAGGTATCTGTCAGATATCCTTTTTCATTGTCCCATTCTTTCAGCCCCCGATAGTAGAACATTTTTAAATCATCTTCGATAATAAATGGAACAATATTATATTTCAGACACTCTTTAAACATGATCAGTCTGCCGACACGTCCGTTGCCATCCTGAAACGGATAAATTCTTTCAAACTTCACATGAAAATCCAAAATATCTTCCAAAGACTTTTCTTCTTTCGCATTATATTCTGCCAGCAATTTTTTTATCTTACCGGATACCTGCTCCGGTAATGTAGTCTTCATACCCCCGACCTCATTTGGCATCTTTTTATAATCTCCAACAGCAAACCAGTCTTTTCTGGAATCACTGGTTCCATTTTTTAAAGTCAGATGGAGCAGCTTTAACAATTTCTCTGTCAATACCATACAGGCATCATCAATTATCATATCAATGCACCGAAAATGGTTTGCAGTTTCAATCACGTCATCCACGTTAAGAACTTCATTTTCAACACCGATGGTATTGGTTTCAAAAATATATCTTGTCTGATCGTGCGTCAGACGGCTTCCTTCCATACGATTTGAATTATAGGTTAAATCGATCTGTGTTTTATGATAGATACCGCCTTGATACTTATCTGTTTTTTCTTCTCTCAGAATATCTAACAGTGTTTTGGACTGCCGTTTTTCCTGATTTTTTCGCACTCTGTTTTCCTCCGTTCACTTTCTAGATTATTTAATTATAGCACATTACCGGTGGCAAATTCATTTTTGTCTATAAAAACGCAGAAAATCATATAAAAACACACCTGAATAAAAAATGACACATTTATCCATGTACCCATATTCTTTATACTAGTATGATAGAAGCGGACATATAGATTCAAGAATGGAGGGTGTATTTTTATGAAAACCTACGAACGACCACAAGTATTTTGTCAGGAAGATTTATGCGAAGGCTGTCCGGCAGACAACGGTTCTTTCTGCACACTGACCAAGGGATATACAACCGGTGATAAAGACTACCGTCCTACCTAGGAACGCAATGGCGAGAGTCCGGATAAAATAACATGGTAGCTCTGTCTTTATACATTTTTCATATCACCAATAAACATTAACATGGATAAAAAGACCTCCCAGAAAGGATTTTTCTTTTCCTTTCTGGAAGGTCTTTTAAAATTGTCAAAGAAAGATAAATATCTCTTCCCTTTTCTATATATTGTCTCTTATTTAAAATATGCTACACCGGACTCAAAGATTTTAAGATCCTGTTCTCCGTAAATGTTCATTGCAACACTTCTGTCACGTCTCTCAGAATGAGCCATTTTACCAAGCACACGTCCATCCGGGCTTGTGATACCCTCGATGGAACAGTAAGAACCGTTGACATTCCACTCTTCATCCATGGTCGGAACACCTGCTTCATTGACATACTGGGTTGCAACCTGACCGTTTGCAAACAGTTTATCTAACCATTCTTTTGGTGCAACAAAACGTCCCTCTCCGTGGGATGCCGGGTTGCAGTATACTTTTCCAAGTTCTGCCTGTGCTAACCACGGGGACTTGTCTGTAACAACTTTTGTATATACCATTTTGCTGATATGACGTCCGATCGTATTGTAGGTCAATGTTGGTGAATCTGCTGTCTGTGGGCGGATCTCACCGTAAGGTACCAGTCCTAATTTGATCAGTGCCTGAAATCCGTTACAGATACCAAGAGCTAAACCATCCCTCTCATTTAAGAGTTTCATAACAGCCTCTGTCATCTTTGCATTGCGGAATGCAGTTGCAAAGAATTTTGCAGATCCTTCCGGTTCATCACCGGCGGAGAATCCACCCGGGAACATGATGATCTGTGCCTGATCGATTGCCTTTGTAAATTCGTCTACGGACTCACGGATATCGCTTGCATTTAGGTTCTTAAATACCTTAACGATCGTATCCGCACCTGCACGCTCAAAGGCTTTTGCACTGTCGTACTCGCAGTTTGTTCCCGGAAATACCGGAATAAATACGGTTGGTTTTGCCACTTTATTTTTGCATACATAAACAGAATCTGCATGGTAGAGATCTGTTTTTACTTCTTCTTTATCCTCAGTTGCACGGGTTGGGAATACTTTTTCCAAAGTGCCTGTCCATGCATTTAATGCCTCATCGATCGCAAGTTTCATATCGCCACAGATAAATGCTGCATCCCCGTTGACAGAACCTGCTCTCTTTACATTTGCAGATAAACCTGCATTCTGCAGTGCCTCGTAGATTTCTGCTGTCTTACCTGCAGGAACCTCTGCTACGATGTTACCAAAGCCCGGAGCAAACAGTGTATCTGTCGTCACATCTGCATCCACAGTTACGCCAAGTTTATTACCAAATGCCATCTTTGCCAGTGCTGCTGCAAGACCTTTTCCGTCAAGTGCATATGCAGAAACAATAGCACCTTTCTGGATCAGTGTGTGGATCACATCATAAAGTTTCATAACCTGTGCATAAACCGGCACATCATATTCATCTTTATCGATCGTAAAGTATAACAGTTCATTTCCAGCGGTTTTTAACTCCGGTGTGATGATATCCTGCTCTTTTGCAACATCCACTGCAAAAGAAACCAGTGTCGGCGGTACATCAATATCATTGAACGTTCCGGACATGGAATCTTTTCCGCCGATGGAAGGAAGTCCAAATCCGATCTGTGCATTGTAAGCTCCAAGAAGTGCTGCAAACGGCTGACTCCAGCGCTTCGGATCTTCGTTCATTCTGCGGAAATATTCCTGGAATGTAAAACGGATCTTCTTATAATCACCACCTGCAGTCACGATTCTCGACAAAGATTCTAACACCGCATAGATTGCACCGTGATATGGACTCCAGCTTGCTAAATATGGATCAAAACCATAAGCCATCATGGTTACGGTATCGCATTTTCCATTGGCTACCGGAAGTTTCGCTACCATAGACTGTGTCTCTGTGAGCTGGTATTTTCCACCAAACGGCATATAAACACTTCCTGCACCGATGGAACCGTCAAACATCTCCACAAGACCTTTCTGTGAGCAGACATTTAAGTCAGCAAGTTCTGCAAGCCATGCTGCTTTCATATCGTTCTTTGCAACAGCGTCTGCAACTTTTGGTGTAGAAATCTTATTTAAGTAATTATCCTCCGGTACCGGCATATCAACTGCAACATTGGTCTCCTGATGGGCACCGTTGGTGTCTAAGAATGCACGGGAAATATTTACGATCTCTTTTCCTCTCCACTCTAAAACAAGTCTCGGCTCCTCGGTAACAACAGCAACTTCAACAGCCTCTAAATTTTCCTCTGCTGCATAGCCTAAGAAAGTCTTGACATCAGAAGGTGATACCACAACTGCCATACGCTCCTGTGATTCGGAGATTGCAAGCTCAGTTCCGTCTAATCCTGCATATTTTTTCGGCACTTTGTCAAGCTGTACACGAAGTCCATCTGCAAGTTCTCCGATCGCAACAGAAACACCGCCCGCACCGAAATCGTTACATTTTTTGATGATATGTGCCACTTCCTCGCGGCGGAATAAACGCTGGATCTTACGTTCTGTCGGCGGGTTACCTTTCTGTACTTCAGCACCACAGACTGCTGTGGACTCTGTATTGTGTGCTTTTGAAGAACCTGTGGCACCACCGATACCATCACGTCCGGTTCTTCCTCCAAGTAAGATAATGATATCGCCCGGATCAGAAGTCAGTCTCTGTACGGCACGTCTTGGCGCAGCACCCATAACAGCACCGATTTCCATACGTTTTGCAACATAGTTCGGATGATAAACTTCTTTGACATATCCGGTTGCAAGACCGATCTGGTTACCATATGAACTGTATCCGTGTGCAGCCTCTCTCACTAATTTTTTCTGCGGAAGTTTTCCGGAAATCGTCTCTGAAACAGGAACGGTCGGATCTGCAGCACCGGTCACACGCATTGCCTGATATACATAGGTACGTCCTGACAACGGATCACGGATCGCACCACCGAGACAGGTAGCAGCACCACCAAATGGCTCGATCTCTGTTGGATGGTTATGTGTCTCATTCTTAAAGTTAACAAGCCATTCTTCTGTTTTTCCATCTACTTCGACCGGAACAACGATAGAACATGCATTGATCTCATCGGACTCTTCCTGATCCTGTAATTTCCCTTCTTTTTTCAGACGTTTCATTGCCATTAACGCAAGATCCATCAGGCATACAAACTTATCACTGCGTCCTGCATACAGGTTTTTATGAGTATTTAAGTAATCCTCATAAGTCTCCTTCATCGGTGCACAGTAATATCCATCATCAAATGCCACATTTTTAAGCTCTGTGGAGAATGTAGTATGACGGCAGTGATCTGACCAGTAGGTATCAAGCACGCGGATCTCTGTCATGGATGGATCACGGTTTTCGTCATTCTTAAAATAGTTCTGGATATGTAAAAAGTCTTTGAATGTCATCGCAAGATTCAAAGAATCATATAATGCCTTTAACTCAGTCTCCGGCATCCCGCGGAAACCGTCAAAGATCTTAACATCCTCCGGCTCCGGGAAACTCTGCACTAAAGTCT
>OHAB01002090.1_pt1 | contig 9865 bp, 9 predicted proteins | sample 1577031 | NCBI WGS metagenome assembly OHAB01 (sample SAMEA3541477, study PRJEB24748) | human gut metagenome | biome: human gut; feature: human-associated habitat; material: faeces | place: China | collected 2012 | reverse complement strand
CCAAATAGGAAGCCGTGACCAGCGCGCATACGGCTGCCGCGATGTGATCCCGCGTCCCGGCCCTTTTCTCATAATAGCTGCCGCGCACGCCCGGACGCTCCGCGCCCCTTGCAACGGCGGAAACGGAAAGCTGATCGGCAAGCTGCAACACCCGAAGGAGAAACGGAACCAGCACATACTCCATGCTCTGCACGGGATGCGCGAGCAGCTGTCCCGCTGCGGTCAGCCCTCGGTTTTTCATGGACCTGCCCACACCCTTCAGCTCCGTCCGCATGGTGGGGAAGAAGCGAAAGACCACAAGCAGCCCGAGAATGAACGGGGTGGGCATACGGAGGCGGGATAAAAACGCGGAGAGCATCCCCGGCGGCGTGGTGATCAGATCCCAGGACACCAGAAATATCGGCGACAGATTCCAGAACATCAGAACGTAAAACTCCGAGAATACCGGCATGCGCAGCCCGCAGAAGCGGATGCCGTAGAGCAGCAGCGCCAGCAGCAGATAAAAGCAGCCATAGGACGCGGCAAGGCGGAAGTTCCGCTGTAAGACGAGATAAAGAAGCGCGCCGCCGGTCAGGATGCAGGTGAGCAGCACATTCCCGCCGATCGTCACTCCGGCAAAGACGCACAGCAGCGCCCACAGCTTGACCGGCACCGCAAAGGATGCGTCCGCTCTCATAGAACGCCGGCCTTCTGAAAATGCCTGCGGATCAGCCGACTTCCTACCATGCAGCCTAAAAAGCCCATCAGCGTCGTGAACAGCAGAATAAAGGCCAGCCAGCCGGGAGAGGTGTAGTAACGCACATAGGAATCGATGTAGCTCTGCTCCATACCGCTTGCCAGCGCAAAATCGTAGTAGGTGTCCCAGAAGAACCAGATGGGCAGCAGATTGACCCCGTTGTATAAAAGGCTCGCCACCGTCCAGGCGGCGGTCATGCGCTTGGGATCGCCGCAGGCTCCGCGCTTCCACAAAATTACCTCGCAGATGACGCCCGTAACGATAAAGTAGGGGAGCAAAAACCAGTTGCCCATCAAGAGGAAAATCACGCCAAGCAGCGTCATATAGATCAGCGTCACAAAACGCTTTCCGATCCGGCTGACCATGAGCATATAGACCGGCGCGCAGAGGAACATGGTGATCCCCACCGACAGCACCATGCTGACAAAGTCGTTGGCCATGCAGACCATATTGACGACGAGCTGGATCACGATCAGCACTGCGGAGAGCAATACCGTTGTAATAACATCCTTGACCGTCCACTTTTTCTTTTCGTCCATAAATCCATTCCTCCGTTTTCTGTTAATTTATGCTACTGTTAAGAATCCGAGCATCCATGCAGCTATAATTTGCAATGCAAATAAAACAATCGTAAGTACTGATGCTCTATTTTTTCTCTTTACAACATAGCTGAATCCCGTGAAAATCCCGCAGATGGCCGCTGCAATTCCTATACCTGCTACTATGTTCAGTTCCGTCGAAATAATTGTGTAAAGAGAAAACCAATGAAGCATTCTGGCAATCCCCGCCGCGCCGAGAATGAGCCCACATATGGGAAGTATAATCCTTTGCCATTGAAAAGAGCTGCGTTTGCAAACGATCTTTGAGCCCAATACGATCAAAATGGCAAGCCACAGGACCGTCAGCAGAATATAACTTCCCAATGACAGAAAGCTGCCGGCAAAGCCGTTTAGAGGTCCCGCGGGAACATAGTCATGAGCCAGTCGGAACGTCATGCTCGTCACCCTATTGTCATGCTCCGAAATTACGACACACGCGCCCGAAACCGTTTTGCCAATATATTTTTCGGAAACAGCGTTTACGCTTACCTCATATGCGTCCGGTGCACCGGATGCATATGCAGAAGGAGCGAGGAACGCAATCATAATCAGCGCCGCAAGAAAGCATTGGAGGGTCTTGTATCTCATCAGTCTTTTCATAGGGCCATTACTCTATTGTCAGTCTGAAATCACAGCAGTCTCCGCCTTGACCGAGCGTCTTTGTCCGTCCCCATTTGAGCTTTGGATGCATATGTCCGTAGGCCTCGTCATCCGCGCGGCAAAAGCCGGCTACAATCTCCGGGCAGCCATATTTCACACAGGTATCCTGATAGGGGCAGGCCAGCATGTCGAAGCACATTTCCTCTCGCTCCGTTCGTATCCAATTAGCCCGAAAACCGCAGTCCTCTCCAAAGGAGCTTTTTGTCATTTTGGCAAAGAACTTCGGCACCAGCTTATACAGGCCCGGTATCCTCATTGCCCCTCGGATTTTTGCACCAAAGCCCGCTGCCCGCTTTTCATAATATCTATTCAGAAAAGCCGCCGCTTCCTCCCGGGAGATTCCGTTGCCCGTCATGGCGTCAAAGGCGGCGATGGCAGGATAGATGCGTTTCCGCGTATGCATATACATCTTTTTCGGCTCGTCGTCGTTTTCATCCACGATTTCCGCATAACGCCTCCATGCATCTCCTATGATCGCGTCTGTCTTTTCCACGCCATAGTGTTTTTCCATTGCAGATACCGCTCCGGTCAAGTATCTTTTGTCTAACCTTCTATCCATGTGCTTCCCCTCCTTTCAGCGTCCAGCCGATTGCCTGGCTGCGCATTCCCACAAAGCGCCTGTACAGGCCGTCTTCGCGCATCAGCTCCCTGTGGTTTCCGCGTTGAACGATCCTGCCGTTCTCCAGCACGATGATTTGATCCGCCGTGCGCACGGTGGACAGACGGTGGGCAATCATCAGGATTGTTTTGCCTTTTGTCAGCTCCCGGATGGCCTTTTGCAGCTCCTGCTCGTTTTCGGGATCCACGCTGGCTGTGGCTTCATCCAAAATGATGATGGGTGCGTCCTTCAGAATTGCCCTTGCAATGGAGATTCGCTGCTTTTCTCCACCGGAGAGGCTGGAGCCGCCTTCGCCGATCTTTGTCTGATAGCCATCGGGCAGCGTCATGATAAAGTCATGGCAGCAGGCTTTCTTTGCGGCTGCTATGATTTCATCCTCGCTCGCGTCCGGTCTGCCAAACCGGATATTGTTCTCGACGGTGTCCTCAAAGAGATACACATTCTGAAATACGATGGCGAAATTCTTTAGAAGGCTGCCGCTGGTATATTCCCGCACATCCCGGTCGCCGAGCGTGATCTGTCCTTCCTTCACATCCCAGAAACGGGCAATCAGACCGACCAGCGTGGTCTTTCCGGCGCCGGATGGACCAACAATGGCGCAGGAGCTTCCCTGGGGTACGCTTAAGCTGATTTGATGTAATACCTCCTTTTCCCCATATCCAAAGGACATATTCTTCACTTCGATATTGAAATTTTCCGGCACAAGATCAGCCCCGTTTTCGTCCAGGGATGGAATGTCCATGATGTTATCCAGCCGATCCAGGGAAGCCTCCACCGCGCGGGCAATGGAGGACATACTGCCCGCCACCTCCACGGCGGCATAGATCATGAAGCTGGACACGAGAAGCAGCAGGCACTTCTCCGGCGTGATGCTTCCTCCTGCCAAAAGATAGGGCGCAAAAACCAGAATAGCCGCCCGTGCGAGCTTGAACACTGTCTGATAGAGCGCCGTCATTTTGGAAAACGCCTTTTCAAGCACGATATTTGCCTCTTTGCTTTCCTCAATTGCGGAGTCAACTGCTTTTCCGGTGCGTTCCGCCAGCCCAAACGCCTTGACTACGCCCATGCCCTGCACATATTCCAAAACGGCAGTGACCAGACCGGCTTGGGCAGCCTGACGGCGGGGCGCGTATTTCCTGCCGACCTTGCCGATAAACGAATAAACAATGAGCGCCACGGCAAGCCCGGCCAAAGAGATCAGTCCGATCCGCCACTCATAGATCATAAGCCAAACGCCAATCACGATGGCGTGGATAAACCCGCCCACCACATTTTCCATAATAGTAACGGACTGCTGCTCCAGATCACCAAGGGTGGTCGTCACCGCCGCAGTGATATCCCCGAGCCTGTTTTCATTGAAATAGCCCATAGGCGCCTTTTTCAGGCGCTCGCCGATCTCCATGCGCTTTTCCGACCCGAACGCGAAGCTGCCAAGAGTTCTGGCATTGGCAGAAAGATTGACAAATACAATTCGCCCTACAATGGAAACAATCATGATGCCAAGCGAAATCCAGATTGTGCTTTCAGGCATAACATCGCCGGAAAGCTGCTTCAGGATTCCTGTGAGCACCGTTAGAATGGCCATGATTGGGATCATCTCAAAGAATGAGCTGACAAGGTATGCAAGGAAAGAGCGGATAAGACGCTTCTTCTGTAAGCCCGAGAACAACAAAAGTCTTTGAAACAACCTTATCATCACGCCACCTCCTCTGCGGTATCTTTGCCCTGCATATGGGCTTTCCACAATTCCTTGTATAGATTGCTTGTTTCAAGAAGCTCCTCATGAGTTCCTTCCGCAGCGACATTTCCTTTATCCATGACAAGGATCTTGTCTGCTTTTGTAATGGTAGACAGCCGATGCGCAATGACAATTAAAGTTTTTCCTGCTACAAGCCCTGCAATGGACGCTTGAATAACGGCCTCATTTTCAGGATCGGTAAATGCCGTGGCTTCATCCAACACCACGATCGGGCTGTTCTTTAGGATCGCCCTTGCAATGGCAATTCGCTGCCTTTCTCCGCCGGAGAGGTGGCTTCCCGCATCGCCCGCCAGCGTATCATAGCCCTCCGGCAGAGCGGCGATGAAATCGTGACAGCTCGCTTTTTTTGCTGCTGCTTCGATCTCTGCGTCTGTGGCCGCCGGTTTTCCGATACGAATATTTTCCCGGATAGACAGATGGAACAGGAAGTTATCCTGCGATACATATGAGACAAGCTCCATTATCTGAGGGAGAGGAATGTTCCGCACATCCACGCCGCCAATACGGACGCCGCCGCTCTCCGCCTCCCAGAAGGAGGCGATGAGCCGCGCAATGGTAGATTTACCGGAGCCGGAGGGACCCACAATGGCCGTCATACCGTTTTTTGCGCAGTCAAAGGAAATTCCATGCAAAACCTCCGTCTCTTTGTATCGGAAGGTAACATGATCAAAGGATACATCGGCGTCCGCAAGGACAGCTCTCTCGGTCGGCCGCACAAGCTCTGGCTCATCCAGAAGATCCCCTACCTCTTTTACGGTGGAATCCACCATGGCCAGGCTGTCGGTGTACTGCAATGCCTGAATCAGTGGTTTTACGAGTCCAAGGGCGAGAATGATGCAGGTGATCAGCGTACCCGCTTCGACCCTTCCGTTTATAAATAACCAGCTTCCCAAAGGCAGCACGCCCACAAGCGTTGCCGTCAGGATGGAAAGCCCCATCACATAGTAGCCGTTGGTCTGCTTGAACCAAGTCGCTTTTGCGGTCTCGTCCTCCGCCACGGCGTCGGCGTATTTTTTATATGAGCGCTCACCCTGATTGAATGTCTTCACCACTTCGATGCCGCCGATGTATTCCACCGTTGCGGCATCCATGTTTTTCCCTGCGGCAAGTACTCTGGCATATCTCTTCTCGTAATCCTTCATCATTCCCATATAGCAGAAGGCGCCCACCGGAATCGTCACAAGAGAGATCAGCGCGAGTCTCCAATCAAGACTAAAGAGGTAAACGAGCATTAGAATTGGGATTAGGATGTTGGCAGTGAGCTCCGGTACCATATGCGCCAGCGGAAGCTCCAGCTTTTCCACGGTGTCCACGATGATCGTTTTGAATTTCCCGGACGGCGTATCAAGGATCGTTCCCATGGGGACACGGGAGAGCTTCTCTGTTATCGCCATACGGATATTCCGCAGAATGATAAAGGCAGATTCATGGCTTTTCATTGTAGAAAAAGTTCCGAACCACACCTGCCCGAGATAGCCCGCAAAAGCAATCAATGCCAGAAACGCCAACTTGCTGAAAGCATAGTCTTCGTGGCAGATCATAATGATCCCCCTGGACACCGCAACGTAGGGGATCATGCCGCATAGCGCTCCCAAAAGCGCAAGTATGACGGAGCCGATCAGTTTCCCTTTGCACGGCTTCGCAAAATCCATCAGAATCGTCATCGCCGAGTTTTCTTTTCCCTCCATCATTCCTCACCTCGTAAAAGTCTTACAATCTTTTCTTTCTGCCCACCGGAAAGGTCCTCTACGATTTCTCCGTCCCGGATGAACAGTATTCTTGTGCAAATCCGCTTCATAAACTCAATATCATGTGTGATGATCAAAAGCACCTTGCCTTGCGTCGCAAGGCTTCGTGTCAAGGTGCCGACCTCTTCCATGCTTTTCAGATCCAGTCCGCTGGTAGGTTCATCGAACACCAGCAGCTCCTTGCCGCAGATATCGCTCACCACAACCGCAAGGCGCTGCATCTGTCCGCCGGAAAGAGACAAGGGATGCCGTTCCTTATACGCCAGCAGATCCACCTTTTCTAATGTGCGGTCAATCTCGTCTTTGTTCGGAGCTTTTATGCCAAGCGCGCATTCCGCCGACACGCTGTCGGTAAAGAGCTGGTGCCCCACATCCTGCATGACCATGTATGCCTTTTTCCGTCTCAACCGCCGGCTCATCGGTTTTCCGGCCCACAAAACAGTACCGGAGCTGTTCTTTTGCAATCCGCAGAGCATTCTGGCGAGGGTCGATTTCCCGGCGCCGTTGACGCCCGCAATGGCGATGATTTCTCCGCGGCTTGCCTGAAAAGAGAGATTATTCAATACATTCCGGCCGCCGAGACGGACACTGATTTTCTGAACGGAAAGCAATCCATCGGCAGCGATTGTTTTCACACCGCCCGATTCGGATACCGACAGATCTCTGACACGCAGTCCCATTCTGCGAATATCCGCTTCAGGCAGTGCCTTGAATGCTGCAGCCTCCATGTCCGATGCAATCCGGCCATCCTGCATATAAACGACGCGATCCACAATGTCCATCAGATACCAGATGCGGTGCTCTGCGATCAGAATGGTCTTTCCTGATATTTTCGCCCGTTGGATCAAATCAGCCAATTCTCCGATGGCCTTCATGTCGAGATTCGATGATGGCTCATCAAACACAAGGACATCGGGAGCCGAAGCATACACGCTGGAAAACGCGATCTTCTGCTTCTCGCCGCCGGACAGTTCAAAGATACTTCGACCCCGGAGCTCGCTAAGATGCAGCTCCTCCGTAAGTTCATCTAATCGGGAGCGCAGAGCCTCTCGCGGAATGCCCCGATTTTCAAGCCCAAACACGATCTCGCTGTCTGTATCCGTATTGAAAAACTGCGTTCGAGGATTCTGAAAAACCGTCCCTACCGCATCCGATAGCGCAGCAATCTCTGTCTCCCGGGTATCCATACCGTTTACGTTCACCTGCCCCGAAAGATTGCCGTGGAAGAAATGGGGAACCAGTCCGTTTGCGAGCCGTGTAACCGTTGTTTTTCCACACCCGGACGGTCCGCAAAGCAGCACGCATTCGCCGGACCGAACAATAAGGTTCAAATCAAGGACTCCACCGTCCCCGCTCTCAGCGTATGTAAAAGAGACATTTTGGAACGATATCATAATCAAAACACCCCTTTCATGCCCGCGTATACCATGCCGGCAACGACCGCCGCGTAAGCAATTACCACCAGCAAATCAGCAAACGAAAACGCGATTTCCTCTATACAGCTTCTTTCACCTGTGTGCTCGATGCCTCTTGTAATCGCTGCCTGCGTAATCTCGTCCGAAATTCTGGAAGCAGAAACAAGCAGAGGAACATAGACATACTCCATCGTCTGTATAGGATGGCTAATCAGCCCGGCCGCGGACGCTGATATCCCTCGCAGCGCCATGGCATCCCGTATGGAGATCCACTCTTCTCTCATGGTCGGGAAATAACGGAGCGTAATGGCAAGAGCAATCGTGAGTCCTTTCGACAATCTGAGCTTTGTGATAGCCGCAAGAAATTTACTTACGCTTGTCGTTGCAATCAGAAAGCTGCCCAGCATAAAACAAGGAAGAAGCTTGCGGATATACACTGCAAACATATAGACGATTCCACCGAAAGTCACAGGCAGCCTTGGTACGATAAAAAGCTGGATCAGCAGAAGCGCGAGAAAAAATGCTGCGTATTTCAGCATCCTTTTCAGATTGCCGGAAACGCTCAGAAGTACAAGCGGAATCCCCGCAAGCACACACTCCACCGCGATGCTTTTATTCATAAAAACGGAAACGCTTGTGACCGCGAGAATCAGAAGCTTCGTCCGTGGGTCGAGTCTCATTTATACGACCCCTGCTTTTTCAAAGTGTTTTTTCATAAGCTTCTTTCCAATCAGTCCGCCGATGATCGCGCAGACAAGTGTCCCGATAATCATTGCGGGGATCGCCCACCAGGTAGCCCCAATCGAATGAATCACTCCTTCAAAGGTGGCGAAGTCGCCTTTATTCTTCATAAAAGCATCAAACTGTGCGGACATGACAACCATTGGAATATATGCCCCCATCGGCGCAAGCGCCATGACGCAGTAGGCAAGCAGGTTTTTCTTAAAGGATCTGAAATCAGCGGAAGCGCAGATAAAATCCGCGATCACGCCGAAAACCAGGAAGAATACGGACATCATCCAGAACATTCCCGTAACAAACAGCAAAATCGCCGCGATTACACCGAGAATGGAGAGAGCTCCCTTCTTCGGTATTTTTGCCACATAGAGCATGAAAACTGTCCCCGTAAAGAGCGCCACGATCATTGGCATAAACGGGAAAGTGACCGGCGTCATCTGCGCAACACCGCCAATCACAAACGCCACCACAGCATAGATGAGCGAAAAGATACCCACCGATATAAAGTCCCTTGTTTGCAGCTTCTTCGCATCTGTTTTAAGCATAATAAATGACCTCCAATTTTATATTGTTCAGTTAGAGTACGCTAACTCGCGTGTAAAAAATTAAAGTGCTTGTGTGATTGTGTATTATTCCAGCCGGAGCAAGCCTTCCCAGCCAGAGTTGAAAAACTTTGCAAGCTCCTCAATATACCGCATAGCTTCTTCTCTGGGCATATCATGGGCAATTGTCTCACATACCGCAGTAAAATAGGCGCTGGTAATCATGTGGTGAAGCTGCTTTGTCATTTTCCCGGAGAGCTTTCCTCTTTTGCGGAGAAGTGCGTAGTATTCCTCTGAGCACTCTACCTCCAGTTCCACAAGCTCCTCCAAAAAATTTGCATAGCGCGTACCTTCCGCCCGGCAGAGGATCAGCTTGAAGGCATCAAAATGGGCGTACATATATTCCACAAAGACGCGCAAATACTCAGTGGACAGCTTCAGGCTGTCCTTCGTCTTTTCCTCGGAGACAAGATCGAAATGGGCGGACTGTGCGGCTTTGAACTGCTCCAGCAGTCCCTTTGCTGCCTCGCCCACAAGATCTTCAAAAAGCGCGGCCTTATCCGGGTAATAGCCGTAGAAGGCGCCCTTCGTGAAGCCGGCTTCCGCGACAATTTGGTTTAGAGATGCGTCCTTGAAGCCCTTCTCCAAGAACTCTCTTTTCCCAATCTCAAGGATCTTCTTTTGAGTCTCTGTACGTTCCATTGGCGCCTCCTGATATACCTGTGGTATATACTGCTGGTATATTATAACCGAGCATAGTGGGTTTGTCAATGGGAGTGACACATTTTATACTAAACACATATACCCTTGCCTGGAGGATTCGCGATATTCTTCTGCGCATGGAAGGGATTTCATACAGCCATATATGGAATCTCCAGCGAAATGCCTGCGGCGCTTCGCTGGAAAAGCACTTAAAACAGCAGCTATGGCTGATTTTTTGACTTGCCCTTCATCTCACCCATTCTATCACCGCAAAATACCCTTTGCAACGCAAATGGTTCATCGGAGTGCCGCCTGCGCGAGGCAATCTCTGACTGCTTCGCGAATGG
>OHAB01002084.1_pt1 | contig 9883 bp, 9 predicted proteins | sample 1577031 | NCBI WGS metagenome assembly OHAB01 (sample SAMEA3541477, study PRJEB24748) | human gut metagenome | biome: human gut; feature: human-associated habitat; material: faeces | place: China | collected 2012 | reverse complement strand
AATAGTTTATCGCCTTTTGGATATCCGTGAAAGAATCGTGCGCACGGTCGGGACCACCGAACGCGTCGGCAGGAGAAGCCTGAAGCTCCTTCTCTATCGCGTCAAAATATCCTTCGGGCAAAATGACATCAGAGTCCAGTATGATAAAATATTCTCCTTCGCTTCGCTCCGCTCCGTAGTTACGGGTCTGCCCCGGTCCGGAATTGGGTTTAGAGAAATACTTGATGTCCAACCGATCTGTATACCGATCTGCCACTTCCTTACAAGGGATGGACGAACCATCTTCAACAATAACTACTTCAAAATCTTTAAAACACTGTACAGTGAGACTTTGCAGCAATTCATCCACCTCATCGGGACGATTGTAAACGGGAATTATGACAGAATAGCGCATATCAATGAATTTATAAAATAACGATTTTGCGTAAATCCAATAAAACGAATATTGATTTGAAGCACAAAGTAAGGTAAAAAAAACGAGACTTATAAAAGAGTTAACAAAAAAAGGCGACTTCATGATAAGCCGCCTTTTTTTATTATCTCAGTTCTTCTTACTTTTTCAGAATATCCATTGTATCCGATGCAATCAACAACTCTTCATCTGTCGGAATCACTACTACTTTCACTTTAGAATCTGCAGTAGAAATAATAGCTTCCTCACCACGAACTTTTGCATTCACATTATTGTCCAGTTTAATACCCATGAATTCCATGTCTTTACAAACAGATTCACGGCATTCAAACTGATTTTCGCCTACACCACCGGTAAATACAATGATGTCTACGCCACCCAAAGCAGCAGCATAAGCACCGATATACTTTTTGATACGATAGAAATACATCTTTTCGGTCAGGTCAGCCATTTTATTGTTACCGGCAGCAACGGCAGCCTCCAATTCACGCATGTCACTGGATACGCCGAAGATACCCTTTACACCGCTCTTCTTATTCAGCAAGTCGGATACACCGGCAGCAGTCAGGTTCTCTTTTTCCATGATGAAAGTCACAGCACCGGCATCAATGTCACCACTACGGGTACCCATCATCAGACCTTCCAGCGGAGTCAATCCCATACTGGTATCTATGCTCTTACCATCCTTAACAGCAGTGATAGAACCACCGTTACCAATGTGGCAAGTGATAATCTTCTTTCCCTCCGGACTCACTCCCAGATACTCACACACGCGTTGTGAAACATAACGGTGAGAAGTTCCGTGGAAACCGTAACGACGTACACCATATTTCTTATACAATTCGTAAGGAATGGCATAGAGGTAAGCATAGTCCGGCATAGTTTGATGGAATGCTGTATCGAATACACCGATCTGCGGTACATTCGGCAATATGGCAGAGATGGCGTTTACGCCTTTCAGATTAGCAGGATTGTGAAGCGGAGCCAGGTCGTTGCAAGCCGTGAAAGCATCCAGGACTTCCTGTGTCAGCAACACAGATTCGCTGAACTTCTCACCACCATGCACCATACGGTGACCTACTGCGTTGATTTCATTCAAAGATTTGATAGCACCAAATTCAGGGCTGGTCAGTGTATCCAGAATAAACTCCACACCTACGGTATGTTCGGGAATATCTTTCTCCAAAACTTTCTTCTCACCGTTAGGCAAAGTAAACTTCAGGAAAGAACCTTGAAGGCCTATTTTTTCGATACCACCCTGTGCGATCACTTCTTTATGATCCATATCAAACAACTTGTATTTGATGGACGAACTACCGCAGTTCAATACTAAGACTTTCATTTTATATATTCAGATTTAATGGTTATTTTTGATTCTTTGCTGCAATAGCCTGGTTGGCAGTAATTGCAATCATGCGATAAACATCTTCGATGGAGCAACCGCGTGAAAGGTCGTTCACCGGACGGGCAATACCCTGCAAAATAGGACCTACCGCATCTGCATGCCCTAAACGCTGTACCAATTTATAAGAGATATTACCTACTTCAAGGCTCGGAACCACCAATACATTCGCATTTCCTGCAATTGCAGAACCCGGAGCTTTGCTGGCACCTACTTCCGGAACCAATGCGGCATCAGCCTGCAATTCACCGTCGAGAGCCAAGTCGGGATCCATCTCATGTGCAATCTTTACAGCCTCAATCACTTTATCCACAACTTCGTGCTTAGCAGAGCCTTTGGTTGAGAAGCTGAGCATTGCCACTTTCGGTTCCATGCCTACTACAGACTTAGCCGTGCGAGCGGTACAAACAGCAATCTGAGCCAACTGTTCTGCATCGGGCACCGGAGTCACAGCTACATCCCCCATTACCAAAATACCATTCTTTCCATATTCAGGAGCATGCGTCAACAACAACATTGCACCGGATACACAAGTAATGCCCGGAGTTGTCTTAATGATTTGCAATGCCGGACGAAGTACATCGCCTGTGGTGTTGCGTGCACCTGCCAACTGACCGTCAGCATCGCCATTCTTAATAATCAGACAGCCCAGATAGAGCGGATTAACTACCAACTTACGAGCTTCTTCGATAGTCATGCCTTTTTTCTTGCGAAGTTCACAAAGCAATTGCGCATACTCCTCTTTCTTCGGATGATTCTCCGGATCGATGATTGTAGCCTTGCTGATGTTTCCAAGTCCCCATTCTGTTGCACAAGCATTAATTTCATCCGGATTACCCAGAAGAATCAGGTCAGCAACTCCGTCTGTCAAAATTTGATTGGCAGCTTTCAAGGTGCGTTCTTCCGTTCCTTCAGGAAGAACAATACGTTGGCGGTCGGCTTTCGCACGCTCAACGATTTCATTAATTAATCTCTGCATATATATAAATTGTGTATAAAAATCCAGTAGACGTGTTATTCACGCCGCAAAAGTACACAATTTTGCAATATCAACATTGCAATTCGGGGCATTTTTATGCCCCGAACTACAATTATTATAATATTTAACACTAACGGATGATTTCTGGAGCCACTTGTTTGTACTGGTCCATGCAGGCACCGATGGGTGCTCCGATATAGGTGGGATCGCAAATCAGATATTTACTGCCGTCATCCAGTACCACATAGTCTCCCGGAATGTCCTCGGTAAAGCGGACAGCCGAAGCAATATGGTTAGGATAATCCAGCAAGATAGTGTCCAGACCAAGCAAATCTCTCACTAAAGTAGAGTAAAGCATTGCGCGGTCTTCGCAGTCACAATAAGGATAATAGAATGTTTCGTCCGGGAAGTTTGGCTTTTCAAAGCCGAATTGTTCCCCGTCCGTCATGTACTCAAAAGCAGTCTGCACAAAGTTGAGCAGAATATTGGCAGCCTCTTTCTGCGATTTACCCGCAATAGCGGTTTTCAGTTGCGGATAAAGGGAAGCACGCAATTCCTCACTCATCGGTGTTTTGTAGTGAATCACGACATCACACTGGGGGTAATCGTAGTAAAAGTCTATCAGATTCTTATTCACTTGTGTCTGTACTTTCACAGCACCTGTAGAAGAAGTCAGACTCTTTTCAAATTCATTCATGGAGAAAGCGGGAACACCCTCTATATTCAGGCATACCAAATTCTTAGCATTGGCAAAGTCCTGACGATAGGTATAAATCCCCATCGAACCTCCCGGTGTCGGTTCAAACACATAATACTTATTACCGCTTATAGTAAGATAAGGTGTACCGTAAATAGTACCGGCAGGTGCAACCATCAACTTCAACTGGTCGTCAATCTTGGCAAGGCGTACCTTATACCCGGATTTATTCAGAAGAAACATCTGCAAAAATACAATATTATTCGTATTTCCGGCACCGTATAGTTGTGTTCCAATCTGTTTCGTAAACAACAGATAGGCCCAGTCGCTCAAGTTCTTCTCCTTCTTGATGGTCATACAATCCTTCACCATCTGCTCGTAATCCCTCTTACAAATAGCTTTCCAGGCATCCGCCACATCGGACTCACGATTACCTTTCAGAGAAAGATCGTCCGCAGCTTCCAGAGCAACTTCAAAAGAAGTACCGTAAAATTCTACAGGAGTGCGATACACCGTACTCCCCGGTTTTACAGGAGGTACTTCAACCAACACAGGAGTATAAGGCTTACCCGGTACATATACGCCCGGAGCAGGTTTATCCTCAATGGCAGGCAGGTCAGGACGTTTCACATCCACCGGAACCTTCTCCCCCATACTGGGCACAGGAGCATCCGGCACCTTCGGAGCGGCAGGTTTAATATTCACCGGCGGCATCGTCGGCTTTGTCTTGTCAAACTCTACCGGTTTGGGTGGTTCGGGACGTTCAGGAGCCGGAATCGCAGCAAATGCTTCATACTTCTGCCACGTTTCCCGCAAGAAGGTTTCAAACTCCGCGTCCGCCTTATTCTTGAAATCTTCAAACTCTTGTTGTTGCTGCTTCGCGAAATCGTCGAATTCTTTCTCAATGTCTTGCGCACACAAGTGTGTCGCCGACAAAAAGAAGGCAACTAAAGCAGCAGAAAAACACTTCATCTTATTCATCTGTATAATAGATTTAGAGAAGTTAAAATAAAAACATGTATTACTTGATAAGTATCATGTCGTAGAAGGCACAACGCTTGTCATTAGGAATGGAGTATACCCATTTCAACACATTCTGATAAGTCACCTCGTCCGTAAAAGGAATGTTTTCCTTGGTAGCCACCATCATCATGTTGATTTTCTCACTCTCTTTTCCTTGCTTTTCCATGCGGTAGTCCACCGCATTGCTGAAAGGAATACTGTACTCCTTTTCGGCCTGCAACAAGGTGTTGGGCTCGTAAGTATTAGGGTAGAGCAATGCGCCGCCGGTACTGTCAAACCAGAAAAACTTCAGATAGGAGTCCGTGCCATGCACTTTCAACGTACAGGTAAATACATCTCCTTCTTTATATAAATTCGCTACGCCCTTCACTTCCAGCGCATACGACTTATCCACTTTTTCTTCTTTCTGCACAACGGCATCGATAGTTACCACTTTATACAGGCTACGGGTATTCGTATCCCACACTTCCTCTACTTTCTTGTTGGTAACATTCACCATTCCCCCAATCGCAAGTACGTTCATCTGTGAATATGCCTCGTGAAACTCCGTGCCGCTCTCCTGGGAAATCTGTCCGAATACGGACCACACATTCTCCATGACACCGGCTTTGCGCAAGGCTTCTTTCTTCGCTTCCATAAAGGCGCGTTCTTCCGCTTCTTTCAGCGTGATCTCCTCACTCACTTGCCAGCGCCCCTGCGCACCCTTCACCTTTACAGAATTCTGGGCGTGCAGCGGAGCAGCTATTGTACATATCACAAGGAATATCCACCCAATCAGGTTGTTCCTATTCATTCACCATCTGTTTTTTTAAGAAAATGGAATTAATTAATAGCCCAGTTTATCCAACTGTTTTGCCAGTTCTTCTGACTTGGCAGCCAGTTCTTTACGGATAGCCTGAACAGCAGCCTGGTTAGCTGATTGCATGCTGTAACCAATGGTAACCATTACTTCCACATTCTTGTTAGGTAAAGTTTTGTATACTTCTACCAAAGGAATCGTACGACCTAGTGTAGCAGAAATTACACTCTTGCTGGAAGCAACTACGCTTGACAAACTGGCTGCTTCTTCCTGTCCCATGTCGTCATTAGCAACTTTCGCTTCGATCAATTGAGAAACTTTGGTCTGAATCTGACCTGCCAGGTCTATTTTTGCAGCATTGGTAGCTTGCAAAGCAGCAGCCGACTGATTTCCACCTACCGCTCTGGAAGAAGCGATGTACCAATACGGGTTACCTTCAGTATCCAATTCCGCTTGTTTTTCCCAAGCTGTTTCCAATTGCTTGGCCAAAGGCAGTTTTCCTACCGGAGTCTTAAAACCTTCTTTTTCCAGTTTCTTGGCTTCTTTGCGAGCTTCTTTGATAGCTTTCTTCTGCAATTCCTTATCCAATACTTTTTCCTGCTTTTTCAGGTCTTTATAAGCCTTACCAGTAGCTTTTTCCTGTGCATTCACATTTACACAAAACATCATAACAAACGCTACTAAAGCGCTAATGAATAAACTCTTTTTCATATTCTTCCTGTTTAAAAGATTAATATTTCTCTTGAAACTTTATATACAATCGCTATCGCAAAAATAGGCAAATATTTCTAATAATATCCATATCACGTCTTTTTTTTTCATTGCCCTGAAACAAATGGAAATAAATATCACGGGAAACAGTGACAGCCAAACTACAAAATGCCTAACTTTGCAGCGTTTTCAGTAAACAATTCAGCTTCTGATTAGTTATTAGGAGAGTTTCAGCGAAGTGACAGTTCCTTTAATTCCTTTCAGCCAAAGGAAGTTGAGTTTAATAATAATAAATAGGTAATAGTAATATGATTCGTCAATGCGCCATCCTTTTCGGATGCCTGGCTTTGGGTGAATTGGTTGTTTTTCTTACGGATATCAAGCTTCCGTCCAGCATCATAGGTATGCTGTTGCTCACCCTTTTTCTGAAATTGGGTTGGATTAAACTGCAATGGGTGCAGGGATTGTCCGACTTCCTGGTTGCTAATTTGGGATTTTTCTTTGTTCCTCCCGGTGTAGCCCTCATGCTTTATTTTGACATTATCGCTGCTCAGTTCTGGCCGATAGTCATAGCTTCTTTAGTTAGCACCCTGCTGGTTTTAATCGTTACAGGGTGGGTTCATCAATTAGCACGCAAAATCAAATGAGTTACTTAGACAACGAATTCTTCTTGTTAGCCGTCACCTTCGGCGTGTTTTTCTTTTCAAAACTGTTGCAAAAGAAAACTGGTATTTTATTACTTAATCCCATTTTACTCACTATCGCCATCCTGATTATCTTTCTGAAAATGGCGCATATCAGTTACGAAACCTATAACAAAGGCGGATATCTCATTGAATTCTGGCTGAAACCGGCAGTAGTAGCTCTTGGAGTACCTCTATATTTACAGTTGGAAGCCATAAAAAAGCAATTGGTCCCTATCCTGCTTTCACAACTGGCGGGTTGCATCATCGGAGTAGTTTCCGTAGTGGTGATTGCCAAACTGATGGGAGCACCACAAGAGATAATCTATTCATTGGCCCCAAAATCCGTCACTACTCCCATTGCTATGGAAGTGGCAGATACATTAGGGGGTATTCCGGCACTGACGGCTGCCGTAGTGGTTTGCGTTGGATTGCTGGGTAGTATCATCGGAATAAAGACCCTAAAACTGACGCGTATTAAGAGCCCCATTGCCCAAGGATTATCCCTGGGAGCTGCTGCCCATGCTGTGGGGACTTCCACAGCTATGGATATCAGCAGTAAATACGGGGCCTACGCCAGTCTCGGACTTACGCTGAATGGCATCTTCACCGCCCTGCTTACGCCAACTATTTTACGATTATTGGGGTTGCTATAACAATTTCTCTTTATCTTTGTTATTCTTTATATTGAAACTAACGAAAACGACGATATGATATCATTTAAAGACATTGAACTTAAAGACAAAGAACTCATTACATCTTATACACAGCAGAGTCCCCGACGTAACTGTGACCTTTCATTCTCTAACCTCTGTAGCTGGCGTTTCCTTTACGACACCCAGTTTGCCGTGCAGGACGGCTTCCTGGTACTGAAATTCTGGGCAGGGGAGAAACTGGTATATATGATGCCCGTCGGAAGTGGAGATTTAAAGAAAGTACTGGAAGACATGATAGAAGATGCCAACCAGGAAGGTGAACGTTTCTGTATGCTCGGAGTATGTGCCGGCATGCGGGCGGACTTGGAAGCTATTATGCCTGACAAATTTCATTTCGAAGCGGACAGGGATTATGCCGACTACCTATATCTTCGGACCGACCTTGCCACATTGGCCGGTAAAAACTTCCAAGCTAAACGAAACCACCTCAATAAATTCCGTCGGACCTATACCAATTATGAATATGTTCCTCTCACTTCCGACCGTATACAGGAATGTCTCGATCTGGAAGCCGAATGGTGCAAAGTGAACAACTGCGACCAGCACGAAGGTACGGGTAACGAACGCCGTGCCCTTATCTATGCGCTGCATAACTTCGATGCCCTTGGTCTGACGGGAGGTATTCTTCATGTAGATGGTAAAATTGTAGCTTTCACTTTCGGTATGCCCATCAACCAGGATACTTTCGGCGTGCATGTAGAAAAAGCAGATACCACAATTGATGGTGCCTACACCATGATAAATTATGAATTTGCCAATCATATTCCCGAACAATATACTTATATCAACCGGGAAGAAGATTTGGGTATCGAAGGACTACGCAAAGCCAAACTGTCCTACCAGCCGGTGATTATTCTGGAAAAATATATGGCTTGCCTGAAAGATATCCCTGTAGATCCGGTGAAATGGTAAGATTCTTTGAAGCAGTTAATAGCAAGTAATAAATAGTTAATAAAGATAGTAAGCATTTGAATAGGAGATAGAAATAATGCGCGAAAAGGTAAAGAAGCTATGGAAGCTTTGTTTTAATGATAATGACGAGTTTGTGGATATGTACTTTAACCTTCGTTACAACAGCGAAGTGAATGTTGCCATCGAAAGTGGTGATGAAGTCATTGCCGCCTTACAAATGCTTCCCTATCCGATCACTTTTCATGGCAATAGCGTACCGACTGCATATATTTCGGGCGCATGCACTCACCCCGACTACCGTAGCCGGGGCGTTATGCGAGAATTGCTATCTCAGGCATTCGGACGTATGTATCGTAATAATATCGCATTTACTACCCTTATTCCTGCCGAACCTTGGCTATTTGGCTATTACGCACGTGTAGGTTACGCAACGGCCTTCCGTTACGGTAAACGCACATTTCATTTACCAACCAGTGAAACGGATACTTCTTCTCTCACTTCATCTGCCGAAACAGGCTGGTGTTTTCAGGCTTACACAGACTATGATGAAGATGTCTATCAATATATGAGTCGTAAAATGCAAGAACGCCCTTGCTGCCTGCAACATACAAAAGCTGACTTCCACGTCATACTGGCCGACCTCAACCTAAACCATGGATGTATTTTCACTCTTTCGGATGAATTTGGAATCGCCGCTCTTGCCATTGTATATCCCGATGAAGAAGCTTCTAAACTGTTTATAAATGAATTATTTGCAGATACTCCCGAAGCAGAACGTTTGCTACTCACCCGCATTTGCCAAGACATGCAGACTGAAAGCCTCGACATCATCATGCCCCCTGTTAAAGATCAATCTGCTTTCGATCTGGGCATGATACGCATCATTCAAGCCAAACCTGTACTGCAACTTTATGCAGCCGCACATCCTGAAGAGGAAATGAACATTGACCTCATTGATAATGAACTTTCAGCCAATAACGGTTATTATTATCTGAATAAAGGGAAATGTATGTATAGCCACAGACGACTTCCGGGTGCACACGAGCGACTAACCATCGGGCAATTAACAGAAAAAATCTTTGCTTCGGAACGAGCATATATGAGTTTAATGCTAAACTAAGCAAATACCGGCCTAACTTAGTTCTATTTAGTTAGGCTGCCTGTATTCGTCAGGAGTACAACCACTTATTCTTTTAAATAACAAACTGAAATATCTGGAAGAAGAAAATCCCAGCCCATTTGCAATCTGAAGAATTGATTTATCAGTCTTTATCAACCAGTTCTTCGCAATCTCTATACGTTTAAACTGCACATATTCATGAAAGGTCTTTCCTGTATCATGTTTCAGCAAATCCACGAAATAAGAAGAAGACATTTTAAGTTGTTCTGCACAATGGCTGGCTGTAGGTAGTCCTTTCATCTGTACCTGTCCGGCAAAAAAACAGCCATCCACTATTTGTTCTACCTTCTTCAGAATATTCCGGTTCTCTTCATTCCTGGTAATAAATTGTCTGTCATAAAAGCGTATACAGTAATCCAGTAGCAGCTC
>OHAB01002074.1_pt1 | contig 9925 bp, 6 predicted proteins | sample 1577031 | NCBI WGS metagenome assembly OHAB01 (sample SAMEA3541477, study PRJEB24748) | human gut metagenome | biome: human gut; feature: human-associated habitat; material: faeces | place: China | collected 2012 | reverse complement strand
CTTCCCGCTCTGCGTGAAGTCCGCCAAATTTTTTATGATAGCCTTCCCCGATGATCCTGTCCCCTTTTACAAGAACCGCACCAACCACCGGATTTGTCTTTGTCCATCCTCTGCCGAGTTCTGCAAGTTCCATTGCACGGCGCATATATCTTTCCTGTTGCATGAATACATTCCCCTTTCTGCAAGACAGAGTCTGCAATCTTTGTTGATTCATGACGATAGAATACACGCTCTGCGAAATTCTATTGTCATAAACAAAAAGGCTCTGAAATAAAACTATTCCAGAGCCTTGTATGCATTCTTACCGATCGTTTAAAACGATCCTTTCAATCCTGCTTATCCATATCTTCTTTCATCCAGACTATACTGTCGGCTTCGGAGTTACACCGAATCATGCCTTGCGGCTCGTGGGCTATACCACCGGTAGGGAATCTCACCCTGCCCTGAAGATCATATTCTGTTTTTATGTGTCCGAGTATAACACTCTTTCTTAAAATGTCAATACTTTTTTACCAGCTTCCCATAAAGATCTGCACCCAATAATAACGATATGGCGCATTCACATCATAATAATAACCGATTCCAACCTGATCATAAGAATCGCTTAAAATATTAGCACGATGTCCCGGTGAGTTCATCCATCCATTCATAACATCTGCTGCATCGGTATAACCTGCCGCAATATTTTCACCTGCACTGCGATAATTTACCTGATACTTCTTTTCACTTAAAATAGAAAAACAGCTCTCTCCGTTTGGTCTTGTATGCGAAAACAGCTGTGTAAGCTCTTTTGCCCGCTTATCTGCTGCAGCATTTAAGGTATCATTCATTTTCAGAGAAGATTTTCCCTGCGCCTTTCTCTCCTTGTTGATCAGCTTTAGAACTTCTGCTTTCTCTTTATCTGCTTTTGTCAGAACAGCCGCCGGCTTATTTTTTACCGTTACTTTGCAGGTATATTTCTTTTTCCCGACCTTTGCTGTAATTGTTGCCTTTCCTGCTTTTTTTGCAGTCAGTTTTCCACTTTTTGAAACGCTGACTACTGTTTTCTTTGAAGATGACCATTTCACTTTTTTCTGCGCCGGTCTTAATTTAAGCTGATATGTCTTTCCCTTTGTCATCGTCAGGCTCGTTTTATTCAGCTTTACAGCAGATGCCGCTGCAACAGTGACTGGCTGCATAACATCCACTGCGATCATGCTCCCGCTAAATATAAGAAGAATTGCCAACAACATTGCCGTTATCTTTTTCTTTACACTTTTCATTCCTCATCCTTCCTTTCGTACTATATTTATGATGCAAACAGCACCATTAAAATCTTACTCTAACATATAAATAAGTCCAAAACACCCCGCTCCGCAGTTACTCGTGATTGCCGCCGACGCCTCCTGCATGTATACCTGATCGAATTGCTTATATTTTTGCACTTCCTCTAAGATCATGTCTTTCGTCTCTTTTGAACACCCTGCAGACGTTATAAACAAAACTCTCTGATCAATGGAGGCAAACCGCGCCATCTGCGCACGAATATATTTTTTATAAACATTCTCCGTGTCACCAAAAAAGATCGCGGACGGCACTATTTTCTTTTTGTGCAGTGACAAAACCGGATGACACTGCAGCATCTCTGTCAGTTTCCAAACCTGCTTATTTAAGAGCCCGCTGCGGTAAAGCTGCTTAGAACTGTCAAGTATAAAACTTGTCTGCACTTTTTTCTGCATCTCATCTAACTTCTGTATTATCTCATCCATATCCCTGTTTTTCAATGACATGTTTGCCGCCTGCATTACCATCAGTCCTGTGCCACTGGATAAATGTCCCGAATCATAGACCTGCACATGGGAAAATCCGGCTGCTGCCTTTCCTGCATTCTCAAATCCCTTTCCCGATCCGGAAGCAATACAGATGTGAAGCACCTGCTCTGCCTCCTCAAGCAGATTTCCAAAAAATGTCTCATACTCCCCGACTGTCGGTGCTTCTGATTTTGCATACTGATCTTTTTCAATATAAGAAAGCAGGCTGTCCGAATGGATTTCCACCATATCCTCAAAATGACCGTATTCCGTGTTTACAAAATAATGCATCATCGGTATTCCAAGCTGCCTTACCACATCATTCGGCAGATCTACCACATTATCTGTACTGATGATCAGTTTCTGTTTTTTCTTCTGCCCTAAAATACGGAATCCGTCCATTTCACTGATCTCATCCGGAGCAACCATATATTCAATACGCTCCTTCGGCAGATAACGAAGCAGCATTGCCTCAAAAAGAATGCCGTTGATCGGTTTCGCAAGATAATCGGAAAATCCCATTTTACGATACTTCTCTTCCGCTCCTGACATTGCATTTGCCGTCAGGGCGATAATCGGTGTTTTCCGGCAGAATCCGCCTTCCTGATTGCGTACCAGATCCATGGTTTTTTCTCCATCCATTTCCGGCATCATATGATCCATAAAGATCACATCATAATTATTTTTCGCCGTCAGCTTTAAGCATTCCATTCCGCTGTGTGCTAAGGAAAGCTGGACTTTTGTCTCCCGGAGCAGCTTTTTGGCAACAAGCAGATTCATATCATTATCGTCCACAACAAGTACTTTTGCTTCCGGAGCTTCAAAACTCTTTTTGTAGGAAGACCTCTGATGTCTCGATGAACTGTTGTAGTTGAGATTTCCAAGCGGTGCAGCATTCACGATCTTCTGTGGAATCGTGATCGTAAAAGTGGAACCCTTCTGATAAATACTGTCAACCGTGATCTGACCGCCCATCAGATTTACGAGCTGGCTGCAGATGGAAAGTCCAAGTCCTGTCCCTTCGATTCCTTTCGTATTGCCCTCATTGACCCGTTTAAAACTGTCAAACAGATATTTCATATCATCCTGCCGGATTCCCATACCGGTATCGATCACGGACATTTTTAAAAGGATTTCATCCGTCCCTGTCTGCTCCCCTTCCACAAACAACGTAACAGATCCTTTTTGCGTGTACTTGATCGCATTACTTAAAATATTCGTCAGAACCTGTTTGATCCTCATTTCATCGCCGTATAACATTGACGGCAGTTTTTCGGATACGTTGACACAAAACTCCAGATTTTTCTCATGTGCACGTATCCAGGTCGTATTTACGATCTCACTGAAAAGCTTACCTGTCTCATAACGTGCCGGAACAACCTCCATTTTTCCAGCCTCGATCTTCGACAGGTCTAAAATATCATTGATCAGGGATAACAGCATCTTACTTGCGCTCTGGATATTATTGGCATTTTCAATAATATCGTCCGACAGATTCTCCTCCCGCAGTGTCATTTCATTTAACCCTATGATCGTATTGATCGGCGTACGGATCTCATGACTCATATTGGCAAGGAAACGGCTCTGTGTATTCATTGCAGCAACTAGCTTTGCCTGCTGTTTTTCATTTTCTTTTCGCTGATACTCATAGAGTGTGATCTGAATAAACATAAATGCACAGGTCAGAAAAACAGTTATAACAGTACTTATGATAATGTCGACGTTAATCACAGATTCTGATTCCATATAAACAATTTTCTCCGGATAAACCATCGCTATATAAAAACAGACCGCATCTGCAATGATCGTTATGACTGTTCCCGCAATAAGTCCTTTTCCGCGAAGCAGAAAAAAGAGAGAGATAAAACCGAGTACAAACCAGAGCGGCATACCGCTTTTTAAACCCCCGGAACGCATAAATGTAACCGGCAGGAAAATCCCATTCAGTCCCAGCATCAGAATAAAGGAACAGATATCATATTGCTTAAATTTCTTTCCCGTCCAAAAAAGCACTCCCATAAAAAATGCCCCGGCAAACAATGCAATAACATTTTTTATTTCCATCCCTTCGGCAAGCGTATAAACTCCGCCTACTGCCATTGCAATCGTTCCAAGCAGTGACATAAACCGGAATAACTGTGCATGAATGGAAACATCTTTCCGGATCAGTACCCGGATAATTCTGTCACTTAACTTATTCATTGCACGTCACCTCCCCATTTTTTTAATGTTTCTGCCGCACTGATAAAATCAAACAGTTCAATCTGTTCTGTCATATCAGTGATGATCTGTGCATCCGAATCCGTCAGTGAACTGCCTGCTTCATTTTTTATGTTTTCCAGCAGTTTTATTGCCTCCTCCTGATCAAAATTATCGATCGCAGCCGCTAATTTCTGTAACAAGGTCTTTTCTTCTCCCTCTGCCGTTACATATTTTGACAGTCCATCGAGAATCGCACAATAATCTGCTATCAGCTCCACATGGTTTTGTATGATATAATTTTCATTTTTATGCTCACATGCTTCCTGCATTCTCTTTGCTTTTGCAGAAAGATCTTTTGCGCCGATCGTCAGGCTCTGTCCTTTCAGAGAATGTATGTTGATCTTATAATTTTCCCAGTCTTTTTTATCATACAACTCCTGCAGTGTCTGGATCTGGCTTCTTCCCTGTTCATAAAAACACTGTACGATCTCCATATAATCCGCTTCATTATCGTCAAAATAGGAAAGTCCTAACTTATGATCAATACCTGCCACCTCAAAATTCTCTTCTTCTGATAACCCGTCGGATACTTCCTTGCTTCCATTCTGTCTTTCTTCTGACTCACCGGATACTTCACTACTTCTACTCTGTTCCTCTTTGGACTGACCAGATATTTTCTCTGCTTCCCCTGTATCTTTTTCAATAAATGCACTTAAATATTTGCGGAGGACACGTTCCATTGCTGACTTTTCAATCGGTTTCGCAACAAAATCATCAAATCCTTCTCTTATCAGCATCTCTCTGGCTCCGCCTATCGCATTGGCAGTCAGTGCTATGACCGGTATCTTTCTCTCCCTGAATCCCGGCAGTTCATGAATCCTGTGCATACATTCCACACCATCCATTTCCGGCATCATGTGATCCATAAACACAAGATCATAGCTTCTGTCACTTATTTTCTCTATGGCTTCTTTGCCGCTTAGTGCCGTATCGATCGTAATTCCATAATGGCTAAGCAGGCTTGAAACAACTTTTAAATTCATGGCACTGTCATCCACAGCGAGAATTTTTGCTCCCTTTATGCGGAATCTGTCATGGTGCCACCTTTCATCATAAGCATCCTGCTGAAGTTTTTCGCCATTTAAAACAGTGGCAATTGAGAACACATGGATTGGGCGGTAAATAAGCTGTACTTCTGATCCGACTTTCTGCAGATCACAATCCCTGTTTGCCATGACAACTACTTTCATTTTGTCGGTCAGGCTGTCAAAGTAACTCTGTTCCTCAAAATATTCCACATCCGCAACAAACAGGAACTGAAATGTTTCATGTTCGATACGGTTCTTTAACTCATGCATCGTAGAGCAGCGCACAGCATCTACATGAAGCTGATCGATCATCCTCTGTATACATTCAAGATAACCGTCACGAAGCTGCCCAAAGCGATATCTTTCGAGATTCATATAAAAAACGATCTTTTTATCCCCTGCATCACGTACAGATACAAGCGGCATATCCGTCAGTACTCTCTGCGGTATGATAATGGAAACGGTTGTCCCCACATCAGGAACACTCTCGATATGCATATGTCCATTCATCTTTGCGATCATTTTGCGTGAGATCGCAAGTCCTAAACCAACACCTCCGGCTCGTCTGTCGCGTGTTGTATCTACCTGATTGTATGTATTTTCCAGTGCATCTATATTTTTCTCACTCATGCCGATTCCGGTGTCTTTTACCTTCACCATGAGATTGATACCATATGGTTCCTTGCGGGCGCCAACAAACAAAATGACACCTCCGGCATCCGTAAACTTGATCGCATTGTTAATCAGATTTAAAATAATACGGTAGATCTTCTGACTGTCCCCAAGCAGATTATTCGGGATATCTGCCTCGCAATCCACAATGATCTCAAGATTCTTTTCTTTATTCCACACATGTGCCATATTTACCACATCATTGATCACAGATGTGATATTATAAGGCTCCTCCACAAGCTCCATTGTATCATTTTCAAGTTCTGAGAAATCCAGAATATCAGACACTAAGGACATCAGATTCCTGCCTGCGACCGTAATATCATATAACTGCTCTTTGGTCGTATCATCCACTTTCGCATCCAGTAACTCTGAGCCGATTCCGATGATCGAATTTAACGGTGTGCGGATCTCATGTGAAATATTTGCCATAAAATCATCTTTTGCATGTTCCGCTTCTTCAAGTTCACGCATTGCCTCGTCAAGTTCGATTTCATGCTGTATACGGTTCTTTAACTGTTTATTTTCCATGAGTTCGAGGATGATGATCGCAAGAAACTGCATAAAAAATTCCATTTCCCGTACCGGATTATCATAATTAACTTTATCTAACAGGAATGTATCAAGACCAAACAAAAGAAGCGTTGCTGCCAACGAAATATAATTAATCTCGATCAGATCAAAAAGAGACAACATCACGACACTTGCCGCAACCGTTGCCATGGTAAGAGACGATCCATCCGTAAAAACTGTATATAAAATAATGTTCATCCAGATCATTACCGAACAAAATAATTTTGCCAGTTTTGCGGATCGTCCTAACAGAATCCGAAGCCCGATGCTTGCCAAAAGTCCGCAGACTACCACTGCAGCTACCCAGCTAGGCCATTTTAAGTAAACTGCTGCCATTACCATATAAACCGTATATATGGTATAAAGTATGTACGGGATCAGTCCCGCTCTGTCCTTCCCGATTTCTCTTTTCATAACGTTTCCCCTCATTCACTGATATCCGTAATTTCCTGCTGCAATTCACAAAAAATTTCTGCAAGGTTCGGATCAAACTGGGAACCGCTGTTTTCCTTTATTATTTCAAATACTTTCGATGCTGGACGGATTGCTTTTTTGTAACACCGTTCCTGATAAAGTGCATCAAAAACATCTGCAAGCGCCATGATCCTTGCACATAACGGAATCTCCTCCCCGGCTAATCCATCCGGATATCCTGTACCATCCCATCTTTCGTGATGGTGTCTTGCTATTTTTCTGGCAATATCCACATATTCCTCATGTTCCACAGTTCCTATGATCCCGTCAATGATCTCACAGCCATCTACGGTATGCTTTTTCATGACAGCAAACTCCTCGTCAGTAAGCCTTCCCGGTTTTAAAAGGATTGCATCCGGCGTCTTAATTTTTCCAATGTCATGAAGTACCGATGCTTTTACCGTATTGAGTTCATAATTATAATCAAGTATATCTGCATAAAGTCCCCGCTCACGCAGCGCCCTCGTCAGAATCCGCACATAGTTCTGCGTATTTTTTACATGAAGTCCTGTGCTGTTGTCACGGCTTTCGATCAGGTTTGCGATACCGGTGATCACCTCATCCTGCATGCGCGTGATCTGGGCAACCTGTGATGCAACCATATCTTCTAAATGATTCTGATACTGTTTATTCTCCAGAATCCGTTTCACACGGCTTACTAATACCTGTGAGACGAATGGTTTTCCGACAAAATCCATCGCCCCTGCTTCAAAACATTTTGTCTCTGTTTCCGCATCATTATCACCGGTCAGAAACACAACCGGTATCGCAGCTCCATTTTCAAGTTCGCGAATCTTTGTCAGTGTTTCAAATCCGTTCATTTCCGGCATATTTACATCCAGAAGGATCAGATCCGGCATCACTTTTGAAAGAAGTGATAATGCCATTTTCCCGGATGTAGTCGCAGAAATTCGAAATTCTTCCCCAAGAATTGTCTGTGCTCTTTTCAGATTACCCGGATCATCATCTACCAAAAGGATCAGTTCCCTGTTTTGTGTCTGCATACGCTTCTCCTTTGTAAAAACCTGAATTACCCTGCTCTTTTATACATAAGAATGATCGACTTTTATAATGACATAATAGTTATTTCCAAGACGATCTCTCACCTGCGATGTAATGCGTGCAACCAGCTCGTCATCCTGTATATGAAATTTATATGGTATCAGAACATCAAAAATAATATTCGTATGTGTAAGCCCCGTCACAACACGGAAATCATGCATATTGATCTGCTCATCGATTCCCTTGATAATGGATGTCACTGCAGCTTTCACCTCACTGACATGTTCATCTGATGTCACGATCGGATCCATATGTATCGTCGCATCACAGCCTAACTTTTCTTTTAATTCATTTTCAACATTATCAATAATATCATGTATCTCTAAGATATTTCCCTCTGCCGGAACTTCCGCATGCAGCGACACCATCTGTCTTCCAGGACCATAATCATGCACGATCAGATCATGAATCCCGCATATCTCCTCATGTGCCATTACGATCTGATCAATTTTCTGTACAAATTCCTCTTCCGGCGGCTGTCCCAAAAGTGGATTTAACGTATCTTTTGCTGCACCAATGCCTGCACACAAGATAAATACACCCACCAGCACACCACAATAGCCGTCCACATAAAGCCCTGTAAAATGTCCGATCAAAGTTGCTGCAAGTACCACTGCCGTTGCACAGGTATCACTCAGGCTGTCGGTTGCTGTTGCCTTCATTGCCGCAGAATCAATCTTTTTTGCCACCCCGCTGTTATAAAGATACATATACAATTTTACGAGAATCGAAACAATAAGGATCACAACCACCATTACGGAAAACTCGGTTTCTTCCGGATGAATGATCTTTACCAGCGAATCACGGATCAGCTCATATGCCATCAGAAGGATAGCTGCCGCAACGACCAGTCCCGACACATATTCAATCCGTCCATGTCCGAACGGATGCTCCGGGTCCGGTTTTGCCCCGGCTAACTTAAATCCGATCAGTGTGACTGCCGAAGATCCTGCATCAGACAGGTTGTTAAATGCATCTGCAGTTACAGCGATCGAGCGGCTGATCGTCCCTGCCAAAAATTTACCACAGAAAAGCAGGATGTTTAAAAAAATCCCCACCATACCACAAAGCATTCCGTACTCCTGCCTGATTTTCGCTTTATCCTCTTTTTCCCTGATAAAAAACTTTGAAAGAAATGTTATCATGTCTGCCCCCCTGCACCTGATGTTTACCTTCTGTCTGTCAAACTCTTTTTTATAAATTTTCTACTTAATTTTTCTGATATCCTGCAGCGGCCAGTAAATGACTTCACCCTTACCGAGTATCTTATCAATGCTTACATATTTATTATCCCAGTAACGCGCATCCCAAGAATCATTACGGTTATCTCCAAGAACCAGATAGCAGTCATCCGGCACTTCAAATAAATATGGTCCCGTCGCCACTGTCCATTCTTCTTTTAAATAATCTTCCTCAAGCGGTGTCTCATCTCCATCAATATAAATCTTTCCGTCCTCGATGCGGACTTCCTCTCCCGGCAGTCCAATGACCCTTTTTACATAAAGTTCTTCCTCGTCATCCGGATAATGGAAGATCACAACATCCCCGCGCTCCGGTGTGCTCTTTAAAAATGCCAGACGGTTTCCGATCAGACGGTCTCCCGGCATGATCGTATTTTCCATTGATCCTGTCGGCACATCCGCATTGATGATCAGATAATTTTTGATCAGAAATGCCGCTCCGATTGCTAATGCGAAAGTCAGAACCCAGCTTAGGATTTCCCGTGCTGCACCTGAACTTTTCTGTTTTTCCTCTATATTTATCTCGTTATCCTGTCTTTTTGTTTCCATCTGTGTCCTCACTTTATGCCATAAATGCTTTCTTTATGCAGCAAAATATTTTGTATTAAACATCATTTTAGCACATTTACATTAAAATAAAAACCTTCTTTTCTGAAATCATCTGATGAGCTGCTCGCCAAATGCTGGTTTGTGGTTGTGATGTGAGTTTCCCTGTGTAGGGTGGTTCTGGGGGATTACGATTGGCAAATTGCATCAAGCCGGGACTGCTTTGTTCCGTTGTCCGAAAATAAGGCAATCTAGGTCTGCCTGCTTAGGTTGTGGT
>OHAB01002063.1_pt1 | contig 9958 bp, 9 predicted proteins | sample 1577031 | NCBI WGS metagenome assembly OHAB01 (sample SAMEA3541477, study PRJEB24748) | human gut metagenome | biome: human gut; feature: human-associated habitat; material: faeces | place: China | collected 2012 | reverse complement strand
CTGTCCATGAGGAGAGCCGGGCCACCGGCGTGCCGCTGAGCCAGCTGCATCTGAAAAAGAATCTGCTGCTCTGCTGCATCACCCGCGGCGACCATATCCTCATCCCCCGCGGCGGCGACCAGATCCAGGTGGGCGACAACGTCATCGTCGTCACGCTGGAACACGGCCTGCATGACCTGCGGGACATCGTGGAAGAGTAACGGGGGACAGGACGTATGAATTATGCGATCGTCTTTCGTCTGCTGGGCTACATCCTGATGATAGAGGGGACACTGCTGCTGCTCCCGGCGGTGACGAGCCTCATCTACGCTGAGTGGGCCGTCATGGGCGTGTTCCTGCTGACGGCGGCCATCAGTGCGGCGCTGGGTTTTGCCCTGCGGACCATCAAGCCCCGCAGCAAGGTGTTCTATATGCGGGAGGGCTTTGCGGCCACCGCCCTGAGCTGGATCACCATCAGTATCATGGGTGCAGTGCCGTTCGTCCTCACCGGCTGCATCCCGAATCCCGTGGACGCCATGTTTGAGACCGTTTCGGGCTTCACCACCACCGGTGCCAGCATCCTGCCCGGTGCGGAGGGCCTGCCCAACGGCATCCTGTTCTGGCGCAGCTTCACCCACTGGATCGGCGGCATGGGCATCCTCGTGTTCGTGCTGGCCGTGCTGCCCATGAGCGGCAACCGCTCGATGCACATCATGCGCGCCGAGGTGCCCGGCCCGACGGTCGGCAAGCTCGTGCCGCGCATCCGCAAGACCGCCTCCATCCTCTACCTGCTGTACATCGCGCTCACGCTCGTGGAGATGGTTCTGCTCATCGCCGGCGGCATGAGCTTTTACGATGCGCTGCTGCATGCGTTCGCCACCGCCGGCACCGGCGGCCTGTCCACGCGCGCGCTGAGCATCGGCTACTACAGCAGCGCCTATATCGACATCGTCGTGGGCGTGTTCATGATACTCTTCGGCGTCAACTTCAGCCTGTATTACCTCATTCTGCTCGGCAACATCCGCACCGCGCTGCGCAACGAGGAGCTGCGCTGGTTCCTCGGTGTGATCGCCTTTTCCGTCATCACGATCGCATTTGACATCCGCAATCTCTACGGCGGCGTCGGCCATGCGCTGCGCTATTCGTTCTTCCAGGTCACATCGATCATCTCTACGACCGGCTTTGCCACCGCGGACTTCAATCTCTGGCCGGAATACTCCAAGTTCCTGCTCGTGCTGCTGATGTTTGTCGGCGGCTGCGCCGGCAGCACCGCCGGCGGTCTGAAAGTCTCGCGCGTGATGCTGCTGTTCAAATCCTGCACGATCGAGGTCAAGAAAATGCTGCGCCCCCGCTGCATTGAAAACGTCCGCCTCGACGGCAAGCCGGTCGACGGGCAGACGGTCAGCAACGCCCTGACGTATTTCACGTTCTACATCATCATCCTGCTCATCGCCGGGCTGATCGTGTCGCTCGACGGGCTGGACTTCACGACGAATTTCACCGCCGCGCTCTCGTGCCTGTCCAACGTCGGGCCGGGACTCTCCCTTGTCGGACCGACCGGAAGCTTTTCCATCTTCTCGCCGCTGAGCAAGATCGTGCTCATGATCTGCATGCTGCTCGGCCGTCTGGAGATCTTCCCGCTGCTGCTGCTGTTCGTGCCGTTCACGTGGCGCTGGAAGTAAGCGCAGACCGCAGCCGGAACACACATTGACTGCAGGCAAAAATCCACACCGCCCCGCAAGTCCTATGACTTGCGGGGCGGTTTTTCAAAGCCGCGCTGCGCCGAACAAAGGATGCAGCTTCCAAGGCATTTTTGCAGCGGGAGGCGAGAGGGCAAGACCTGCGGCTTCGGCACATGTCTTTGCTGCCGCTGACGCCGAAACTGCGACAACCCCTGCCGGCCGGGTCTGCAGGGCTGCCGCAGCTTGTCCAAAAGCCTCGCAGAGTTTCGCCAATAGCGCGGCGAAAGAAAGTCTCGATCATTTTCTCCGGCGACATGTGCGGCGGAGAAAATACCGCTCGGCCTGCAAACCCTTTCGTCAAAAAAGTACTACTTTTTTGACAAAGACAACCCCGCAGGCGATTGCCTGCGGGGTTGCCTCTCTATGACGCTGCAAGCGCAGCGGTCAGCATTTCTTAATTGGGACGCCGGAGAGCTGCGCCTTCGTCAGATCACTCCGACAGCTCTGCCTTTTTCTCGGCAGACAGCTTCTTGATCTTCGGGATGCCCCAGATGAACGCCGGGAGCACAACAACGATCAGTGCATAGTAGCCGTCATAGCCATAGATCTTGGAGATGATGGTCGACAGGCCGAGCAGGGAAACCGCATAGCACAGGCCGATGACGACCAGGCCGACGATGACGCTGCGCACAGCCTTGCTCTTGATGGCGCTCGGGAAGCAGTGGCCCTCGAAGCGCTGGATCATGGAGTAGACCAGCGTGACGGAGGTGGACACGAACGCGCAGAACAGCAGGATGGTGTACACGACGAACAGCCAGGTGTAGCCGCTGCCCATGAGGGTGACGACGCTCTGGTTGGGGAGCTTCATGACATCGCCGATGTGGCGGGCTGCAATGCTGGCGACAGTGTCGACGCCAACGCTCTTGATGGTGCAGAGGATCGGGTACCAGCGCAGCAGCATGGCGCCGGAAGCGGCGAGCGCGCCGCCGTTCATGAGCCAGCCGAGGATACTGGCGCGCTTGACACCCTTGTGGGTCAGCTCGGTGGAAGCGGCGATCATGGCCGGGACAGACACGCACTGGAAAGCAGCGTACACAAACACGCCGCGCCAGACGCCCTCGATGCCCTTCTGGGAGGTGACGTCAGCGATGGCCGGGATGGCCGCGTAAGCCGCGTTCTCAGTGGCGAGCTCCTGAGTGACCGCGTCGATCGGAACGACGAAGCCCATGATGACCAGGATCGCGGTGACGATCAGGATCGCGGTGGAAAGAACGGTGGAAGCCTTGATGATCAGGTCAACGCCGAAAATCGACAGAAGGATCAGCAGGGCGATGATGACGAGGTTGCAGATGATGTCGGGCAGGTCGATCAGGCTCTTGACGATGCCGCCGGCGCCGTCAACGCAGGACGCGACCGCCGCGAGGATGATGATGATGTAGAAGATCTCGAAGAAGACTTCCATCCACGGCTTCGGATACAGGGCGCGGTAGGTGTCCTTATAGTTGTCGAAACCGTTAAGCTTGGCAAACTTCATCATGATGTACATGACGACCGCAAGAATGCCCATGGCCAGAAGCGGGAAGATGGCCGCAGTCCAGCCGTACTGGACAAAGTAGTTCACGACCTGGTTGCCGGTTGCGAAGCCGGCGCCCACGTGCGTGCCGAACCAGACGGACGCCACGGTGAAGGCGGCTGCCCAGCTGCTCTTGAGCTTTTTGTTATCCATTTTTTACCTCTTTCTTTTCTCTGTTTGCTTTTCTCTTTTACTCTCTATTTCAAACCCGCCGCGTGCTCTCCTACAACCGCGGCGGGCTTTGAAATCCTCGTCCTTGTGTTAATTTATGAACAAGTCATTAACAACTCGGGATAGTAAATTTATAATTCTCTCACGCGCAAAAGTCAATAACAGCCTCTTCCAATCCCCAACATTTCCCGAAAATCGTCGATGTGCACAATTTCTTGCACGAATTTTTATGCACTCTGATTCTGGCATTTTTGTAAAAATTCGCGTGATTTTAGCGCTTTGACAGAAAGAAAACAGTTGCGGCATCTGCACTTTCGTGCTATCATAACAATGCTGATAGGTCAAGTCTTTTGTCTATTTGCTGACAAGCGACTTTGGCATTTTCTTGACATAGGATTTTGTCCCCGGAAGATGCGCTTGATGAATTTTTAACCATCATTTTCTGCGTATGCATTCACTGCCGGGTGCGAAACACGGAGGGAGCGCAGCCCTATGAAGCTCGTGACATTTGAAATCAACGGCCGCAGCGCCGTCGGTCTGCTCAACGCGGACGCGACCGCCGTGCACCCCGTGCCCGGCTGCGCGGACATGCAGACGCTCATCGGCCTCTGGCCGGCGCTGGACACGGCTGCCGTGCTGCGCAGCGCCGCTCTGCCGCTCAGGGACGTGCGCCTGCTCGCCCCGATTCCCCGCCCGGAGCAGGACGTGATCTGCCTGGGCATCAATTATTTTGACCACGCCAAGGAGAGCGAGCGCGTCACCGGCAAGGGTGCGAAAGCGCCGGACACGTTCCCGATCTATTTTTCCAAGCGCGTGCACGAAGCCGTCGCCCCCGGCGGCGACATCGACAGCCACAGCGACATCGTCGCCGACCTCGACTATGAGGCGGAGCTGGCCGTCGTGATCGGCAGACGCGCATACAACGTCAGCGAGGCGGAGGCACTCGAGTACGTATTCGGCTACACCATTTTAAATGATGTGAGCGCGCGCACGATCCAGAACCAGCACAAGCAGTGGTACCGCGGCAAGAGTCTCGACGGCTTCACGCCGATGGGCCCGTGGATCGTGACACCGGAGGAATTTGACGTGCGCGAGCCGCACTGCATCCGGAGCCGCGTCAACGGCGAGCTGCGGCAGGACAGCACCACGGATCTGATGATCTTCCACGTCGCGTATGTCATCGCCGAGCTCAGCCGCGGCATGACCCTGCTCCCCGGCACGATCATCTCCATGGGCACGCCCGCCGGCGTGGGCATGGGCTTTGACCCGCCGAAATGGCTGCACCCGGGCGACGAAGTCGCCTGCAGCATCGAGGGCATCGGCACCCTCACCAACACCGTTCGGTAATCCGCCGTCAGGCATCGCCTGCGACGGCCGAAGATATCGCAAACAGACAGAATCAGAAAAAGGAGACATCACTATGAAATTTGCTATGTATGGTTCCGGCGCTGCCGGCAGCGTCTTCGCTTCTTACCTGCGCAAGGGCGGTGCGGACATCATCCTCATCGACCGCTATGAGGCACACATGAAGAAGGTCGCCGAGGAAGGCATGCACTTCACCATCCATCAGGAGGAAGACGGCGGCTACAAGGATTACGATTACCAGCTCAAGGGCTTCCGCACCTATACCACCGCTGCCGACGCGGCCGCGGCGGAGGGCAAGGTCGATGTCATCATCTACATGACCAAGGCGACCCAGCTCGAGCAGGCCATCCAGGACTCCATGCCCGTCGTCGGCGACAACACCGTCGCGGTCTCCCTCATCAACGGCCTCGGTAACGATGACAACCTCTTCAAGGTCTTCCCGAAAGAGCGCTGCATCATCGGCTCCGGCGTGCTGGGCACGGCTCTGCCCGAGCCCGCGCACTGCGTGTCCACCCCGGCCGGCGGCGTGCAGATGAACTTCGGCGGTGCGGTCCGCTCGGAGCTCAACGACGCGGCCTGCGCCGAGATGCTCAAGTGCTACCGTGACGGCGGCTGCGACGCCTACTGGCGCGACGGCGAGCCGGGCACCGACAACAACATCTACAAGTTCATCTGGAAAAAGGTCTGCGTGAACGCCACCGTCAACACCGTGTGCGCCGTCCTGCGTCTGAAGATCGGCGAGGTCGAGGCGGATCCGTTCGGCCAGTGGCTGTTCCACAGCGTCATCCGCGAGACCTGCGCGGTCGCGACCGCCAAGGGCGTGCCGATGGACGCCGATGAGTTCATCGCCCACGATCACAAGGACATCGTCACCAACATCGCCGACTACTATCCGTCCATGTGCCAGGATATGCTCTTCAACCACCGCCAGACCGAGATCGACGTGCTCAACGGCAAGATCGCCGAGTACGGCGAGCAGCTGGGCATCGACACCCCGGTGTGCAAGGTCCTGTCTCAGGTCGTGCGCTGCATCCAGGGCAACTACGACAAGCAGTACCTGAAGTAAGTTCACCCCGTTTTTTCGCTGCCGGCCGGGCAACAACCGGCCGGCAGTTTGCTAAGGAGGCAACCGCATGAAAATCGCAATGATCGGCTCCGGCGCTGCCGGCAGCGTCTTTGCCGCCTATCTGCGCAAGGGCGGCGCCGAGCTCTGGCTCGTCGACAAGTACAAGGCGCACATGGACAAGATCGCGGCCGACGGGCTGGTCTTCCGCACGCCGGAGGGCGAAGAGGTGCTCACGGGCTTTCACACGAGCGCGACCGCGCACGACATCGGCACGATGGACATGGTCATCCTCATGGTCAAGGCCACGCAGACGGAGGACGTCATGGCCGACACCATGCCCTGCATCGGACCGGAGACGGCGGTCGTGTCGCTGCAAAACGGTCTCGGCAACGACGAGGTGCTCGCGCAGTTTGTGGACGCCGACCGCATCCTCTACGGCAGCGGCCTGATCGGCACGGAGCTGGCCGGCCCCGGCGTGTGCGTGAGTAAGCCGGAAAAGGGCATCCAGATGCACTTTGGCGCCGTGCACAATAACCCGAAGGCCGACGCCGCCGGCAAGGCGCTCGAGGCGTGCTTCCAGGCGGGCGGCTGCAATGCGAGCTTTGACGCGGACGTGCGCCCGTACATCTGGAAAAAAGTCATCGCCAACAGCGGCTACAACGGCGTGAGCGCCGTCATGCGCCTGAAGGTAAAGGAGACGTTCGCCGACCCCTACGGACACGACATCGTCATGCACGTGTGGAAAGAGGGCTGCGCCGTCGCGCAGGCGCTCGGCATCGGCGACCTCTGGCCGCTGATGGAAAAGGAGGAGCCGAACATCGTCGCAAACCTCGGCAACTACTACCCGTCCATGGCGCAGGACGCCGTGCTGCACCAGCGTCAGACGGAGATCTCGGTGCTCAACGGCGCGATCGCGCGCTACGGCGCGCGGCTGGGCGTGCCCACCCCGTTCAACACCGTCATCACACAGGTCATCTCCTGCATCCAGAATAACTACGACAAGCAGTATCTCGGCTGAGCCAGCGCGCGGCAGCCGGCGTCGAGCCAAACAACAAATCCCCTCCGTATGCTTTTCCGCATACGGAGGGGATCTTTGCATATTCAGAAGACGGCCGGCCGGAAATCACGCGGGGCTCAGGATGCGCCGGATCTCCTCGAGGTTGTCGGCAAAGTAAATGCCCTCCTGCCGCTCCTCGGACGAGAGTCCCTTTTCGATCATCTGCTCCAAAAGCGCCTGCAGCGCACGGTAGTAACCGTTCAGGTTGTAGAGAATGCAGGGTGCCTCCAGATGTTTCAAAGACACCTTCGACATTACCTCTGCAATTTCCTCCAATGTTCCCGTGCCGCCCGGGAAGGCAATAAAGGCTTCTCCTAACTCAATCATTTTGTTTTTTCTCTCAGACATATCCTTAGTCACAATCAGTTTTGTCAGTCCATCATGTTGAAACTCATTTTCAATAAAAAAATTCGGCTCAACACCCGTAACATCACCGCCTGCCTTCAATACACTGTCTGCCAATGCTCCCATTAAACCACCTTTAGAACCACCGTAAACAAGTGCATTTCCACTGTTTCCAATCCATGCCCCCAATTCCTCAACTGCTTTTCGTAAGCATGGGTCATTTCCTTCGTTTGCCCCAAGATAAACTGTTATATTCATTAAAAATTTCCTCCTACAACTTCCGATTTACCTATCTATACTCAACAATTTCTTCAAACGTTTTCCTCGGTCTTTTGTCCGGAGCTTCGTCGGCAAAGCCAACCGCAACAATTCCTGTCAATTGGCTGTCTGTTCCGATAAAATCCATCAGCTCATTATAGGCAAAACAAGTATTAGCAATCCATAAGGTGCCCAATCCATATCCCGTTGCTGTCAGAATCATATTTTCAATTGCTGCACCTATGGACAGTGAATCACTAATTTCAACGATTCGTTTTTCATTTTCAATGCTTGCAAATGGCGTGTACTGATTGGTATTAAGAACTGCTATGAGACAGGGAACTTCCTGCATGATTCTGACTGTATTCTCAGCATCCGGTATGGCAAATGCCCATTCAGGCATTAGTTCATGGGTTGTTTTTTCTGAATTTATACCATGGCGCATGACATCAACCAATTTATCTTTTTCTTCACCCTGATATACAATAAATTTCCAAGGCTGCCTGTTTTTTGCGGATGGTGCGAGAGAAGCACTGTATATAATCTCTTCAATTAACTTTCTTTCAATTTTATCCGGCTTATATTTTCTTATGCTTCTTCTATTCTCGATTTCTTGTATCATAATTCCTCTCTTTTGTTAAACTTGAAGTTAGAAGTTACTTTTTGACTTCCTTCGTGATTTCGGTTGTCTTTAACTGTACCTGATAAGTGTTTTCTTCTCCGCTCAAATTGGTTGTTTTCAAATCGCCACCATAGCAAATTTCATTTTTGCCATCTAAAATAATTACACTATTCGACACAGAAATATATTCATTTTCTCCGCTAAATGAACTACCTTTTTTCCATACTTTAAATAGAATATCCCATATCATAGGCTGTTTTACTCCTGTAACAGCCAATCAGCTATATCGTGAACATCAATTCCTTCATAGCTATATTTCGGATGCCTGGTTCTGGCAATGATCATTTTCGGATAGGCATCTCGGATCTGAAGCAGAGGGGAACATTCTCTCTCAAATGTCTCCTGCCCGGAAATGTTATCACTTACTTGAATATAAATTTTTTCGCTGCCCCTCTGAGCAACAAAGTCAATTTCCTTTTTATAGAGTTTGCCGACATAGACATCGTATCCACGTCGAAGAAGTTCGATGCAAACGATATTCTCATAAACTCTGCCATAGTCCATATTTCTGCTTCCCAGAATTGCGTATCGAATACCGCTGTCACACAGATAAAATTTCTCAGAACTTTCGAGATATTTCCTGCCACGAATATCGTATCTCTTAATATCATAAAACACAAAGGCATTACACAAATACTTGATGTACCTGCCTACGGTCACATGATTGGTTGGGCTCTCATTTGCTGTCAGCAGCTGACTGACCTTATTAGGCGAAGTCAGATTGCTGATATTGTCCATCAAGAACTCGCTCAGACGCTGCAAAACCAAAGTGTCCGGCAGAGCATATTTCTGTACTAAGTCCCTTGTAACAATGGTTTCGTAGACTTCCTTTATATAGTTTGTTCTGTCTTTTTCAGTTCTATAAGCATAGGAACCTGCTAAACCGCCTTTGATGGAGTAATCATCAAAGAGTTTATCTTTATCACTGACATCATCGTAATATTGGCAATACTCCTGGAAGCTGAAAGGAAACACATGAATTTCAATATATCGTCCGGTAAACAAGGTTGCCAAATCCGCACTCAACAGAAATGCGTTGGGGCCGGTTACATAAATGTCGTATTTTCCTTTAGAATACAGGCTATTGATTGCTAACTCAAACTTGGGACACATCTGAACCTCATCTACAAACAGATAGTTTGTTTTTCCTGCCTGATAATGTTCTTCCACATAGGCGTGTAAGGCATGGTATTCCCTGATTTCTTCATACGCCAAATCCATGAAGTCAATGAAGATGATATTGATATTTTCAAAATGGCTTTTCAGGTACTCAATATATGCCTGCATCAGCTTGGATTTGCCAGATCGACGAATACCTGTGATAATCTTGATGTCGGGAGTACCGTTCAACTCAATGATCCTGTCGAGATATTTTGTTCTTGTGATTGTTTTCATATAGTCACCCACTTTCAAAAGTTGAAAAAAATTCATTTCTTGAAACTGCTTTGATATTTTTATTATACTGTCTATAAATAGTATATGCAAGATGTCGCTTTCAAAAACAACAAAAAATCATTTTTCGAAAGTGGGTGTTATGTAAAGGCAATCCTTCCCAAGTAATCAATTTACTTTCACAATAATATGAATTATTATATTAGCAAGAAGGAGAACGCAATATGACCCAATTTGAACAATTAGATTTATTGCTGAATGAATATGGAGAAATAATTCATGAGTAGAATACTTTTGTTGGAAGATGACACAATGATTGCTTCGGGGATTCTTTATGCACTTGAGACAGAAGGTTATGAAACAAATCATGCCACAGGTATAAAAGATG
>OHAB01002037.1_pt1 | contig 10050 bp, 6 predicted proteins | sample 1577031 | NCBI WGS metagenome assembly OHAB01 (sample SAMEA3541477, study PRJEB24748) | human gut metagenome | biome: human gut; feature: human-associated habitat; material: faeces | place: China | collected 2012 | reverse complement strand
ATGCAAAAATAATTTCCTTTTCCACAATCTCCCTCGCACAAGCCCTTATGTTATTGAGGCATCCTGTCCATTCTAAGGCGTTTTCTGCCTTTAGCTGTTCCGTTATGCCCTGTGCCTGTTTCATACCCTCTATGAGCCTTTCAAAGCGTTCCTGTGCCTGTCTGTTGATGTCGGCAAGGTAGGCGTTTAGCCTGCCGCTTGTAAGAAGATTGGTGTATGTAACTTTACGGTACTGTTTTAGATAATCTAAATGCCGTTGCCCCCAGATGCCTATTGCCTGTTCTTCTTCGGCGGGTACAGTTAAGCACGGTATCAAATAATCCCCTTGCCTTTCGTATTTGCCGCCCAGTTCCTCAAATAATGATTTTGCCATTGTCTGTTACCTCCACATTCTTTTTTATTTTGAATGTCCGCAAAATCCGTCCTACATCAGCTTCTCATATAGTGGATTAAAGAAGGCGTCAGGAATAGGTTCAAGGGTATCCACCTGTTCCAGATACTGCGCCAGATTTTCATCACCGTTGGCAAGTAGAAACTCAGCGAAGGTCATTGGGTCAATCTGCATGAAGTTGACCTTGCCTACCGGAAAAGAGGAAGGCTTCGCCAAGGCGATACCTAACAGAGAACCGGCGCAGGCAACATGGTACTGCGGTGCGTTCTCGCAGAAATATTTCATGGAGTTAATGACTTTCGGGCAGTCCTGTACCTCGTCAAAGATGATGAGGGTCTTTTCTGGCAATATCTTTTGACCGCTTGCCAGCATAAGGTTTTGCAGAATCCGGTCCACATCCTTGGTTGTTTCAAAAAATTGTTTATATTCTTCGTTTTCGTCGAAGTTAAAGTAGGCTGTATTTTCATAACAGCGTCTGCCGAACTCTTTCAGAATCCAAGTCTTACCCACCTGACGTACGCCCTTCAAGATTAAAGGCTTGCGGTAGGGAGAATTCTTCCAATCCAGCAACTTTTTTAAGATAAATCGTTCCATAGAATCACTCCTCACATTTTTATTGGAGTTTTATACTTTATAATCACACTTTTATTATATGCGAAATCTATGAAAACCACAACCAAAATCACAAAATTATTAAGATTTAATGATTATCAATCACACTTTTATGTGAGATAGTGAGAAATTTTTTCTACAAAAAGCAATAGAGGAACTAAGAGAAAAATACATTAAAGATCCACCTGAAGGAATGACTGCACAGCTTGTAAAAAACATGAGTTTTCCATTTGCTCTTCTTTCCAGAGTAAATATCATATCCTTACCCATAAGCCTTAATCCTCAATCTGCGGAATATTGACCAACTGCTGCAGCTTCTTCTCAAGAATAGTCTTGTCCGGTAACTGTAACTGATACTGAGATACCAGCATCGGTGACATCGTTCTGCTCATAGCATATTCTACCACCTCATCATTCTTAGATGCACAAAGAAGCAAGCCAACACTCGGGTTTTCATTCTCTTTCTTTACCTGTCTATCCAATGCCTCAAGATAAAAATCCAACTTAGAAATATACTCTGGTTTAAACTTACCTATTTTGAGTTCTATTGCAACAAGGCACTGTAATCCCCGATGATAAAACAACAAATCAATACGAAAATCGTCTCCTCCAACCTGAACTTTGTACTCTTCATCAATAAATGTGAAATCTTTTCCTAATTCCAGAATAAAATCCTTCATGTTTCTAATTAACGCTTTTCGTAAGTCATTCTCATGAAACTCATTTGGCAAATCCAGAAATTCCATAACATATGAATCCAAAAATGGATTTTCTCCTAGCTTCTTAACCGACTCTGGTAATAAAGTTTCCTTTGATAACATATACCTTTCATAATATCCGCTATCTAACTGTCTCTCCAACTGACGTTTTGAATAGTTTTCTTTGATACATAGGCGTATATAAAATTCTCTTTCCTCATCAGTCTTACAACCTGACATTATCAACAAGTGATTCGTCCAACTAATTTGTGTCACCAGTGGTGTCACAATCTCATTATCCTTATAGGTTTCATAAAATTTTTTCATTCTATAAAGACCTCTTCGATTGAATCCCTTTATTCCAGGAAATGTCTCCTGTATTTCCCTTGAAATTTCATCGATATATGCATCACCATACGAAGCCCGTTCCGTTTCCTTACTTAAAAACTCACCAACTTTCCAATACATTTTGATAAGCTCTTCATTCACTTTCTTCAATGCACTTTGTCGTGATTCTTCAATTATATAAATTAATCCAGCTGCTGATATCAAATCATTACCCATACAAATATTCCACCTTCCGAATTGTGACACCAGTGGTGTCACAATTCCATTTTTGCCATTTTAACAAGACTTTATAAATCTTTTTCAAAATTAATACATTTTAATTATATCAAGACATAGCAATCCTCTCAATGACTTTTTACTGATGTTTTTCCTTTTTCATCATCTCGATCTTCTCATGCAGGTTGGTGTTATACAGCTTGTAAAGGTCTGTATTTGCCTGCTTGCGGAATTTTACTCCATACGACATTTCTGGTATGATAATGATTTCTCATTGAATCTGTAATTGATATATTTTGATTTTCACCTCACAATCCCAAAGCTATCCATACTTATATCTAACATGAATAAAAGGTGATTTTCTGCTATACGCAAAAAGCTGTAAAACTCAATGCGAATTTTACAGCTTCTAAATAAATGTGTGCTGATTACAGAGATAAAAGTGTGCAGGATTTTTGAATTACATATGTAGAGATATGCGAAGCAGCCGTTCTTCCATTACTCCGCATATCTCAAAAAAACTAGTTGATGTAGTTAGCTGCTGCTCCCATATAAGCGATTGCTTCATCAGCTGTCAGATACTGACCTTCCATAACAAGGGAAAAATCTGAATTTGCAATTGCAACGGAACCGTCGTCTGCTTCTACGAATACTGCTGAGAAATCATCACCTGTATAAACATCTGTTGTGCTGATCTCAGTCCAGTCAATGTTATCTTCATCTGTAATATTTGTTACATTAGAATCATCATATGCTCCACAAAGGACATCTCCCTGTCCATCCTGTGGAACGATCATTAATGAAACATAGCTATACCCATCCGGATCTCTAAAGAGTGTGATCACATACTCTGTACTATCATCATCCACTGCATATAATGCTGCATCAACAAGATCTGCTGTTACATCAAGAAGTGAAAATCCTTCTTCCTCTGTTGTTGCTGTTGCTTCTGCTGCATCTTCCACATCCACTGCATCCTCTTCTGTGTCTGCTGCATCATCAGATGCTGTGTCTGTTGTAGTTGTCTGCTGGTCATTGTCAGCTGGTGCTGCTGCATCAGATGAACCACCACATGCTGTAATATTAAGAGCCATTGCTCCAACAAGTAAAACGGTCAGTAATTTCTTTTTCATTTGTTCTCCTCCATCTATCTGATTTTGATTAAGATACTTCCTATTTATTGTCTATTCTGCACTACATTAACAAAATTGCTATCTATACTCCTGCACACTTGTATCTCTGCAACCAGCTTATTTTTCATTTTAAATGTTTTTTGTGCAATGCCTTATCTGGCATGGTTTCTTTTTCTTTTCGCAAACATTCCTGCAAGTCCTGCGCATGAAATCATCAGAAGTACTGTACAGAGTGCCATGCTGAAATCTTCACCTGTCTTTGGAGATTTTGCACTCTGGTCAGCGTTTTCGGCTACCGTAAAGTTTGTTGCCGCTGTTCCATCTGTCCAGACAAGTTCAAAAGAATGATTTCCTGCTGACAGGCTCTTAAGGTATTCCGGTTTGAAGGTAATGATGGTAGATCCTTCTGTGACCGTATAGTTCACCGGATCAACCGTTACTCCGTCTACCTTGACCTCACGGAATTTTGAAATCTCACCGCTTCCTCTGATTGCAAGGCTTCCATCTGTATTCTGTGTCCATGAGCTGCCCGCTCCATCTAAAATATCATACGTTACCTGAGCCGGTGCCGAAGCTGCCGGTGCTGTTGTGGTTGATGCAGCCGGAGTTGATGTCGCCGGTGCCGGATCCGGTGTCGGAGTTGTTGCTTCCGGTGTAGGATTTGGAGTCGGTGTTGGGGTTGGCTCCGGTGTTGGCTCCGGTGTTGGGGTTGGATTCGGATTCGGTGTCGGTGCTGCATCTTCTGTCACAGTCAATGTAACGCAACCTGAAATGACATGACCGCTTAGATTGCTTACCATACACTGATATCGATATCCACTATATTCTTTACTAATTGCATTTAACGTGTAACTTTCACTAGTTGCTTCATCAATATTAACAAATCCTGCATTATCTTTTTTGTCAACCATCCACTGATAACTCAAACCCTCACCTGCTGCCTCTACAGTAAACGTTGCCGTTTCTCCGACTTTCACAGATACAGGCTGTGGCTGTTTTATGATTAACGGTGCTTCAACAGCTGTCTTTGTTTTCAATACAACTTTGCTATTTTCATCAATAGCTGTTTCGTAATCACTATTATCAGAAGAAAAACAGTTTGCTCTTACGACATTAACTGTAATTATAACCGAAGAATTCTCTGTTGGCTTATCTTCTGTAGTCACGCCTATATGTGCTCCCTCTCTCAGCGATTGTTCTATCACTTTTGCATCAATACTAAGATATAGATTATAAGTTCTGTCTTCAACTGTATTTCCAATAATCTTTACCGCACTACTCAAAGTTATCGTATGGTGTTGACCTACAAAAACGCCGCCTCCCTTGTTATCGATAATTTCAGCCGTACCACTCATTTCAAAAGACGATGTCGATGTATGATATACTCCTCCTCCTTTATTGGATGTATTATTATTTATTTTGCCTCCTGACATAGTGAATCTGCCAGCATTATCATTATATACTCCTCCACCATTATTAGCGATATTCGAAGTGATTGTGCCACCGTTCATGTTAAATGTTCCTCTATTATACACGCCACCGCCCTGATCTGCTGTGTTGCCACTTATACTGCCGCCATACATAGTAAAGGTACCTTTTACGTTTACACCACTGCCACTGTATTTATTCGTGCCATCCGGCTTGGTACCATGTGTGACCTTACCCTCGCCCTTACAATCACATAGTGTAAAGCTATTATTACTTTCTACCTCAATCACTGCCTTATCATCAGCATTCATTGTAATTGTCTTACCGTTCAGGCAGAGTACTACGTTGTTCTGTGGAGTCCATGACTCTGTCAATGAAACGTTATCCGTCAAATAGTAGTAACCTGCATCCGAAATTTTGTCTAGAGAATCTACATCTTGCCATGTTTCCCCCGATGGCAAATCAATTGAATGTATGCCAGTATGTTCTTCAGCCGGTGTTCCGCCGTTTTCTTCTGTCGCCTCAACAGCATAAATCAATCCATCTGAATCTGTCGTCTCAAGCCAGATTTTGCATTTAGATAAATCAACATCTTCGTAAGGCAACTTCACATCTTGGCTTCTTTCAATCGGACAACCATAAAGCGTTTCTTGACCACCCGATTTATATTGAACGATAAGATTGACCGTATCCGCCGTATCTCCTCTGTTGACCTTGATTTCTTTTGTTAAAGCATTATATGTTGCAGTACCTATTCCCTTATTTTTGCCATCCAAACGAAGCGTCATTGCTTCTTCTATCTTTCCGGACTTAACACTGACTGCCGATGCAAAAAGGACATTTGACAAGTTCAGATTGGTGGCTGGTCTGATTGCTTTTGTCTCATCAACATACTCATCCTTAACCTTCTGCTCCTCCGTTGATGTACAATTTGCCGCATAATCATACGAACCCAAATAAGAAGATTCATACGGAGAACGCAGCCAGAATTCATCTTCACTCCAATATACACTTCTTTGTAGCTGCACGCTGTTGTCACTTCCCGCTTTTAGTATGATAGCATCACGAACACCTTCAAGCGCATATAATTTATCTGTAGTGGTATAATCTTTCTTAGCCTTTGTATCTGTTGTAGCAACAGTTGTTGCCTGCATGAGTGTCTGCTCTGCATCTGAAAAATAGTCTTTATTACTCGCCATTCCCTGCAAAGTAACTCTTAAATTGCTCGCTCCATAATGGTTGGCAGCACATTCCTCTGCAGAATCACCGTCTGTATACGTTCCATAATCTTTCATGTACGCTTTATTTTTTTGTTCATTATTAAATTTGCCTGTTGCTATCGGGCTAGCTGCAAAAATAATAGTATTATCTCCCTGTACGCCATTGTCTTTTCCTAAGATATACCATCCCTGTGCTGTATCAGACGCATTTATACCAAATAAAAGTTTTCCAACATTTGCATTCGTTCCACTTGCATCCGGCGTAAACGCTGTCATTAACTGCTCTTTTGTCGCATATACTGTCACACCCGGCTCGCTTACATCCGCAGCCTTCGCATGCACTGTTTGGTCCGGTGCTGCAGGAACAAGTCCTGCCACCATTCCGAACACCAGTAAACCGGAAAGTATTTTTGCAATTCCTTTGCTCATTCTCTTTTTTCTTATCATGTGTACTCTCCTCCTGCTGTAGTTACAAAATCCAAGATTTCATGTGGCATTCCATCCACAGGTCTAATATCTGATGCTTATCTTAAGCTGCTCTTTTTTCTTCTTACAAACATTCCTGCAAGTCCTGCGCATGAAACCATCAGAAGTACTGTACAAAGTGCCATGCTGAAATCTTCGCCTGTCTTTGGAGATTTTGCACTCTGGTCAGTGTTTTCGGCTACCGTAAAGTTTGTTGCCGCTGTTCCATCTGTCCAGACAAGTTCAAAAGAATGATTTCCTGCTGACAGACTCTTAAGGTATTCCGGTTTGAAGGTAATAATGGTAGATCCTTCTGTGACTGTATAATTGACCGGATCAACTGTAACTCCATCCACTTTGACCTCACGGAATTTTGAAATCTCACCGCTTCCTCTGATTGCAAGGCTACCATCTGTATTCTGTGTCCATGAGCTGTCCGCTCCATCCAAAATATCATATGTTACCTGAGCCGGTGCCGAAGATGCAGGAGCCGTTGTGGTTGATGCTGCCGGTGTTGATGGCGCCGGTGCCGGATCCGGTGTCGGGGTTGTTGCTTCCGGTGTCGGATTTGGAGCCGGTGTTGGGGTTGGGGTTGGAGTCGGCGCTGGATTTGAGCCCGCATTGATTTCGCCGTATGGTGCGTTACAAATGCTGCAAATGGCTCTGTCTTTATCGGTAGCTATACCGCCGGTACATTTTTCCGTCTGCTTGTGACTGCTGTTCGATGCGCAGATACGGGTATGCGTTCCGTCGCCGTTGGAAGTCCATGCTCCCCAGTTATGTTCATGATTCAATGCCGGTACAATCTCATAACCACATTCTGTGCAAATCTGTGCAGCATCCTCTGTGGCAGCCGGTCCCGGTATATGAGCTATAACAGTATCCGTTGCAGTACAGCCCGCGGTCTTGCATACATGTGCATGACCGTCCGCTCCCTTATATCCCCATGAAGAAACATCGAAATCATGTAATGCGAAATCACCATATTCTCCACCACAGGTCGTGCAGACTGCCTTGCTCTGGCAGGTAGCTGTACCGCCGGAGCAGTCTGCTGTTTCCGTGTGGCTGGTATCCGACGAGCAGATACGGGTATGCGTTCCGTCGCCGTTGGAAGTCCATGCTCCCCAATCGTGGGTGTGTGCCGTCCATTTTATTTTATAATCTGATGCGTCAAAGTCAGCTACAAAAGATGCGTTATCGCAGTAGAAAATGTTTTTTGCATCAAATGAAGATACGCTTGAATCAACAGTTGCCAAAGTTTGATCTTGCGTAGAAGTATCTTTCATATAGACATAAATTTTTGCGTCACTGTTTAATGTACCAGTGATGTTAGTGTTAGAACTAACAAGATTGTTACTTTCACCAGTTGTCAACTTATTTCCTTCGATTACCGGTGAGCCGGAAAGTTCCAGACTGCCCCGGCAATATACACCGCCACCATTAGCTTTATTATAATCATATTTATAGGGATAGGCGGTGTTGCCTGTGATGCTTCCTCCTTTCATGCAAAATTTAGCTTCTCTGTACACCCATACTCCGCCGCCACCGTTCGAATTGTTCCCTGCACTTGTCACCTTATTGCCACTAATCGTACCATCGAACATATTAAATGTCCCACCATACACACATACACCGCCACCGAAATAATCTGCGGTATTGCCGGTAATACTGCCACCGTACATATTAAAAGTATCCCGACTATAAACTGCTCCACCCATGCTTGAAACTTCGTTTCCACTAATCTCGCCACCATACATATTAAAAGTGCCGTCAAAAACCAACACACCTGCGCCGGATGTTTGATTGCTGCTGGCACATTTATTATTACAAATCTTACTACCATACATATTAAAAGTGCCGCCAGAAACATACACGCCTCTTCCCCATTCCACATCCGAATGAGAAATAGAACTGCTGCCTTGGCAATCCGTCAGAGTCAGTGTACCGCCTTCATCAACATTAAAAACATTTCCTGCACTCTTCATATTAATATTGTGACCATTCAGGCAAATTGTAACATTACCTTTTACAAGGATACTATAGTTTGGTTCAAAGCTTTTTGATAAATAATAGTTGCCCGCCGGTAACTCTAAATTATTGTCAGTTTTTTGTATAGTACTTTCACCTATTTTCAGGTCGTTCTCTGAACCTGTCAGTTCCGTAAATTCCAAGTCAGTGTGGGAGCCGTCAGTACAGCTGCTGCCACAGACCGGATGGCTATGTTCATTTGCCGCCTTCACCTGCAATGTACCGTGCGGTACTGCCGGAACAAGTCCTGCCACCATTCCAAATACCAGTAATCCAGAAAGTATTTTTGCAATTCCTTTGCTCATTCTCTTTTTTCTTATCATGTGTATTCTCCTCCTGCATTTGTTTATTTTTTCACAATATGGCACTTTACCATTTTTTTCATTTTATCACAGCGTTCACCCAAAACCCGGATTTCGGCGTGAGTTGTAACTATATGGCGTGAATTGTAAGATGCAGGCTTGCTTTGCATTTCCGAATTTTTTATAATGGATGTATCATAACTGTGAAACAAGGAGGACTGATACATGCTGCTTCAGATTTTAACTTATACACACCACTTAACGACAATGCTGTTTGGCATTTTTCTGTCCGCCTTTTTTCTCGGGGTAAAACAGAATAAGAAAAATGTCTGCATTCTTCTTGGCGGTGGAGCAGTATCCGGACTTTTCTTTCTGATCTGCAATACGGTATTCGGTTCGTTGTTCACGGAAGCCGTCTATCCGATTTTCGTGCATCTGCCGCTTTTTCTGCTGCTGGTGTTTTATTACCGTTTCCGCTGGCTGCCTTCCATAATCTCTATCATGACCGCCTATCTGTGCTGCCAGTTCAGCAACTGGGCAGGTATTTTTGCCTTATCCCTGAGCGGATTGGACTGGGTTTATTACCTGGTAAGGATTATCGTGACTGTTGCCGTTTTTGTTTTCTTAAGCCGGTATCTGTGCCAGACTACCGCACTGCTTTTTGCAAAATCTGACCGGGAGCTGTATATCCTCGGGGCAATGCCATTTGTCTATTATGTGTTTGATTACTCTACCACAAAGTTCTCCATGCTTCTTTACTCCGGAAATAAGGTGGTCGTGGAATTTCTCGCATTTGCCATGTGTATTTCCTATGTCATTTTCCTGTTCGTCTATTTTCAGGAATATGAGTTGAAAAACCGCGCTGAACAATACGGTCAGCTTACCAATATGCAGTTGAACTCCCTGCACTCGGAGATCGAGCAGGTCCGCAGCAGTGAACACCGCATGAAGATCCTGCGGCACGACATGCGCCATCATCTTGCTGCCATCCAGACTTTTATCTCCCAGCAGGAACCGGAGCGCGCGCTTGATTATATTCAGGAGATCAATAAGCAATATGACGACACGGTCATTCATTCTTTCTGCAGAAATGAACTGCTGAATTCGGTTCTTTCCATTTACCAGACACGGTTTGCGGAAAATCAGATCGTTTTTGTAGAGTAGGCGGATGAAAATTTCATCCGCCCCTCATCAAACCGTGCATGAGGT
>OHAB01002031.1_pt1 | contig 10073 bp, 11 predicted proteins | sample 1577031 | NCBI WGS metagenome assembly OHAB01 (sample SAMEA3541477, study PRJEB24748) | human gut metagenome | biome: human gut; feature: human-associated habitat; material: faeces | place: China | collected 2012 | reverse complement strand
TGCTCAGCGGGGAGAAAAGACTTTTTCGACACGTTGGAGCCGGTGGCCAAAAGACCGCCGACTCTCCTGATGATTTGAATTTTACATGGAAAAAATTTATTTTGCCTGCTTCATGGAAAGGCTGATGCGCTTTTTCTTCTCGTCGACTTCCAGCACGACGACCTTGACAACGTCGCCGACGGACACGACCTCGGACGGGTGCTTGATGAACTTGTTCGACACCTGCGAGATGTGGACAAGTCCATCCTGATGCACGCCGATGTCCACGAACACGCCGAAGTCGATGACGTTGCGCACCGTGCCGGTCAACACCATGCCGGGCTTTAGGTCTTTCATTTCAAGAACGTCGGTGCGCAGGATGGGCTTTGGCAGCTCGTCGCGCACGTCGCGGCCGGGCTTTAAGAGCTCCGAGATGATATCGCGCAGCGTGGGAACGCCGACGCCGATCTCACCCGCGGCCTTGTCCTCGCCGTAGGCCTTGACGCGATCGGGCAGATCGGCGAGCCTGCCGCCCTTCACGTCGGCGAGCGTGTGGCCGGTCAGGTCGAGCAGTGCCTTCGCGGCGTCATAGCTCTCGGGGTGGACGGCGGTGTTGTCGAGAACGCTCCTGCTCTCCGGTACGCGCAGGAAGCCTGCGCACTGCTGGAAGGCCTTGGGGCCGAGCTTTGGCACTTTCTTGATCTGCGCGCGTGAGGTGAACGCGCCGTTGTCCTCGCGGTACGAGACGACATTTTTCGCCGTTGTGCCGTTCAGGCCCGCGACGCGCTGCAAAAGTGACGGCGACGCCGTGTTGATATCCACGCCGACGGCGTTGACGCAGTCCTCGACCACGCCGTTCAGCGCCTCATCGAGCTGCTTTTGCGGCATGTCGTGCTGATACTGCCCCACGCCGATGGCCTTGGGGTCGATCTTCACGAGCTCGGCAAGCGGGTCCTGTAATCTCCGCGCGATGGACACGGCGGAGCGGAGGTTCACGTCGTACTGCGGGAATTCCTCGGCGGCGAGCTTGCTCGCCGAGTACACGGACGCGCCCGCCTCAGAGACGATCATGTAACTCACGTGCGCACTGCCCTCGTTCACCTGACGGATGAGCTCGACGGCCATCTGTTCAGTCTCGCGGCTGGCCGTGCCGTTGCCGATGGCGATGTGCTCCACACCGTGCTTTTTGATGAGCGTTGCCAGCGCGGCGATGGCTTCATTTTTCTGCCGCTCGCCGTAGGTCGGGTAGACCACGGCGGTATCGAGCACCTTACCTGTGCCGTCCACGACGGCGACCTTGCAGCCCATGCGGTAACCGGGATCAAGGCCCATCGTGACCTTGCCCTTGACCGGCGGCTGCATCAAAAGCGGCTTTAAGTTGAGCGCAAACTGGCCGATGGCACCCTCGTCTGCCTGCTCAGTGAGCTGATTTCGCACCTCGCGCTCGAGCGAGGGGAAGATGAGACGGTCGTAGGCGTCCTCGGCGGCGGACTTGACGAATTCCATCGCGGCGGAGCCGGGCTTCACGACCGCGCGGCGCAGCAGCGGGAGCGCCTGCTCACGGTCGAGCGTGATGGAGACCTTCAAAATGCCTTCTTTTTCACCGCGGTTGATGGCGAGCACCTGATGCCCCTGCAAGCGGGCAACGGACTGCGTAAAATCGTAGTATAGGCGATAGACGCTGTCGTCCTCGGCCGCGGCCCTGCTCACAAGCTGGCCCTGACGGGAAATGAGCGCGCGAAGGCTCTTGCGGATGGCGGCGTCGTCAGAGATCTGCTCAGCGATGATGTCGCTCGCGCCCTGCAGGGCGTCCTCGACCGTCTCGACGCCCTTTTCGGGGTCGACAAAGTCGCGCGCGGCCTCCTCGGGCCGCGGGCAGTCTCGCTCCTGCGCGAAGAGCAGCGCGGCGAGTGGTTCAAGGCCCTTTTCCTTCGCCATCGTGGCGCGGGTGCGGCGCTTTTGCTTGTAGGGGCGGTAGAGGTCTTCGACCTCGGCGAGCGTTTTGGCGCTGTCGATGGCGGCAGTGAGCTCATCGGTCAGCTTGCCCTGCTCGTCGATGGACTTTTTCACCGCTTCGCGGCGCTCTTCAAGACCGCGGAGGTATTGGAGGCGCTCTTCGAGCGTGCGCAGAGAGGTATCGTCCATTGCACCGTGGAGCTCCTTGCGGTAGCGGGCGATAAAGGGGATGGTGTTGCCCTCGTCGAGCAGATGCACGACGTTTTCAACGTGCCGGGGGTCTTTGCCGAGCTCGGCAGCAAGGGCCTGAATGAGATCCATAAAATGTTCCTTTCGTATATCGGGCGCCGAAGCGGCGCGGTCAAGTGAATCAGCAATGTCCGCCCGAAAGCGGGCGGAACGCAAAATTTATTATACCGCATCGCGCGGCGATGCGCAAAGCCTTTTGCGCAGAAAAAAGGCGGAGGATCGGCGCGACGGCTGGGGCTTTACATTTTGCCGCTTTGGCGGTAAAATACGACGCAGCGTTCAAAGGCATCGAATGCTTCGCTTTGCCGCTCAAAGGCGGCATTTTTCAGCAAGAGAAGGAGAAAGCAAAATGCAGAAGAAAAACAACAAAGGCGTCATCGCCCTCATCATCGTGCTTGTGCTGGCGGCTGCCGTGCTCGTCATTTGGCAGACAAACAAGCCGGAGACGCAGCAGGGCGGTAAGGAGATCACCATCAACGTCGACCACCTGAACGGCGATGACACGACCTTCACCATCCACACCGACGAAGAGTACCTGCGCGGCGCGCTCGAGCAGGAAGACCTCATCGAGGGCACAGAGAGCGAGTACGGCCTCTATGTGCTGACTGTGGACGGCGAGACCGCCGACGAGAGTGAGCAGCAGTGGTGGGGCTACAGCGTGAACGGCACGTTTGCCGAGCTCGGCGTGGACAGCCAGCCCGTCGCGGACGGCGATGTGTACGACTTTGTGCTGAATGTCGGCTGGTAAGTCCGCAAGACTCAGCATCCGCGAGATCGCGGAGCTGTCGCTTTTCTGCGCGCTGATGGTCGCGGGCAAGGAGTGCCTGCGCCTTATCCCGAACGTGCATCCCGTCACGCTGCTGCTGCTTTTGGCCACGGCGGTGTACGGGGCGAAGGCGCTCTATCCGGCGTTCGGCTTTGCCCTGCTCGAGATCGCGCTCTACGGCGCGGGGCTTTGGAACCTGATGTATCTTTACGTCTGGCCGATCGTCGTGCTCGCTGCGCTGCCGTTTCGCAGAAGCGAGAGCCGCGCATTCTGGGCGGCCATCGCGGGGCTGCACGGGCTGTGCTTCGGCGCGCTGTGCGCCATTTCGTATTTTTTTATCGGCGGATGGCAGATGGCGTTTTCGTGGTGGGTCTCGGGCATCCCGTATGACGTCATCCACTGCGTGTCAAATACGGTCCTCGTCTTCGTGCTCTTCCCGCCGCTGCGGCGCGCACTGGAGCGCGCGAAGAAAACGCCGGGCGGAAGAGAATAGCAAAAAGCACCTGCCTTCGGGCTGTGTGCTCGTAAGACAGTAATTCTAAAAAATTGCTATTTTACGGCATCTGTCGAACAGGATTGGGAAACAAACGAACATACGGCATTCAGCTTCGGCTGAGTGCCGTTGTTTGTTTTTGGGGCGAAATACTCTATTTTTGCGCTCTGTATGGCAGGGATAGTGAAACGGTGAAATAGTTGACATTTTCGTAGTAAAACCCTTATGAAACAGCGAATCACGCCATAATGGACCCTGTTTACCGCTGAGTACGGTTATTTGCGATTATGTGGAAAACCCACAAAACAGAAAAGTCAATAGTGGTGTATTTTGATGCAAAGTACGTTGAACCCCGAAAAATCGCCCAATCGACTTTGGCTCATAGAAGAGTTACACTTTAATGCGATAAATTTTTGAAAAATGACACATCTTCGTGTTATAATGCGTGTACACAATAAGCGTGAATGGAGGTAAGGCAGATGAAAAAGTTATTGTCTTGTGCGTTCAATATGGATAGCGGTTGCGTGGAGCTGAAGTTTAACGATGGCAGTATGATTGCTATTAACTGCACCGCCGTCGAAAACGAAGTTGCCGACAATATGTATCAGCGGTCAGAGCTTGACTATCTTATCTACAATGACCCGTTGGCGTATGCCAACCTCGTTTTGAATGGTAACCCAGAGGCGTATCTCAAATCTGTTACTGAGTACAAGCCTTTGGACTAAAGCTCGGTATACCAAACACCGGATTAAGAATGGACTTTGAGAGAAAGTGAGGTATAACAATATAAAACAGATTATTACTATTCAGCACACGCAATCAATTCACCACACAAATGGTATGGTGGGTTCTTGGACAGATTGGGATCTTTCTGAATTAGGCATTGAACAGGCTGAAAGAATAGGGCAGAAATTAGCGAAGCAGTTATCCGGTCACAAAATTGTTATGTATGCTTCCGATCTTCTGCGAGCAAAGCACACCGCTGAAATTGTCGCAAAGCATATGGGAATCACACCTAATATTAGAACGGAACTTCGAGAGCGCAATTTAGGTAAATGCGTTGGCAAATCTGTTCAGTGGCTTCGTGAGAACATTGAGGTTCAAGAGAAAACCATCGATGACAGGATGTTTTCTGATGCTGAGAGTAGACGAGACGAATGGAATCGCTTAAAACCTCTTTTTGACGAGATAATGGCAAGTAATGATGAATGTATCATTGTAGTATCACATGGCGATTTGCTGAGCGTTTGGAATACGATGTTCCTCGGAATGGATGTGGAAACGCTGAATCAGTTTGAACTTTTTGGTATGGCAGGCGGCGTTTCTTTCATGCTTCAAAACGATGAGGGTAAGCGATTTATCAAGAAAATGAGCGATTTGTCTTATATGGCAAATCAATTCATATGAGAAAAGCGTGAGGTATAAATAAAATGGACTTTGAACAACTTGCAAAAATAGAAAATGAGAGTGAACGTGTAAACAGAACCTACGATATATTCAATGAGGATGCAAGGCTCAATCATTCCAAAGCCGCACGAGTTGAATTTTTGACTACCGTTCACTACATAGAAAAATATTTGAAAGATGGCGACAAGATACTCGACATTGGCGCAGGTGCAGGTGAATACAGCCTCTACTTTGCTCGTAAGGGTTATGAAGTCTCGGCTCTTGAACTTGCCGATGCCAATATTGCCGCATTCAAAAAGAAACTGACACCCGAAGATAAAATCGATCTTGTTCAAGGCAATGCCCTTGACCTCTCTCGATATGCAGATAAGTCGTTTGATATTGTCCTTCTGTTCGGCCCGCTTTATCATTTGAAAAATGATGCGGACAAACAGAAATGTATCAGCGAAGCAAAGCGTGTCTGCAAGGACGGCGGCAAGATCTTCTTCGCTTTTATTTCCAACGATTTTGTTTTCCTTACCGAGTTCGGATACGATGTGAATTATTTCAGCAACGGTGATTACGATAAGGAAACATTCAAGCTCAACGACTTTCCGTTTGTGTTCCATACGGTTGGTGCTGCGAGAAAACTTCTTGCAGATGGCGGTATAAATATCTTACACGAGGTTGCATCCGACGGAGCAAGCGAGCTTTTGGCGGCAAGGATCAACGAAATGAGCGACGAGGACTATACGCAGTATCTTCGCTATCACTTCTACATCTGCGAAAAGCCGGAACTGCTTGGTATGACCAATCACTTGCTGTTCATGGGAGAAAAGAAATGACCAAAATCCAATATGAAAACTTAACCATCCGCCAAGCCGAGGTTGCCGATGCGAAGCAGCTTGCCGCTTGGTGGAATGATGGTGCTGTGATGGCACACGCAGGCTTTCCCAACGGCCTGGGAACGACCGAGGAAGAAGTTGTAAAAGGACTTAGAAACGGTCTTCTGGTCGTTGAGGAAAGCGACCGTCTGATTGGCGAGTGCAATTACCACAATGCGTCAGATGGAGTTGCAGAAATTGGCATTAAGATCTGCGAAACCGATTGTCAGAACGGTGGTGTCGGAAGAAAGGTTTTGAGTATGCTGATCGGTTGGCTATTCAGAAATGGCTATTCCAAAATCGTCCTCGATACCAACTTAACAAACACAAGAGCGCAGCACGTTTACGAATCACTTGGTTTCCGCAAGGTGAGAACCAATATTGATTCTTGGAAAGATCAGCTTGGTCAGCTTCAATCATCGGTCGATTATGAGTTGGTTGAAAAGGATTTTGTCAGTTATGAGTGAGGGAAACACCTATGCCAGATAACAGAAATCGCAAGCGACCGATACAGGTCAAATTCTTCGTAGATGAAAAAGAACTCAGCTTGATAAAGGCGAGGATGGCACAGCTTGGGATAGAGAATATGAGCGCTTACCTTCGTCAAGTGGCAATCGACGGATATGAGGAAAAACCGAATTTGCCTGAACGCCGTGAGCCGAAAAATCCCTGACTCACTTTCCGAAGATAGATTGATGTTCAGCTCCGCAGAAGCGCAGCCGATTTCTCTGAAATCGTTCAGGGGTTTGGGGCATTTCCCCAACAAGATTGCACGGGTGTATAAACACGAGCATTGCTTGCTACAATATGTTTGACCCCACAAGCAGCGCAAGAATCAAGCGTTGCGGGGGACTCATACCTAAGCTACAATGAGAGGATAATCGGCCTTTCGGGGCATTGCTTGAGCTAACCACGCTCGTTTGTGCAAACTGTTAGCCGACCCTCTCATTGCAGCGTTCGATTGACGCAGGTTGAATTATCGGGCATCCCGTACATTCGTGTAACTAAGCAAGCTGAATCGGTAGTGAGTTGTGGCGGTCGCCGGTTATGAAATTAAATGAGGGAGGACTTTTATGCGTTCAAATTCCTTTACTGCGGTTGGAATCGACGTCTCTAAGTGCAAAAGCACCGTCGCAGCCAGGAGGCCGGGAGGCGAGGTGGTTTGGCTGCCGTTCGATATCAGTCACGATACCAAAGGCATTCAGAGACTTCTGGAGAAGCTGAATGGTCTGGATGGTGAGATTCGCATAGTCATGGAGCATACCGGAATGTATTGGAGACCGGTAGCTCTGGCACTGCAACAGGCCGGATTCTATGTCAGCGTGGTTAACGCTATTCTGATCCATGACTTCAGTGACAATTCCTTGCGCAAGGTAAAAACCGACAGAGCTGATGCGCTGAAAATCGCCAACTACGGTCTTACCTTTTGGATGGATCTGCGGGAATATTCCGTTGAGGATGAAACCCGACAGATGCTGAAAATCCAGAGCCGGCTTTACGAGCGAACCACGACCACGGGAATCATGCTGAGAAATGGACTGATTTCCTTACTCGACCAGACGTTTCCGAGAGCGAACAAGCTATTCCGGGATGAAAGCCGAAACACAAAGGGTCATGTAAAGTGGGTGGATTTCATTATCCGCTTCTGGCATAAAGAATGCGTGGCAGCATTGTCTCTGAATGCTTTTGCAGACACCTTCCAAAAATGGTGCAAAAGAACCGGCTATAGATTCAGCACTTCCGATGCCGAACGAATCCATGCCGCAGCCAAAAACGCCGTTGCCACGCTTCCTAAAAATGATAGTACAAAATTGCTGATAACGCAAGCAGCTATTAGCCTAAATTCCGTATATGACACGCTCCAGGCACTCCGTACCGAAATGGATCGCCTGGCATCCCTTCTCCCAGAGTATGAACTGGTCATGGGAATGGAAGGCGTCGGGAAAATCACCGGGCCACAGCTTATGGCCGAAGTTGGGGATGTGCGTCGTTTTTCCCATAAAGGTGCGCTGGTAGCCTATGCAGGTATGGACGCGCCACCGTTCCAGTCCGGCGCATTCGATGCAAAGAAACGCCATGTCTCTAAACGGGGCTCACCACACTTGCGGAAAGTGCTATTTGAGATTGCATCCATGATGCTGGTGCATGGAAACATGGAGAATCCAGTGTTCTGTTTCATGGACAAAAAGCGTGCAGAGGGCAAGCATTTTTACGTTTACACAGTGGCAGGAGCTGCAAAATTTCTGCGAATTTACTATGCCAAGGTTACACAATTCTTGAATGCTCAGGCAGTAGCATATCAACGCTGACAATACGAACACGGCGCAAAGTGGCGTGCTCGTGTCGTCAGCTCCACGACACCGCAGTGTCGTGAATCCCCAGACCTGCAATTTTCATGGACATTGCAGGTCTATTTGTCATGCGTTTTTTTCTAGAGGACTTTGGTTTTAATTTTTTGTATTTTAGGGGTTGACACAGATTAGCAGGTTTGCAAAGACGAAGGTGGCGCCATCCCGGCGGATGGCATTGCCGGAGTTCCAAGTGATGCCATCCAGCGCAGTGAGGTCACTGGTGTTGATCTGGGGGCACTCCGTAAAGGTGACGGTCACCTTCGTATCCCGTTGGACTTCCGTCAGAGGCAGCTTATACGACTTCTCCGCCGCTCTTCTCACGTTGGCCTTCACATCGGCTTCGTCTACCGTGATGGTGTCGATGATATAGCCGTCCTTCGGCGTGATGGTGAGGTCGACGCTGCCGTTATAGTTCACCTTCTCCGGACCCTCCACCTTCACCTCGCCTTGCTCGCCGGAGATCACCGTGATGGTCTGCAGCGTGGGAGCAAAGGTGATCTTGATGGTGTGGGGCGCAGTAATGTTCTTGATATCCCGTGTGAAGGGAGTATCCTTTACATATCGATTGTCATCAAAGCTTTCCGCTTTGCCGTCGATCTCCACCTCGCTGACACGGTAGTTTTCGTTGGGAGTGGCCTTTATCGTCAGGGTGCCGCCCTGCTTCACGAGGACTGCTTCCACCTCGCCGCCCTGCGCTGCGGGGTCGGTTTCCACCGTTCCGTGCTGGCTGTCGTAGGTGACGGTAACGGTGTACACTCTTATGAACTTCACGGCGATCGTCGTGTCCTTATCCACCGTCAGCTTCTTTGTAAAGCTGGCAGTATCTGCAATATCCTCCTGCGTACCGTCGATGGCGATGGATTCGATCTGATAGTCATCGTCCGCCGCAACAGACAGCTCGACCTCAGTCCCCTCTTTGTAGGTCTTTTCCGTGACCGCTTCGCCGTCCAGCAGCACATTGCCGCCCTTGTCGGCGGTGACAGTGACGGTGTACTCCTGCACGAAGGTCACGCTGACGGTGATATCCTCGTCGGCGGTCAGCGTCTCCTGAAACGTCTCGCCCTTCTTCACTGTCCGGGGCTCACCCTTCACCGTAAGCTCCTGAATATAGGCGCCCTTGGCCGGGATCAGCTCCAGCTTCACATCGCCGCCCTTCTCCACGGTGGACGTCTCCGTCTCCTGATCGTTGATCCGGACTAATCCGTTGCCGGTCTTGGTGACCGTCACATTCACGGTATCAGGGGTCTTGACCGTCAGCTTCACATCCACATTGCCGGTCACATCCGTGACAGCGACACGGTCGGAAACGGTGTCATAGCCCTCCGCCGATACGGTATAGGCCAATGTGACCGCCTTGCCGTCTGCGATGTCCTGTGCATAGTCGGTCATCTCCTGAATGACCACCTCGCCGTCGGTGGTGGTCACGGTGTTCTTGGCACCTTCCGTGCCATCCACCTCGATGGTATAATCCACCGATGCGCCGTCCAGCTTGGCATCCTCGTCGCCGCCTGTCACGCAGATGGTAAAGGCATCCGCATGGGTCGCCGTGCTTGCAAACGCAGAGACCGGCACAAGACTGACGGTCATGAGGAAGGCAAGGACGGCAGACAGAATGCGTTTTTTCATTCTAACTTCGTTCATCTCTCACTGCTCCTTACTGTTGAGGTGTTTCTTGGTGTCTTATTTTGTCATCCGCTAGACGGATGATAAAAACTACTCGATGATCTCAGAGCTGGCGCTAAAGCCCATCTCCACATCCGTATGGAATGCGCGCTTCTCCTCCGACTTCGGCAGGCTCTCGCTCCTCTTCCGACAGGACCGTTGTGGCGCCCACCTCCTCCGGCTGCTGCAGAACCGTCGTCTCCGCCGCAGTCTCGGTGAGCACGGTGGTAGCCTCTGCCGCCGCTGTCAGCTCCATGGTGGAGAGCTTCTCCGTACCCGGAGAGCCGCACATTCCCGCCATTTGTGGCTCCAGTCTGCCGGAGGGCGATATCTTCGCCGTGTGTTTG
>OHAB01002014.1_pt1 | contig 10155 bp, 7 predicted proteins | sample 1577031 | NCBI WGS metagenome assembly OHAB01 (sample SAMEA3541477, study PRJEB24748) | human gut metagenome | biome: human gut; feature: human-associated habitat; material: faeces | place: China | collected 2012 | reverse complement strand
GAGAGAATCTCTCAGAAATCAAACATGCCATCGGACTGGAAGAATAACTTCCGCCCGATGGCATATTTCTTACAGATTTCTGATTTTAAATTCTCTCTGCGCTTCTCTTTTCTGGTCTTTTTTCGCGATATCATCCCGCTTATCGTACAATTTCTTACCTTTCGCAAGTCCAACTTCCACTTTTACAAGACTTCCGTTGAAGTACACCTGGAGGGGAACCACTGTATTTCCCTTTTCCTTCATCTTGCCGAAAATCTTGTCAATTTCCTTTTTATGGAGCAGAAGCTTTCTCGGTCTCAGCGGATCTTTATTAAAGATATTTCCCTTTTCATAAGGAGAAACATGCATTCCATAAATAAACATCTCCCCGTTTTCGATCCGGATAAACGCTTCCTTGATACTGCATTTTCCCATGCGCATGGATTTTACTTCCGTGCCATGCAGCTCAATGCCAGCTTCATAACGCTCCTCTAAGAAAAAGTCATGGTAGGCTTTTTTGTTGTTCGCAATCAGTTTTTTTTCTGTCTTTGCCATCATGCCCTTCCTTTCTTATCCAATATCCAGCCTGTATAGTATACCCCGAAATGCCGGGGAACGCAAGATGATTTTTTATTCTTCCTCATTCTCCCGCACCACACGAAAGTCGATTGTACGCAGTATCTTGTCAGTTCCTGTCACCATGACATGTACGCGCTGTCCTAGTTTATAGCGGATGTTCGTCACCTCGCCAACCAGCTCATAAGTACTTTCATTATAATGGAAATAATCATCTACAAGTGTTGTCACATGTACGAGCCCCTCCACCGTATTCGGAAGTTCCACATAAAATCCCCATTCGGTCACGCCGGAGATCACACCCTCAAACACCTCACCGATACGCTCTGACATATATTCCACCTTTTTCAGCTTGTCAGTCTCACGCTCAGCCTCATCCGCGCGGCGCTCCATCTCGCTCGAATGTTTCGCAACTTCCGGCAGGATCTTGTCATAATGCTCTATTTTCTTTGCATTCATCCGTCCGCGCAGATTGTCCTTGATAATACGATGGATCTGCAGATCCGGGTATCTGCGGATCGGTGATGTAAAATGACAGTAATAAGGTGTTGCCAGTCCAAAATGACCGGTACTCATGGTCGTATACTTTGCCTGCTTCATGGAACGCAGTGTCAGCCGGCTGATCAGTGCTTCCTCCGGCGTTCCATCGATCTTTTGCAGCAGCTTCTGCAGTTCTTTCGGATGCACTTCGTCCTGTCCGATATGGATAGAATAACCAAAATTATTGATAAATGTCGATAACTTCTTGATTTTTTCAGTATCCGGGTTGTCATGTGTACGGTATACAAACGGCAGTTCCTGCCAGAAATAATCCTGCGCTACCGTTTCATTGGCAATCAGCATGAAATCTTCGATGATCTTCGTTGCAACATTCCGCTCGTAAGGCTTAATCTCGACCGGTTTTCCCTTGTCATCAAGCACAATCTTCGTCTCCGGAAAATCAAAATCGATCGAGCCGCGCTTCATACGTTTTTTGCGCAGAATCGCAGCCAGTTCCTGCATCAGTTCAAACATCGGAACCAGTTCTTCATACTCTCCGATTTCATTTTCATCATGATCTTCAAGGATTTTTTTCACACTGGTATAACTCATGCGGCGGTCTACTTTGATCACGGACTCTGCAATCGTGTGATCGATCACATTTCCTTTTGTATCGATCGTCATCACACAGCTTAAGGTCAGACGGTTTTCGCCTGCATTTAAAGAACAGATCCCATTTGACAATTTATGCGGCAGCATCGGGATCACGCGGTCGACTAAATAAACAGATGTACCGCGGGATAATGCCTCCACATCCAGTGCGCTGTGCTCCTGCACATAGTTTGAAACATCCGCAATGTGCACGCCAAGCTTATAGTTATCTCCCTCTTTTGTCAGTGTGATCGCATCGTCAAGATCCTTCGCATCCTCCCCGTCGATCGTGACCGTCTGCCAGTCCCTGAAATCCATGCGTCCTGCCATATCTGCGGTGCTGACTTCGTTCGAGACATTTTCCACCTGATGCATGATCTTTTCTGAAAATTCTACCGGCAGGTCGTAAGCCTTTACGATAGACATAATGTCTGTCCCCGGATCATTGATATGACCAATGATCTCAACCACTTTCCCTTCCGGTTTTCTTCCCTCTTTGCCGTAGTCCGTGATCTCGACCACGACCTTATGTCCGCTGACAGCTCCTTTCGAACGCTCCTGCGGAATAAAAATATCTGAACCGAATTTAGGATTGTCCAGCACGGCAAATCCAAACGTCTTACTTTTTTCATAAGTACATACGATTCGTGTGGTACCGCGGGATATAATTTTTGTAATCGTACCTTCCCTGCGTTTTCCACTATTCTCAGAAGTAACCGCCACCTGAACCGTATCCATATGAAACGCACCATGCACCTGTGATTCCGGGATGAAGATATCTTCCTCTTCCCCCTCGATGCTGACAAATCCAAAACCTCTTGCATGCGCCGTAAATGTACCGATTAAGTATTTTCCTTCTGATTTGATATATTTTCCCTTGGAAGTCACCTCGATCCTGCCATCCATCACAAGCGCGTCAAGTACTCCCTGCAGTTCACTGCGCTGGGATTTCGGTACTGATAAAACGACTGCCATCTCCTTTGCTTTCATCGGTACATAAAACTCATCGCAGATAAACTGGTAAATTGTCTTTTTCCGTTCTTCTAAAATTGTTTTCTCCATAAACCCCGTCCTTTTTTCTTAGGAATGATAAATGCCCGCTTCGCAAGCATTTCTGTTATCAAAGAATCCTGTTCCACAGGATTCACCGCCTGCGGCGGGCCACCCTGCGACATAATCCATCTCCGACGCAGTGCGATCCCGCCCGGAGGGCTTTTTGATTCATAGGACGTAATTTCCTATGAATCAAAAAAATGACTGCCGCATCTGCGACAGCCATCCATTCATCTTAAAAAATACTCATATTTAATACCGCTGCAATCACGATAAACAAGATAACAAAAATTCTGGTCAGTTTTACTAACATACCTTCCATGGAACGTCCTTTGTTCTTGCCCCAATATGTGTCTGCTGCACCTGCGATTGCTCCAAGTCCTGCGGATTTACTTTCCTGCATTAAGATGATAACTGTCAATGCTACACTGATTATAATAAAAACTACAGTCAAAATTGTTTTTACAACTGCCACGATCGTTCCCTCCTAGGTTACAAACTCACAACTTTAATCATTGTAACATAGACGTTTCCTTTTTTCAACCCATTTTTTCAGCTTTCTGCTTTTCAGTGATTTCTTCCGGCACAAACACCGCATCCTCTGCCAGTTCCTCCTCAATGCGTAAAAGCTGGTTATACTTGCTGGTGCGCTCTGCGCGGCACGGTGCTCCCGTCTTGATCTGTCCGGCATTGACCGCCACTGCAAGGTCTGCGATAAATGCATCCTCCGTCTCCCCGGAGCGATGGGAAATGACCGTATGATATCCGGCTGACTTCGCCATCTCAATCGCATTTAACGACTCCGTCACGGTTCCGATCTGGTTTACTTTGACAAGGACTGCATTTGCAGCACCAAGTTTAATTCCGCACTGGATACGTTTGGGATTGGTCACAAACAGATCATCTCCGACAAGCTGTACTTTATCACCAAGTCTCTTTGTCAGTTTCTGCCATCCTTCCCAGTCATCTTCGAACAATCCGTCCTCGATAGAAACGATCGGGAACTGCTGCACGAGTTCCTCATACATGGCGATCATCTCTTCAGAACTTCTTGCGATCTCCTGTTCTTCCCCATTTCCCTTTGACTCTCCCGGAAATACATAGACACCGCGCGCCTCGTCATACAGTTCACTCGCCGCCGCATCCATCGCATAAACGATATCCTCCCCGACACGGTAACCTGCCTTTTCCACCGCTTTTGAGAGATAAGAAAACGCTTCTCCCGTATTCTTAAAATCCGGTGCAAAACCGCCCTCATCCCCGACTGCTGTACTCATACCGTTTTCGTTTAAGATCTGGCGCAGAAAATGATATACTTCTGCACCCATTTTAAGAGCCTGTGAGAAACCGCGTGCTCCGACCGGCATGATCATAAATTCCTGAAAATCAAGCGTATTTTTTGCGTGGACACCGCCGTTGATCACGTTCATCATCGGAACCGGGAGCGTTTTGGCATTGGTTCCGCCAAGATAGCGGTATAATGGCATATCCAGTGCCTTTGCAGCCGTCTTTGCACAGGCAAGCGATACCCCGAGGATCGCATTTGCCCCAAGGTTTCCCTTATTATCGGTTCCGTCAAGTTCCACCATTGCGCGGTCTAATTTTGCCTGCTCTAACACATTCATCCCAAGCAGCATTTCCCGGATTTTTGTGTTTACATGATCCACGGCCTTCTGCACACCAAGGCCGAAATAATCTTTATCACCATCACGCAGTTCGATTGCCTCAAATCTTCCCGTACTTGCACCGGAAGGGACAGACTCTCTCGCCGTGATCTTTTTGCCGGTTGTCTCTGTCTCGGCAGTCACCTCGACCTCCACCGTCGGATTTCCTCTTGAATCCAATATCTGTCTTGCATGCACATCTGTGATCTTAATTTTTAATGACATAAAAAAATTCCCCTTTCACACAATCTTTTTCCGTAGTATGTGTAATCGGGGAATCATTTATAACTTTTTTACGGTAAAATAAATTTTTGCAGCGTCGTATATAAAAGTTTCGGATCGATCGGTTTTGCAAGGTGTTCACTCATCCCTGCTTCTTTCGTCTGTCTTCTGTCCTCATCTCCTGCGTTTGCTGTCATTGCAATGATTGGAAGTTCTTTGACATCTGCTCTGTCTAAAGCACGGATCTGTCTTGCTGCCTCAATTCCGTCTAAAACCGGCATGCGAATATCCATCAATATCGCATCAAAATAATATTCCGGGGCATCTGTCACAAGTTCCACCGCTTTCTTGCCATTTTCCGCTGTGACAACCTCAAACTGTTTCTTTTCCAAAAGTCCCTTTGCAACGATGACATTAAGCGGATGATCCTCAACAAGCAGAATCCGCTTTCCCTCAAAACTGATATTCTCTGTTCTTTCCTTCCGCGCCTTTTTCCGGCGGTCAAAATCAAGTTTTGCGGTCACGGTAAACACGGTGCCTTTTCCTTCCGCACTCTCTACCGTAATGTCACCATCCATCATCCTTGCATAATTGCGCGCAATGGACAGTCCCAGACCGCTCCCTCCATAAACACGGGTATTTTCTTCATGCTCCTGTGTAAAAATTTCAAATACTTTTGGCAGAAAATCTTTTGCGATACCAATTCCATTATCGGAAACGACTGCGGTCAGCTGTACTCTTCCATCCGTTTCCTGCTCTGCAACAGAGACGTTGACATTTCCACCTTTGGGGGTAAATTTCACCGCATTGTTGATCAGATTTACCATGATCTGTTCTAACCTTGTGGAATCCCCAATATACACTTCCGAGATTGTCTTTCTTCTTTCAAAAGAATAGCCGACACCTGCCATGACTGCCTGTGCCTTCGCTAACATATTGACACTATCCCAGAACTTATCTCCCTCAAATGCCCGGATAGCAAGTTTCATGCTGCCACTCTCGATTCGCGACATATCAAGAATATCATTTAGCAGTGCTAAAAGATATTGGGATGCTGAATCCAGTTTTTCCGTATAATCAAGCACCTGCTCCCTGTCATCAAGCGATGAGCGTATCATGGAATTTAAACCGATGATCGCATTCATAGGTGTCCGTATCTCATGGCTCATTCCGGCTAAAAATTTCGTTTTTGCCTCATTGGCTGCCTCTGCCATCTTCAGTGCTTTCTCCAGCTGCTCCTGTTTTTCTTTTTCTTCTTTCACAATGTCCTCAACATCGGAAAGCATTAAAAGCAGTGTACCTGTCTGTTGATTTAAATACATACAGCGGATCTGTTTCTGACGGTACTTTCCATTTTTCGAACGCAGCGGAACCTCTACGATATACACATCCTGTGATTTTAAATGTTCACGGATATTCGACAATTCCATAGCTTCTGACAACCGCTTCTTTTCTTCCGGCGTTTCCACGCGGTCGGCCAGACATTGCAGCTCACCTTCATATTGATCCTGTTCAGCCTGTGAATCAAGCGCATACTGACCGCCAGTATGCAGGTGATCCCCGCCTGCATCAGATACATCTGGATGGGACGCACCAGAAAACAAAATGCAAGTCCCACCAGAAGATAATATGCCGTTGTGCTTTCCCGTCCACCAAATATAATATGATTCATGGCAAAACAGGAACCTATTGCAACGTACTCGACCGCGATCAAAACAGACAAACGGATACCTGAATCTCTTTTCGAATAAAAAGAAACAAACAGTAAGATCAGAAACAATGCTGCATATAAAATACACATATGTTCATGGTAATAGTCTGCCTGTTTTCTCCATAATATGTAAAATGCCAGCATAAATGACAGGCACACCATGGAACTGTTTAAGACACAGAGCACGACTCTGTTCTCATGATCCACCTGCTGCCTGCATTCTGCCAGCACATCCGCTTTCAAAAATTTTTTCAGTTTTTCTTTCCAGTCTTCCCAAAACTTCATCATTCTGTCCCGATTCCTTTGGTCTTTAAGAAATCTACCCAGATGTTGTATTTCGACCCGTACAGATGCAGATTGTCAAACGTAAGCTCCTGTTTTAATCCACCCTGATCATCGCACACCACTTCATTGACATCAATATAAAACACACGAACACCATCCGCAAGCTGCTGTATGCGCTGATTTCTCGCATCAATGCCCGGATTATTAAAAATCGGATCTGAATCAGATTTTTTCTGGGTCACATGCATGATCGCCTGCACATAAATGACCGCATCCGGCTGCAGTGTTTTGAATTTCTCCACTGCATTCTGATACTCATTCATAAACCCGTCCAGTGTTCCACGTCCCATCTCATTGATACCGATCTGAAAATACACCTTTTTATACTGCTTTGCCTTCAAGGCTTCCTCTAATGTCACCTTTTTCCCGTTGACCTCACAGAATGCATCTTTCCACAGATCATAAATATTCATACCAACAGTTGCGAAAAAATCGGAATGATCCAGTCCACCATAATCATGCAGACCTACCGTTCTCGAATCTCCAATAAAAACTGCATCATCAAAATAACTGTCATCCACCTGTATAAATTTCTTTGGTTTTGCAGCCGCCGTTTCTGTATCCTGCATTACTGTTTCCGTCTGCTCTGCCACGTTTTCCTCATCCGTCGTTTCCGTACTTGCAATGACACTTTCCTGGTTCTGTGGTTTTGTTCCATCCGGCAACAGATCCGGCAACTCTTTACTCCAAGGATAAATTTTATCATGAATTCCATCTAACACCAATACAAAATACGGAGTTTTTTTTACATCGATGGAATAATTTTTATAGATCCCGTCTTTTTTTAAATATCCGATCAGGGAAAGTACCCCCCAGCCAATGATCAAAAAGACAGCAACCCTGCATTTCATTATTTTTTTCACGCTTATTCACCAGTCCTAAAAATTAAAGTACAAAAACGGGTTATTCGTAGAAACTGCCATATAATAAAGACTTAATCCTAACACCACGATCACCGCCAGACTCCCCAGCCATTTTTTTTCAAATACCTTATATAAAGCTGTCGGGTATGGAGTTGAAAAAACAATCCCCATCAGAAACAGTGGACCGTAATCTTTCAGATACTGCAAAAAATCCATTTGTCTGACCGTTTCTCCCACACCGAAAAATGGAAACATTCTTGCATAATAGACACCAAGCTGTCCTACATCCGCAATCGCAAATGCCATCCAGGTAAGCGGTACTACAAGCACCAGATATACATGGGAAAGTATTTTGCTTTTTTTCAGAAACTGCAGTAAAAATGCTTTTTCCAAAGCAAGCAGTAAGAGCAGTGATGCTCCCCAGATCAGAAAATGTCCCTCTGCCCCATGCCAGACGGCAGTCAGACTCCATACCACAAATAAATTAAATATCGTACGCGCTTTTCCCTTCCTGTTGCCGCCAAGCGGAATATAGACATATTCCCGGAACCAGCGTCCAAGCGTAATATGCCATCTTCTCCAGAATTCGGATACCGATCTTGAAATATAGGGATGTTTAAAGTTTTTCGGAAATTCAAATCCAAGCATCCGTCCCAGTCCCAATGCCATCAGAGAATAACCGGAAAAATCAAAATAAAGTTCGATCGAATATGCAAACGCTCCCATCCATGCCAACGGTGTTGAAATACTTTCAAAGCCGATTGCCTGGATGTTATTCCACAAAAGTCCAATACGGTCTGCAACGATCACCTTTGCACCAAGTCCCAGTATCAGTGTTTTTAATCCGGATTCAAACTGTTCGAAAGTAACGGTTCTGCTGCATAAAGCCATACGGACCTCCGAATAGTTGATGATCGGTCCGGCAATCAGCTGTGGAAACATCGTCACATACGTTCCAAGCCGGATAAACGATTTTTCCACCGGCACCCTTCCCCGGTAAACATCGATGATATAGGCTGCAATCTGGAACGTATAAAAACTAATACCGAGCGGCAGCTTATCCATGAAACCGCTATACTTAAAAAGGAATAAAACACCAAAGTCGTAACACAGCGCCACGATCAGCAAAATCAGCTGTTTTTTCCCTCTTCCCTCATAAGTATCCCGGTACATCAGCCTGCCAAAAACATAGTTGATCACCACAGAAGCAAGTAAAAGCACTACATATTCTGCCTCACCTGCCGTATAAAATAAAATACTGCCCGCAAATAACACCGCATTTTTCCATTTCTGCGGTGTCACATAATATATCAGTAAAAAAAACGGCAAAAACCGGAATAAAAATTCAAAACTGCTAAATACCATCTTATCAGCTCTTTCTAATCCACATTATTTTTCAACACCGATTATTATAGCCAAAAAAATTCCTTATAACCACCTGTTAAGCAAAGTTAGTAAATTTGTAAATTTTTTGTGATTTTTGTTACATCTTGGAAATATTTTTCAATCTCCCCGACAAAGTACAAAGACCCAAATGCGATCGTTTTGTGTGCCACATCCAGCCGTCCCGGCATCAGTTCGTCAAAAGAGTGTAAAAGTCCGGCATCGCAGATTCCCTTTGCCCGGATCTTCTCCGACAGCTCCTGTGCCGCCAGTGCCCTCTCTGACTCTACCGTCACCGTCTTAAAATCCAGTGCAAGCGGCAGTAATTCCTCGATCATTTCCTCATAGTTTTTATCTGCCATAACTCCCATGACAAAATGAAACTTCTCTCCCGGGAACAAAGTACGAAGACTTTCCGCTAATGCCGCCACTCCGTTACCATTATGTGCACCATCCACCATAAAAAACGGTTCCCGGCTTAGGATCTCCATCCGTCCTGCCCATCTTGTCTTTTTGATTCCTTCTCTGATATAGTATTCTGCCTTTTCATCTGAAATTCCTCTGTCTTTCAGAAAAATTTCTGCGGCAAGGATCGCAGCAGCCGCATTTTCATACTGGTGGACACCAAGCATTGCCATCTCAAGATTTTTATATTTCTGATAGGAAAAATACTGTCTGCCATTTTCATAGCGGCATTCGGTCACGTCATGCATATCCGCAATCTTTATCTCAGTAACTGCTTCTTTTTCCGCTGTTTCCAGCAAAACATCCATTGCATCTTTTTTCTGGCTCTCTAATACCAGTTTTGTACCCTTTTTGATAATTCCCGCCTTCTCCGCCGCAATTTTATCTAATGTATCACCTAAAACCGCCATATGGTCATACCCGATTTTCGTGACCACCGTAACCTCCGGCACGCCGATTGCATTGGTTGAATCTAATCTTCCCCCAAGCCCGGTCTCTATCACGGCAGCCTGACACTGTCTGTCCCTGTAATAGAGCAGTGCCATTGCCAGACAATAATCAAACATCGTCGGTACTGTCCCAAAGTCCTCCTCAAGCAACATGTTTCCAAGTTTTGTCACTTCTTCACGGGATATCATCTGTCCGTCCACACAGATCCGCTCCCTGAAATCAACCAGGTGCGGTGAGGTAAACATTCCGGTACGAATCCCTGCTTCCTTTAAAATTGAGCACAAAAAAGCAGAGACGGAACCTTTTCCGTTCG
>OHAB01002013.1_pt1 | contig 10164 bp, 5 predicted proteins | sample 1577031 | NCBI WGS metagenome assembly OHAB01 (sample SAMEA3541477, study PRJEB24748) | human gut metagenome | biome: human gut; feature: human-associated habitat; material: faeces | place: China | collected 2012 | reverse complement strand
TACTGTTCTCCAGGATTTACAATAGAAGATAAATAATCACCTGCATAACTCCAATCATTAAATTCTTCCGTTTCATCATACTTATCGGCAGCGGTAGCTTTTACAATTTTCCCGTCTTTTAATGTATAAATTAAATCGATGTCAGTTGTACAACTAACTGTCTTTATAGTATTTCCATCATACTCAAAGTCCCAATTAAGTTCCATATCACCTACTGCGGCATTACTCAGCCGTCCTTCCGCATCATATTTCAACTCTAAAAAAAGAGTACCCATTCCTCCTGCATCCATAAAGATTGATTTAACCCTCTTAGCCTTTTGTACCGTCAATACAACATTATCCAATACCCAAGAACTTGTTCCACGAATCAAACTTACAGTATAATCTCCTTCGGGACAGTCAGCCGGCAAAGTGAATGTCAGTCCATCAGTAGAAATCGTAACCTCAGAAATTTCAATATTACTTGTGCTCTCAGCTTTCAATACAATTTTATCCCCGCTCTCGTATCCACTACCACCAAGTGTCACTTCTTTTCCCGGATTAACAACCATTTCTGGCAAAGAAGGACTTATAATCGGACTATCTGCATCCGTCAAAGTAATAGAACCAAGTGTCCATTCATTGCCGCTTTGTGTCAATATCACATTATAAACTCCTGCTACTAACGACATAGGGACAGTAAATGTAACTCCTGCATCAGAAAAAGCAGCATCTATTGCTGTTTTCTCTTTAGAAGAGTTCTCTAAATACAAGCTAATACCAGAAGCCGTAAATCCTGTACCTCTAATAATAACCTCACCACCAACTTCTGCTGTAGCAGGGATACTCACAGCGCTAACTGGAAGTTGTGGAGTTGGATCACCATCATCATCAGATGAACATGCTGTAAATGTACCGATCACTGTACATACCATCAACATCAATAACCAGATTTTTTTCATAACCAGTAAATTTTAAATTAGTAATTAGTTGTACAAATATTTGTAAAGTATATCAAAATATTCTCATACAGATTTTTATATTAATCCAACAAATTTAGATACCTTCCAAAGTATTCAATATACGCTCTGTATCATCTGATGAAGGACGTAACATATCATTGTTTATAATCTTTCCTTCCTTATCCAAAAGCAAGAAACGGGGAATTCCCTCAATATTGTATGCTCTTTGGAAAGAGCTTCCACGACCGATAAGCAACTGAACACCGGACAAATCTCCACTTTTTACTTTTGCCTCCCACTTTGCCTTATCATGATCTATCGAAAGACTCAAAAAAGTAATATTCTTCCCCTCAAACTTTGACTCCAACTTTTTTAGGAAAGGTAATTCCCTCTGACATGGACCACACCAAGTAGCCCACAAGTCTATATAAAGATACTTTCCTTTAAAATCAGCTAGAGAATAAGACTTTCCATTTATATCAACCGCCTGAAAATCCGGAGAAGGCTTACCGGGAGAAGACAAATTCCATTTCTCATATTTATCCTGATAATCTGCCAAAAGCACAGTATCCTTCACATAAGTATGATAAATATTTTCCAAATCTGTAATATTCTTAATGCCAAACCTTTCTACATATTCCGCAGCCAGACTGTTCAGCAACACTTCTTTGACTCTTTCATTCTTGAAATTATCTGCAATGTATCGCATTTGAGCAACGGTTTTCGGATAATAGTCGGTAACTTCCCGATTAGGAGTATCAAGTATATGAGACAGTTCCACAACAAAGTCACGGTACTCATCCATATCCAGCCAATCCTCATCTTCCACCATATACTTCCGGAGAGTATCGTAATAAGCCTCATCCGGGCGATAAGTACTATCTTGCGTCATCATAATATGTCCCATCGGATACATGACTACTCCTGTTCCATAAGAATAATGAATACGCGCCGCCTCCATTTTGTTAAAATTACCAATGCCATCCAGTCCGCGAACATTCAGCAATTTATATGCTTCCTGTTCTTTCTGCTCTACTTTCTGCATATACTCATTCAGAGGAAGAGCATACGTTTCATCCGGCAACGACGTGAGTGTAACAGTATTCAGATAATCAATTACTGGTGCCTTTTCACCTTCAAACTTAAACGTTCCGACATAATCATTGCCATCAAAAGTAATGTGTACACGATCTCCTTTTTCCAAATATATTTTCCGTTCGTTCTGGCCATAGAACAAATTAGCATATAAAGCATTTACACCGGAAATTGTATCCGCTCCATATCCCTGCTCATTCAGAGGAACTGAATTTATCGTTCTATGATACACCAATACAACTTCGGTAGCTGTAGGATTCTTAACATCAAATGTAACCACAATGTTATCCGGTTTACCGGAAGAGGTACAAGCACTTATCAAACCGGCCAACAACACTACAAATAAACAATTTCTCATATATTTCCTTTTTAGTAAAAATTTAATTATTCCTTTCACGATAGGTAGCGTCTACGATTCGAGCAAACCCAGTATACTTTTCCGGTGTAACAGAACTGAAATCACCTTCAGACTCCAATCCTTCATAAACCCGTAATATTCCCTTTCCAGCACCATCTACACTTCCTACAACCAAATCATATGAACGAGAGGCATTGGCACTTTCCCGATAAAGATTAAATTTGAGGCAAGTAATAGTTTCCCCATTCAATGCAAATTGCCGTTCTGCTTCCAAAGGTGAAACAGATAAGTCGACCCGGTAAACCGTATTGTCCACAGCATAATACATATAATTTTTCAAAGAGCTAAAAGCATACAAAGTGCCCTCTTCCCCTATTCCCGTACAACCGGACAAGTCACCATAATAGGATTTTCCCAACACATAAGTGCAATCTGCATATAAAAGTAAATCCCCCAACTGAATGCCATAAAGATAAGACCTGCCATCCTTAGTCAGAATAGTATAAGTTGTCCCCATTTTGGCATTACCCGGATCATATTTCGTATTCTCCATATAAACATAATCATACCCTTCAGGATAATCATAAGACACACTATGCACCACTCCATTATCACCTTTAAAACTGGTAGCTATTTCTTCCATTTTATCCATCGTTACCAAAGGTTCAAGACTACCTAAATCTTCATAAGCCATCATCGGACAATACGCCATAAAACATTTATTAGTCGTATCATACAGTAAATACACAGCTACATACATTGATGCTGCCACATTCGCCCCCACGTAGGGAGCTACATCAAAAGTCTTATTCACCACACTCTGATACAGACCATCTATCCCCATCCCCCTTTCACAGTAATAGGCTTCTTTACCACTGACAATCATTTTACCCAAACCAGCAGCAGTAATAGAATAAGGACGCAAAGATGCACCGTTTACAGCTGCTTCATAAGCGAAATTATATTCTTCCTTCCACTCGAAATTATTCTTTCCCAAACGAGTAGCTCCATCATCTGTCAACAAGTAAAAAGGAGACTGGGCATCCGTCATTGTCGATGAAAGAGATTGAATCTTTCGCGGACCTTTCCATTGAGAGATTTCACTATAATTTTTCAGAAGATCAAAGTATGTATCTCCTGTAACCTTAGAAACCATATCCAAACGTGCACGTCCTTCTTCATCTGAACAAAGCACCATCCAACCTTCAGAAGTAGTATCGCTGACAGTCAAAGTATAATTTTTTTGCCAATATATGCCCGTATCCTTCTCCGTCACCGTAAAATACAGGGTGTATACATCAGCGTTCAAAGTTACTTCATAGTCCAAATTGCGAGTATTGCCAATCACAGTTTCCACTTCATTCTCTATATCTTGATTGATTACCTTCCACTCAAATTCATACCTGTCGTCAGGAAGAGCAGAAGTACCAAAATCCGGTGTCAATTGTAACCGGTTATGCGTCAAGACAGAAATATTATCATCCACTCCGGAAATTTCAAGTTCTGTCAGATTACGGTAATCATAATTTCCTTTATCTTCCGTACAAGCCACCAATAGAAAGCCTGCTACCAGAATCCTCCATAAATTATTATACAAATTCTTCATCATATCAGTTCTTTTTAAACGTCAAAGGGTCTCCATTTCCATCAAAGGCATTTTCATCAAACTCTTCACCTGCATTCTTCTTTTCCTCTTGTTCCTTCACATACTGAGTCATTTCCGAACTAATATATACCTGCATGGCAAAGGTCATTACCGACACGTCATTAAAATCAGCCGGTGCAACATCCAGCACATCACATATCAATTCAAACTTCTGTTGCGAAAATGCTCCTAACAGATTTTCTTCCCATGCTACAGGAGCAGAGGTAAACATATCTGAAAATATAATACGGTAGCGCAGGGTAGATACTGTATCTCCTCCAGCTTGTATCTCTTCCGTTACAGGAAGTGCAAAATAGTCGTTCGCACGAAGCTCCATATAAATAGTCTTTTTCATTGTTTTCAAAGATTCCGTGCGTTTTAGAGTAACTATATAATTTATACCTGAAGCTCCGGCCGGTATCTCTACCTTATCCGACAACACATAATCCGTTCCCTCTACAGCATTTTCGGAACTAACACGGATATCTACCGGGCGGGACTCATCTACAGGACGTCCCAACAACTGGATTTTCACAGGAATTTCCATATCATCTCCATTCTCGTAGACAAAAGTAACATCTATGCTATCCTGCAAAGCACTCGCAGAAGAACGGTTATTAAAATAAATACCGCTAATATTCTGAAAAGTACCGGGCTCGCGTTCGTCACAGGCCGACAGACCAATCAGCAGGCTAAGAAAAACCACGATATATCTATTTTTCATTTTCATCATACATCTTATTTTGTTCATTTAAAAGCATTTACTTTCAATTTTCTGTTTCCGAATCAGGAAGAGGGACTACGAATATCTGATCACTTGCTTCCGGATTTTTACTAGATACGGACGAGAATAAAACAGGTCTATACAATCTCTTATAGAGATAAAAGAGTTGCCCTTCACCGTATAGCTCACGTATATATTCATACACAAGCAAATCTTGGGTCAATGATGAAACAGTAGTTACCCCACGATTCCGTCGCAACGTATTGACATAACTGGAACCTGCCGTCAAAGAAGCAGACTGGCTCTCGGCTGCAATAAGATACATCTCACCTATACGTAACATTGGAATCATTGTATTTTCTATTTTTCCGGTATCCTCCATATCCGCATATTTATAGAAATACCTGTTAGAACCTGAAGCCACCCAATTCACTCGATAACGGTAGTCGTCCTGGTTGCCTCCGGTAGCTGTGCCTCCGAAAATGAGATTATTCATCAGATCATTATCCATTCTGAATACATAGTTAGGAACACGAGTCGGGGCAAAATAATTTTTAAAAAATTGGTTACGGCTTGCATGAGAGAGAGCAAAGATCACTTCAGAAGAGAAAATACGGTCCGGATCATCCGGTGAACCAGTAACCAGTTTTTTATCTACAAACGGAAAAATACCGCTATCTACCGCTTTTATGATTTCCGTAGAATAGTTGAATGCTTTCTTTCTTGCACTTCCACCTTCCTCATCATTGCTACTTGCATACAGACAAACACGTGCTAATAATCCTGTCACCGCATAATAATTCATCCGTAAAGCACGATAGCGCAAAAAGTTAGAATTCTGATTTACATCTCCACTCATCATCGTACCCTCCGTCTTTACCGGATCATGCACTAATAAGATTCGCGCTTCCTCTAGGTCGGTTATTACCTTTCGAATCACTTCTGAAGCAGGAAGCTGTTCTTCCGGCAAATTGGTCTGCGCTGTATAATAGGGGATACTCAGCTTATCTTTATTGCGTGAATACACCGGGCCAAACAGTCGAAGCATGTCAAAATGTAGCATAGCCCGCAGGGCAAGTGCTTCTCCGCGTATAATATTATAATTATCACCGGTAAAAAGAGATGTCCTGCTCTCCATATTCTCAAGAATCTCATTACAATTCAAGATCATCGCATACGCTTCATTCCACGTCTCGCTCAGTCTTCCACGCCAATATTCCGTTTCATATTGATAGTCGGCAAGATCTTTGTAATTTCCCCACACGGAATTGTCCGTCCCTATTGTATAAGCACCTCCCATTATTTCAATCATTTCCACAGTCAAAGCGCATCCGTATAGCTTGTCATTATTCAATTCCACATATACGCCATTCAATAATTTTTGGAATCCCTCCTCCGTAGAGAACAGTTCGTCATCCGATATCTTATCATAAGGCTTCACATCCAACCAGTCACTACAGCCACATAGCAGAAAGCAACCGAGCAACATACCTGTATATATTTTATTCTTCATAACTCATTCGTTTTTATAAGTTTTCTCTTCCATTGTTTAAAAGGTGGCACCGATAGACAAAGAGATCGTTCGTGCAAAAGGATAATCAATTCCACGTTCCGCCTTAACGGTAGACCAACGGAATATATCATTCATATTTGCCTGTAAAGATAAAGCTGCCAAACCTAGCTTCTTGACAAATCCTTGATTGAACTCATAGCCCAGACTGACAGACTCGCAAGTCAGTGTGTTTTCATCCATCACAAAACGAGAAGATTTCTCAGTAGTCTGCACCATAGATATACCTTTGAACTGCGCTTCACGGTTGGACTCCGACCAACGATTGTATAGCGCACGCTTATCTTGATTGTTGTACACTTCTTCTGTACCTATATTCTCTACCTTGTCGAAAAGAGAAGTGTTGAATAACTCCCCGCCTATTTGATAACGGAAAAAACAGCTGAGTGAAAAGCCTTTATAATAGAATGTAGTCCCGAACAATCCTTCTATATCAGGTTCCGTATCTCCTACCACTACTTCGTCATTCACATCATAGGAAAAAGAATATGTACCATCCTTCTTTATAAAGAGTTCTTTACCGGTAGCCGAATCTATTCCGGCAGACCGCACAGCCCAGATAGCCGTAGGACTTCCCCCGTCATAATAACGGGTAGTACCCGCCAATGAAGCCTGTCCGCTCTTATTCAAAGCACTAAAAGAGTCACCGATATTGGCATATTTCGAACGAGAGTGCGTTGCATTCACGCTCAAATTCCAATTGATTCCCTGTTCCGGCAGATAAATAGGAGAAAACTTCAATGTAGCTTCCCAACCTTTTGTTTTTTGCATACCGGCATTCATTGTCAGGCTTGTCACTCCCATAGAACCCGGAGTCGTGATGACAGCCAGCAACGGATCAGTATTCTTCCAATAATAATCCAAAGTCACATTGATCCGGTTATTCCACATCGTAATATCAGTACCGATATTATAATTGATTGTTTCCTGCCATCCCAAGTCTTTGTTTCCCAATGCATTCAGAATCACACCTGTTCCGAATACATTCGTCATCCAGCCATTGAACTTGTAAGTCGAGAATGCCTGATAAGCGGCAAAATTCTGGTTTCCCGGGTTTCCGACAGAAGCTCTCAGCTTGAGAAGTTGAAAGAAATCTTTATCTCTGAGGAACTTCTCATTATGAATATTCCAACCAAGCCCGACAGACCATGTATTCCGAAAACGGTTATCCGTGCCGAACATAGACGCGCCATCGCTACGATAATTAAAATCAAGCAAGTAGCGATTATCATAAGCATAACCGCCATTGATATAAAAACTTGCCGCACGTTTCTCCGTCCGACTGTAATCCGGACTTTCCCCGTTTGGATAGCTATTGGCAAAAGATGGAGAATCAAACTGATCATCCGTAAAACCATTGGCTGAGAATCCATAATTTTCTCTTTTGGTACTGCTAAAATTGAATCCGGCCACAGCATTAACCATGTGTTTATCGGCAAATAAACGACCAAATGTAGCGGCCAGATCCCCTTCATATACTAATCCTTTGGTTTGTGTGTGCGTATATAACCCTTTCTCCGTATCACTTACATCATCAAACTGTGAATGTAACGGAGACAAACGGACATCCGACGTATCATCCGATTTCGTCAGGCCGAATTTGGCTCTTAAACGAAAATCATGTGTAGCAAACCACTCGATGATAAAGTTGTTGGTAAATCCAAATTCCTGCCCTTTATTATAATTGTTCAGATGAGCGTTCCATAACGGATTGGAAACAGAAGAATCATTTATGCCATCCTCCGGATAGTACAGGTATTTTTCTATCTCACCTGCCGAATTATATTTCCGGTAATAAGGATTCGCCTGTGCATATTCCGAGAAGGAAACAGTTGGGTCGACCGTCTCCAAATAATCAATTGTCAGCTTATTGCTGAACTGAAATTTTCCCGTACGATATATCAAATCGATATTTCCTCCAATCGTTTGGCGTTCGGATTCTTTCATTACCCCATTCACATGACCTATGCTTAATCCTATTCCATAACGTATCTTTTCTTCACCACCTTCTGCATAGATATTGTGTTTGTGCGTAAACCCGTTACGTACCGGTTCTTTCAGCCAATAAGTATCTACTCCTCTTTCTATTTCCTTCAGCCGCTCGTTCCGCAAGCTATTTAAACGCAACTGATTGGAAGGACTGTTGGTGTTGTCCTCATATACTCCTGCCAATGTTTCAAACTGTAATTTTTCACGGGCATTCATCAAATTATAATCCGAAAGATCGGCAAATGAAAAATTCAGGTTCCCATTGTAATTCACTTGCAGTTTTCCGGCTTCAGGAGCTTTTGTTTCAACGACAATAACACCGTTCGCTGCCTTGGAACCATAAATAGCGGTTGCAGCAGCATCTTTCAATACAGTGATACTGGCCACCCGGTCCATACTCAGATTACTGATTGCTTTCAAGGTCGATTCGAATCCATCCAGAATAAACAGGGGCTGGTTCGGGTCAGTATCATATTCCTGGGTTAATCCGACAACACTCGTTTTACCACGCACATTAATATCCGGCAAAGTATTGGGGTCAGAGCCGAACTGATTATTCTCAATGATCGCAAAAGAAGGATCGATGGTTTTCAGACTTTGCAAGACATTGGTATTCCCGATCATCTTCAACTCCTTATGGGTATAGGTCTGGGAAGAACCGGTAAAACTCTCTTTTTTCCTGGAATAAATACCGGTGATCACCACCTCTTCCATCTCCGTCGCTTCTTCTTTTAACACAACGGTCAAAGGTTCTGTATTCTTCAAAGTCATTTCAACCGAAGTCATTCCGATAAAAGAAAATACCAAAGTCTGGCCTACAGGATTCGGTAAGCTGATTTCAAAATCTCCGTTTACCCCCGTTGTCGTACCCAAGGTCGTTCCTTTAATCATAACGGTTACACCCGGTAATGCATTCCCACTTTTGTCCATCACCTGACCGCTAATCCGCTTAGCCACTTGTACTGTCTGCGGGACAGCCGATTTCCGCAGAATAATCGTATTGTTATCTATTTCCGCCGTAAACCCCGTCCCCCTTAAAGCCTGCTCCAAAACTGCGGAAATCTCTTCATTCACAGCAGTGACAGTAATGCCTTTCAAATCTTTTGTTTTATTATAATCATAAATAAAACCCACATCGCACTGTCTTTTAATGGCTGAAATAAACTCTTCCAGTGTAGCATCCTTCAACTTCAAATTTAATCGCTGATGCTGGGAAAATGCGGTTGCATTCAGATTCAAATTGAATACTAAAAGCAAGGCCACCAATTGTGGGACATATAATGCCCATTTTTTACATCCTTGTTTTCTCATAAGTTAGCATTCTTTAGTTCAACATTATTTTAGTCGTTATCATCATTCCCTCACCAAAACGGTATTGCCTGTCGTAGTAAATTTGACATCGCTTGTTTTCTCAATCAAACGAAGAATATCACTGAAACTATCGAAACGTCTCAGTTCACCGGAAAAGAGCACCTCTTTTGCTTCCGGATTTTGGAAAAACACATGAAAATCATACCACCGTGAAAGAGTAGTCAATATATCTTCAAGACGTTTCCGGGTAAAAACATATTTTCCATCTTTCCAGGCAACATATTCATAGACATCGACAGTCCGCTTTTCAATTTTCCGGTTTTGCCGGTCACAAGCCAGCTGAAAACCCGGTTCCAAAAGAAATACCTCATCCGAAAAGCCCGGAAATTCTACTTGTACCTTCCCGTTAACCAAAGTGGTAGTCAGATTCTGGTCATCTGCATAATTCGTTATTCCGAAACTGGTCCCCAATACCCTGACATTTTGTATTCCCGTATGCACGATAAAAGGACAATTTGGATTTCGTGCTAC
>OHAB01002012.1_pt1 | contig 10174 bp, 7 predicted proteins | sample 1577031 | NCBI WGS metagenome assembly OHAB01 (sample SAMEA3541477, study PRJEB24748) | human gut metagenome | biome: human gut; feature: human-associated habitat; material: faeces | place: China | collected 2012 | reverse complement strand
CCGATTTCCTGATCGGCAAGGACCCGAACTACAGTTCGGTGTTCATCTCCAACCTCGGTTCCATTCATCTCAAAAGCGGCTACCACCACCTGACGAACTGGGGCACGAGCTCGCTGTTCTGCATCATCGGCGAAAAGAAGTGGACGCCGCTGTACGACGAGCACGGCCTTGTCGAAATGCAGGAGACGGTCGACCTCGGCCTCACCGTGGATGAGCGCATTGCCGATGGCTACTATTACGCAAAGAGCGTGCGCCTTTTCAAATATCTGTTAGAACACCCCACCCTTTTGGAACGACCGCTATCGGAGGAAGTAGAATATGAGTGATTCCATTGTCAGAACGCCCTGGAAGGATTACATGGGCGAGGTGCCGATGCACCTTGAGTATTTCGACGGCTCGATGTTCGAGGCCGTGGAGCGGATCGCTAAGAAATATCCGGGCAACATCGCTTTTACGTTCATGGGAAAGTCGACGACCTACCGCCAGATGATCCGCGAGATCGAGCAGTGCGCCAAGGCGCTCAAGACCATCGGCGTGCGCGAGGGTGACAAGGTGACCATTGCCATGCCGAACTGCCCGCAGGCCATCTATATGTTCTACGCCGTCAACCTCGTCGGCGGCATTGCGAACATGATCCATCCGCTGTCGGCAGAGAAGGAGATCGAGTTTTACCTGAACGCCTCGGAAAGCGTGGCGGCGGTGACGCTCGACCAGTTCTACAACAAGTTTGAAAAGGTGCGCGAGCGCACGAAGGTCGTGAACATGATCATCGCAAGCGTGCGCGACGCGCTGTCCCCGACGATCAAGGCGGGCTATATGCTCACCGAGGGACGCAAGATCGAGAAAATTCCCGAGGATGCGCCGGTCATCATGTGGAAGGACTTCATGAAGCTCTCCCGCTCCTGCTACTATAAGACCTATAAGGTCAAGCGCGAGGGCGCGGACCCCGCTGTGATCCTCTATTCCGGCGGTACGACCGGCACAACAAAGGGCATCGTGCTGACGAACAAGAATTTCAACGCCCTCGGCCAGCAGGTCATCGCGGCGAACCCGATGTTCCGCCCCGGCGACCGCATGCTGGCGGCGATGCCGCTGTTTCACGGCTTCGGCCTCGGCGTGTGCGTGCACACGATGCTCTCGCAGGGCGGACGCTGCATCCTGATCCCGCGCTTCACGGCCAAGAGCTACGCCAAGCAGATCGTGAAGTACAAGTGCAACTTCATCGCCGGCGTGCCGACGCTTTACGAAGCGCTGCTGCGCCTGCCGAGCATGGACGGGGCGAACCTCAGCTCGCTCAAGGGCGTATTCTCCGGCGGCGACAGCCTGTCGATCGAGCTGAAGAAGAAGTTCGACAAGTTCCTCTATGACCATAAGGCGTCCATTCAGGTGCGCGAGGGCTACGGCACGACCGAGACGGTCACGGCCTGCTGCCTGACGCCGCCGCACATGTTCAAGGAGGGCTCCATCGGCCTGCCGTTCCCGGATACCTACATCAAGATCGTCGAGCCGGACACTGACCGGGAGGTTCCCTACGGGCAGGAGGGCGAGATCCTGCTCGCGGGCCCGACCGTGATGAAGGAGTACATGAACAATCCCGAGGAGACGGCGCAGACGCTCCGCACGCACGCCGACGGCCTGACGTGGGTCTACACGGGCGACCTGGGCGTGATGGATGAACAGGGCTTTATCTACTTCCGCGGCCGTGCCAAGCGCATGATCATTTCGTCCGGCTACAATGTCTATCCCAGCCAGATCGAAAATATCCTCGACGCGCACGAGTACGTGCAGATGAGCTGCGTGATCGGCGTGCCCGATCCCTACAAGATGCAGAAGGTCAAGGCGTTCGTCAAGCTTGCGCAGGGCGTGCCCGCGACCGAGGAGACCAAGCAGGTGCTCATGGCCTACTGCCGCAAGAATGTGGCGAAGTACGCCATGCCGTATGACATTGAGTTCAAGGAGGATATGCCCAAGACTCTGGTTGGTAAGGTGGCGTATCGCCAGCTGGAGGAAGAAGAACTTTCTAAGCTGAAGGCTCAGGAAGAGAAATAAGGTTTCTCCTGCACCATGCAGGGTGGTAAATCCCTGCACCGTGCAGGGGCGCGAATAAAAGGGGGTATTCTCTTTCCGAAGAGAATACCCCCTTTTGATCCCCCAGAGGAAGGCGAGGGGAGTCCCCCTCGATCCCCGCATTGGCAGTCGGGCGTTTGAAGAGCTGCGCAGCCTGCGGAATCGAGTGCCTGCTGTTTTTTGTATCTAGACGATTTGACTTGCTCCTATCTTCGCTGCCGCTTTGCCTGCGATTCGTTACCCTTTAGCAATCTCCGTCTACTTCGGATTGGTGCAATCTTGTGCTTGCCTGCCAAGGCGGCATTTCTCTCCGCGCGATGCGCGGAATTTAGCCCGCGGGACGATCCACCTTCATCACTCCGCTGATCTGATGCAGCCGACGCATGACCGCCGCGAGATGCTGCGCGTCGGAAATAAAAATACTGAGGTGAATGACCGCAAAGCCGTCGGCGGTCGTCGTCGCGTTGATGGACGCCACGCGCGTCTGCGAGGACGAGAGCGCGGCGGAGACGTCGAGCACGAGGTCGAGGCGGTCCTTGGCGTAAATGTCGAGCGCGGTCTGATACGACTCCTTGACGTCCGTGCCCCAGCTCACTTTGATCCAGCGGCCGCGCTCCTCGGGCTTTCTGCGCTCAATGGCGGCGTTGGGGCAGTCGCAGCGGTGGACGGACACACCGTAGCCGCGCGTGATGAAGCCGACGATCTCGTCGCCGGGGACAGGCGTGCAGCACTTGGAGAATTTGACAAGGCAGTTCGACAGCCCCTCGACCACGATGCCCTGCTCGCTCTTCGTGCGCTTGGGGACGGCGGGACGCGTCGCGCCGGAGTTGTCCACCGGCACGGTGGCGGCGCGCTCCTCCTTGCGCTGCTTTTCGAGCTTGACGATCTCGTCGTGGATGCGGTTGACGGCCTTCTGCGCGGAAAATCCGCCGTAGCCGATGGCGGCGTACATCTCATCCATCGAGCCGAACGACGTCTTCTTGAGAAGCGCGGCCTCGATGTCCGTGCCGAGCACGTCGCTCATCGGGATGCCGAGGTGCTTGAGCTCTGCTTCAAACGAGATGCGGCCGTTGATGATGTTTTCCTCGCGGCGCTCCTTTTTGAACCACTGGCGAATTTTGCTGCGTGCCTCGCTCGATTTGGCAATCTTGAGCCAGTCGCGGCTGGGGCCGTGCGCGTTTTTCGAAGTCAGAATTTCGACGATGTCGCCGTTTTTGAGCTGATAGTCGAGCGGGGCGATGCGCCCGTTGACCTTCGCGCCCGTCATGCGGTTGCCGATGGCCGAGTGGATGGAGTAGGCAAAGTCGATGGGCGTCGCGCCGGCGGGGAGGTTCGTCACGTCGCCGCGCGGAGAGAAGACGAAGACCTCGTCGGCGAACATGTCGACCTTGAGCGTGTGGACGAATTCCTCGGCGTCGGTGTTCTCCTGATTTTCAAGCAAACGGCGCACCCATTCGTAGTTGTGCTCACCTGCGTTGCCGGAGATGCCCTGTTTGTACTTCCAGTGCGCGGCGACGCCGTATTCGGCGATCTCGTGCATCTCTTCGGTGCGAATTTGGACCTCGAACGGGATGCCGTCCGCACCGATGACGGTGGTGTGGAGGGACTGGTACATGTTGGGCTTGGGCGTGCCGATATAGTCCTTGAAACGGCCCAGAATGGGACGGTAAAGGTCGTGGATGATGCCGAGCACGTTGTAGCAGTCGGCCACGGTGTCGACGATGACGCGGAACGCGAAGAGGTCGAGCACCTCGTCCATCGTCTTATTCTGCGCGTACATCTTGCGGTAGATGCTGTAGGGATGCTTCATGCGGCCGTAGACCTTGAGATACGGGACGTGCTGGTCCTTCAGGCGCTCTTCGATCTGCGCCTGCACGCGCTCCATAAAGGCCTCGTGCTCGGCCTCCTTGGCCGCGAGCGAGCGGGTGATCTCGTCGTAGCCGACGGGGTCGAGATACTTGAGGGACAAATCCTCAAGCTCCCACTTGATGCGCTGCATACCGAGGCGGTGGGCGATGGGCGCGTAAATTTCCATCGTTTCAAGCGACTTCTGCCGCTGCTTTTCCGCCGTCTGGTACTCCATGGTGCGCATGTTGTGCGTCCGGTCGGCCAATTTGATGAGAATGACGCGGATGTCCTTGGCCATGGCCATGAGCATCTTGCGCAGGTTCTCCATCTGCTCTTCTTCCTTGCTGGCGTACTGCACGCGCGTCAGCTTGGAGACGCCCTCGACCAGATCCGCGACCGCGGGGGAGAACTCCTTGGCGATCTCGGCATACGTGGCGGAGGTGTCCTCGATGCAGTCGTGCATGAGGGCGGCCTCGATGGACTCTGAGTCGAGCCGCAGCTCCTCGGCGATGATCTGCGCGACGGCGAGCGGGTGCGTGATAAACGGCGAGCCGTCCTTTCTGAGCTGACCGTTGTGGTGCGTGTCGGCATAGCGGAAGGCCTTGTCGATCTGGGCAAAGTCTGCGCTCGGGTTGTACTGGTGGATCGTCTCGACAAGGTGGTCGTACATGCCGAGCACGAGCGCCGCCTGCTCGCCGGTCTCCACGCAGGTGCCGGGCGCGACGATCTGGAGGGGAGCCGAAGCGGTATTCTCTTTTAATGCTTTATCCTGTGCTGTCATATCCGAATCGTCTCCTTTAATTACGAAAGAAAGCCGTGCAGGGCGGAAAGGTAGGGGCTCTTGTTAAGCTCAACCTTTTTTCCGTCCGCCGTCAGGCGGAGCGGAGCGGTTTCGGAAGCATTCTCTGTTGACATTTTTGAATTTTTCTCCTTTGCAGTTTTAAAGTCAGCCATATGAGGAATTTCATGCTTCTACGGATTGTCCGGCAAAACCGCGCCTGCATCGTCTCTCCCCTTCACCTGGCCAGTTCGTACCAGACGCCGTCAGGCCCGACCTCGCGCTCTAAGACGCGCCACGCGCGCACGAACTGGTCGCGCGAGGGGAGCGCCCGCGCCGCGTCGCGCGGGGAGAGCGTGCCGCCGCTGATCAGCTCGCGGCAGAGGGAGAGCGCCTCATTCTCGCGCCCGCTGGGGTCGAGCGAGGGGCGCAGGTCGATGAGTTGGAGCTGGATGGAGCGCTGGGAGCGGAACTCGTTCACCTGCAGATAGAACGCCGCGTCCACACGCATACCCGCGCACACGCCGCACTCGTCGGCGGTGACGGAGAAGAAAATGCCGTCGAAATTCACGCGGCTTTTCTGTAGTTTCAGCTTTAAGTGCCGGTTCTGGCCCACGCCCTGCACGCTCTCGAGCGTTGCGCCGCGCAGGCAGAAGACGGGGCGGTTGTTGCCCGCGCCGTAGGGCTCGAGGAGCGAAAGTGCCTCGACCTCCTCAAGCGTGATGAGCGAGGGGTGCTGCAAGTCGACGTCGACGTCGAGCATCGACACCGGCGGATGCTCGCCCGTGTGGGCGCGCACATACTGGTTCATCCGCGTGCGGAACGCGGGGATGTTGCGCTCTTCGATCGTAAAGCCCGCGGCGAGCTCGTGTCCACCGAAGCTCACAAGAAGGTCGGAGCACGCTTCGAGCGCATTGAAGAGGTTAAAGCCCCCGTAGCTGCGGCACGAGCCCTTACCCGACCCGCCGGAGAGGTGGATCATAAAGCTCGGGCAGGAGAATTTTTCGGAAAGTCTCGACGCCACAATGCCCACGACGCCTTGATGCCAGTCCTCGCTGGACAACACGAGCGCACTGCGCTCGCTCTCGGGAAGGTCCTCCATCTGCTCGATGGCGCGGCGGAAAATGTCCTGCTCCACGCTCTGGCGCTCGCGGTTGAGCTCGCACAGCTCGCGCGCGAGCTTTTCCGCGCGGACGGGATCGTCGGTGAGCAACAATTCCGCGGCCAGCTCGGCGCGGCCCATGCGGCCCGCGGCGTTGATGCGCGGGGCGAGCACAAAGCCGATCTGGATCGACGAGATGGGGCGCGACGTGAGCCCCGCCTCGCGCAGCAGCGCGTGCAGCCCCGTAAAGTCGCTGCGGTCGATGCTCTCAAGCCCGCACTGCACGATGGTGCGGTTCTCGCCCTCCATGCGCATGACGTCGGCGATCGTGCCGATGGCGGCAAGCGTGCAGTAGCGCGCAAACAGCGCATCCTCGCGCCCCTCGCCAAGGGCCAAAACGAGCTTGAGCGCGACGCCCACACCCGCCAAGTGCTTGAAGGGATACGGGCAGTCGGGCCGGTGGGGGTCAACGACGGCCACGGCGGCGGGGAGCTGCTCCTTGCACTCGTGGTGGTCGGTGATGACAAGATCGACGCCGAGCGTCGCGGCGTAGGCCGTCTCGTCCACGCCCGTGATGCCGCAGTCGACCGTGACGATCAGCGTCACGCCGGACTCGGAGAGTGCGCGGATGGCGTCACAGCCGAGGCCGTAGCCCTCCTCGATGCGGCGGGGGATGTGCATCGTCACATCCGCCCCGCGCGAGCGGAGATAATCGGTCAGAAGGCAGGTCGAGGTGATACCGTCCACGTCGTAGTCGCCGAAGACCGCCAGCTTTTCGCCGTTTTCAAGCGCCTTCGAGATGCGCGCGACGGCCTTGTCCATGTCCTTCATCAAAAACGGGGAGTGAGCGAGCGTCTTCTCGCGCTCGAGCGCTTCGGCGGCCTGCTCGCTCGTGGTGACGCCGCGCGCGGCCAGTACCGACGAGACAAGATAGGGGTATCCCGCGTCCATCAGCGTCTTGATGGCATCCTCCGGCGCGGCGGGGATCTGCCAGTGCTCGTACTTCATGTTTCGGCTCACCTTCTTTCTTTTGAGAACTTTTGGACATACTATCTCAGGCAATACTGCCTCATCATACTAATACAATCTATTATTTTAACAAAGACCACCGCAAAGGTAAAGAGAAAATTTGACTATCCACGCGACTTTGTGCTACAATACGGCAGAAAGACCACCCAAAAGGGGGAAAATACCAATGAAACAGATCGCAACGCGCCTGACGGCGCTTCTTCTTGCGCTCGTGATGACCACGACGCTCGCGCTTGCCGCCAACAAATCCGGCTATTCCGACGTGCCGGACAAGAACTGGGCGAGCCAAAGCATCGCGCAGTGCAAGCAGTACAACTTATTGCAGGGCATCGGAAACGGCAAGTTCGGCCTCGGACAGAAGATGACGCGCGCGGCCTATGCCGCGGCGCTCTGCCGCCTGATGGGCTGGAAGACCGTAACGCCCGAAAAGGGCAGCTATACCGACAATCAGGATGCGAAAAAGTGGTATTATAGCGCCATTGAGACCGCGAGCGCGCACGACGTGTTCTCCGGCCACAGCACGACCTGCCGACCGAACGACCCCATCACGCGTGAGGAGATGGCCGCGATGACCGTCCGCGCACTGGGGTACAGCACGCTTTCCGGCACGGTGCAGGATGAGTGCCCGTTCACCGATGTTTCGACGAATCCCGGCTATATCACGCTCGCCTGGCGCATGGGCCTTGTGGTGGGTATGAACTTAACGACGTTCGCGCCGAAAAACGACACGACGCGCGAGCAGGCCGCGGCGGTGCTGCTGCGCGCCTACAACGGCCTCAAGGCCAAAGTCAGCGTGACGAGCGTGAGCGCGGCGCCCTCCGGCTCGGTGCCGGCGGAGAGCCTGACGGGCACGAGCGGTGCGGTGCCGCTGTCCCCGCGCGCGGCGGTAGAGCAGGTCTACGACGCGGCGGTCAAGGCCGGCAAGGGCGGCAGCGTGGTCATCAACGCCGTCCCCGCGGCGCAGAGCGTGAAAGGCGGCAAGGTGGGCGCGCTGCGCACACTGACGCAGGACGAGCTGAGCGCGTATTTGAACGACAGTGCCGTGCAGAAATCGCACTCGAACCGCTTCGACAGCTCGTACCTTCTCTGTAAGGAAAAGGACGGCTCCACGACCGTCGCCTGGTACGAGAGCGAGGCGGACATCGCTGAAAAGACCGAGCTTTGCAAGCTCCTCGGCATCAAGAACGTCTACGTGCTGAAGTAAAATAAAAAATGACAGAGGGATATCTCATGCGAGATATCCCTCTTTTTTGCTGCGTTCAGAAGTTGTCGTTCCAGGAGTCGAAGTGCGGCGGCTCGTTTACCTGCGGCGCGGTGGCGAGCTGGTAGAAGCGGCAGGTCGAAAGGTTCAGATACGGCGTCAGGTAGACGTCCACGACCGCCGAGAGCACGCCGTAGATCAGAGCACCGAGCACCGCACCGGAGAGCGAGTCGGGCAGGTAGCTGATGATGACGTATTCGTAGAGCAGCGCGATAAGCACCGCGGCGATCTGATAGCCGATGAAGCTGAGCTGGAGCAGGAAAAGCTGCATCTTATAGCCATTTGTCTGCTGCTTGCTCAGGTTCAATGCCTCCATCACGCCGAGCTCGGGATTTTCGCACAGGTTGAGCATGGCGAACGAGTAGCGGTAGGCCGCGATGATGCCGGGGATGACGAAAAGCATCGACCACAGGAAGATGAAAACGCCCTCGACGATGGAAAGCAGGATGACCTTCCCGGCAAAGGGGAACGCGTCAAAAAGGCTCTCATACGGCATTTCCTCACGGCGCAGGATGCCGAAGCAGTAGCAGTAATACCCTGCGTTCAAAACGAGCGCGACGAGGCCGACGAGGATGCTCACAAAGCTGAACGAGAGCACTGTGAAGCCGCCGGCAGAGTCGATCATATAGCTCACGCCCGAGTTGATCATATCGAGCACAAGGGTGATGAGAAGATAGAAAAGCGTCATCCGGAAGGGATTGACCTCACCGGTGCGCAGCAGTGAGCGCGATTCTGCCTTGATCGCGCCGGTATCGAGCTGCATGGGCATAAAAAAGCTCCTTTCTTGCCGGAACGGGGAAAAACGGACGGCAATGTGCGGAAAATGCACGAAATTCATAAAAATAATAATACATAACTATACCATCGCGTCCGGGACACGTCAAGAAGCGGAAAAATGGGTGATTCCCTCCGCGGGCCGCCGAAAGGAAAATTGTTTGGCAAAATGCTGTTTTTGCGAAAAAATGACGGCGAAATCTGATAAATTATGTAGGAAAATGATGGTCATGAAGAATATTTTCTGGACAAGAGAAAAGAAAGGGGATATAATCTATCCGATTATGGAGCAGTGTTTCCGCTGCTCTGGCAGTATAAAGATGAGGTGAAGACTATGGCACAAGCTTTCTTTGGCGGCGTTCATCCCAATGATATGAAGGCTGCTACCAATGAAAAGGCCATCGAGCAGTTACAAGCCCCTGCTCAGGTGGTGATCCCCATGTCGATGCACTTCGGCGCACCCTGCACCCCGACGGTCTCCAAGGGCGACTATGTCAAGCTTGGACAGAAGATCGGCGAATTCAAAGGTCTCGGCGCTCCCATTCACGCAAGCGTATCCGGTACGGTCGCTGCGGTGGAGCCCCGTCCCTATTCCATGGGCGGCAAGGTCATGTCCGTTGTCATCGACAATGACTTCAAGGACGACTTGAGCGAGGAAGTCCATGCTCCGGCCGACCCCGACGCGCTGAGCGTGGAGGAAATGGTCGAAATGGTCAAGCAGGCCGGTATCGTCGGTATGGGCGGCGCAACGTTCCCCACGCACACGAAGATCTCCAGCGGCATCGGCAAGGTCGATACCGTCATCATCAACGGCGCGGAGTGCGAGCCCTACATCACCGGCGACCATCGCGCGATGCTTGAGCGCCCCGCTGAGATCATCGGCGGCTGCTGCTACCTCGCCAAGATGTTCGGCGTGAGCAAGGTCGTCATCGGCGTGGAGGACAACAAGAAAAACGGCATCGAGGCCCTCAACAAGGTCATCGCCGAGCAGAAGGCTCCTGTTGTGGTCGAATCGCTGCGCTGCCGCTACCCCCAGGGCGGTGAAAAGCAGCTCTGCCAGGCCATCACCGGCAAGCAGGTGCCCCCGGGCGGTCTTCCCGCGAACATCGGCTGCGCCGTGTTCAACATCAACACCACCATCGCCATCTACCATGCCATCAAGGACGGCATGCCCGTGGTGCGCAAGGTCGTCACCGTGTCCGGCAGCGGCGTTGTGGAGCCGAAGAACCTCGAGTGCCCGATCGGCACGCCCGTTTCGCTCCTGTTCGATGCCTGCGGCGGCTTGAAGGACGAGACGTTCAAGCTCATCGCCGGC
>OHAB01001994.1_pt1 | contig 10268 bp, 10 predicted proteins | sample 1577031 | NCBI WGS metagenome assembly OHAB01 (sample SAMEA3541477, study PRJEB24748) | human gut metagenome | biome: human gut; feature: human-associated habitat; material: faeces | place: China | collected 2012 | reverse complement strand
TGACCCCATGCGTGACAGGCATGTATTCTAACCAACTGAACTAACGCACCAAAATATTCACTTTAGCATCTCTCTCGATTGCGGATGCAAAGGTAGATATTTTTTTGAAACCTGCAATAGCTTCAGTATCTTTTTTCTGAAAAAGTGGGTTTATTAAGAATTATCGTGTACATTTGCAGCTACTAATAAAATAGAAAATAGAATGAAAAATACACCAATTGAACGACATCTGATTGACGAAACCATCAATGAGTTTCAAATTGTCGATTTTTCCAAAGCTACCATTCGTGAAGTGAAAGCTATTGCTTCAAAAGCAGAAACAGCATCGGGAGTTGAATTTATCAAAATGGAAATGGGTGTTCCGGGACTTCCTCCTTCCGCTGTAGGCGTGAAAGCGGAAATTGAAGCATTACAAAATGGCATTGCCAGTCTATATCCCGACATCAACGGATTGCCGGAACTAAAGAAAGAGGCATCCAACTTTATCAAAGCATTCATCAACGTAGATTTAAGTCCGGAAGGTTGTGTGCCTGTCACTGGTTCCATGCAAGGTACATTCGCTTCATTTCTTACTTGCAGCCAATGTGACGAAAAGAAAGATACGATTTTGTTTATCGATCCAGGGTTTCCGGTACAGAAACAGCAGTTGGTTGTAATGGGGCAAAAGTTTGAAACATTTGATGTGTATGACTACCGCGGAGAAAAACTGAAAGAGAAACTGGAAAGCTATCTGAAAAAAGGAAATATATCAGCCATCATTTATTCAAATCCCAATAATCCCAGCTGGATTTGCCTGAAAGAAGAAGAATTGAGGATTATCGGTGAATTGGCAACACTGTATGATGTGATTGTTCTGGAGGATTTGGCTTATTTTGCCATGGACTTCCGCCAAGATTTAAGTAAACCGTATCAACCTCCTTTCCAGCCATCAGTTGCCCATTATACGGACAATTACGTATTGCTGATTTCCGGCTCAAAAGCATTCAGCTACGCCGGGCAACGTATTGGGGTAAGTTGTATCTCTGATAAACTATACCACCGAAGCTATCCGGGACTGACCAAACGATATGGTGGCGGAACTTTCGGAACGGTTTTCATTCACCGTGTGCTTTATGCGCTTTCTTCAGGAACTAGTCATTCTGCACAGTTCGCCATGGCCGCCATGCTGAAAGCTGCCAACGAAGGACAATATAATTTCCTTAACGAAGTGAAGATATACGGTGAAAGAGCACGGAAATTAAAAGAAATCTTCCTCCGTCACGGTTTTCATCTGGTATATGACAACGATCTGGGCGAGCCGATTGCAGACGGATTTTATTTCACCATCGGTTATCCGGGAATGACCAGTGGCGAACTGGCGAAAGAATTGATGTACTACGGAGTCAGCGCTATCTCATTAGTAACTACAGGAAGCCATCAGGAAGGATTGCGCGCGTGTACCTCTTTCATTAAAGACCACCAATATGCTCAACTGGATGAAAGAATGAAACTATTTGCTGAAAATCATCCGATAGCCTGATTATTTGACATAAGATATTCATAAAAGCCATTCTTAAAATGAAAAAAAACGGAAAGAACGATTGTTATTCCGTTTTTTTTCTTACTTTAGTGGCATGAATATCGACTCTGACATATTTAAGATTCAATCGAATAATGTGTTGCCATCGAGAGGAAGGATTTTAATATCAGAACCTTTTCTACGTGACGCAACGTTTGGCAGATCCGTAATTTTACTGGTCGATCATACGGATGAAGGAAGTATGGGATTGGTTATCAACAAGCAACTGCCATTGTTCCTTAACGATATCATCATGGAATTTAAATACCTGGATGAGATTCCTCTATACAAAGGTGGACCTATTGCCACTGATACCCTATTTTATCTCCACACATTATCTGATATCCCCGGATCCATTTCTATCAGTAAAGGGCTTTATCTGAATGGAGATTTTGATGAAATAAAGAAATATATATTACAAGGGAATAAAATCAGTGAATGCATTCGTTTCTTCTTGGGATATTCCGGTTGGGATAGCGAACAGTTGAGCAACGAAATCAGAGAAAACACTTGGTTGGTGTCCGAGGAAGAGAAATCATATCTGATGAAAAACAATATTAAAGATATGTGGCGGAAAGCTTTAGAGAAGTTAGGCAGCAAGTATGAAACGTGGTCACGTTTCCCACAAGTGCCTACTCTCAATTAATTTCTCATTTCTTAGGATTCAAACATTGGAGAAGCAATGCATCTTTGTAACAACCCTCCACCTGCAACCAGTTTTTTAATAATCCGCATTGAACGAAACCACAAGAGGTGAACAGTTTTACACATACTTCATTATCCGTCATGACATGTGCATAGAGTTGACTTAAAGACAGAAAATCAAAAGCATATTCACAAAGCAATTTCAATGCATCAGTAGCATAACCTCGTTGCCGATAATCCTTATGGACGGCAATCCCTACTTCTCCCCGCGAATGAAGGGGTACAAAATCTGTTATATCAATTGTGCCGAGTATACACTGGTCAGATTTGCGTACAATCATCAGCCGCAATTGCTTATCGGCAAACACATCGCACTGTGAGCCTTCGATGTATTGACGAAGCACATAACGGGAATAAGGAACCGTAAAATTACTAATATCCCACATTGAAGGGTCATTTTCCATCTCGTACATAATGTCCATATCTTCCGGTTCTACCGCACGAAGATAGATACGCTCGTTCATCAAGAAAGACTGTCTCATAGCTTTTCTTCTTTTGCAATGTGAAGTTCGTTACGCAATCTCTTCTCACTGGGCAGGCAGAAAAGTGACGCCGTGAGGCCAATCAGCATACAGAGGTTACCCGTACTGCTCAACGTCAGGTAGTAACACAAAAGGTTCACTACAATAGCTACTTCAAGCACTCCCAAGCGAACAATGTTCCATTGCACATATCGCTTCAAGGCAAGCGTGATAGTCATGTGATCTATCTTTTTCTTAAGCACCAAGCTAAATAATTTGAGAGAAAGAGGCACACATAAAGCAGTGAGCAAAATGCCGACCGTCTCAAAATAGTAGATAGCCGGTGCGTTATCTACCAAACCTCCTACGGGAAAGAGTTCAAACTCTCCTGCCCCAAGCAAAAATGCCGGGAGCACCCAAAAGAAAACATAACTGATATTCAAATTTCTGACAGCTCGTTTTATCTGTTCTTCCATGTTCGTTCTTAAATGATTAATAATGATTATACAGTTCCGGTAAAAAGCGTCCGGTTCACAATGCTGCGTCCTAAAGTCACTTCATCGGCATATTCAAGTTCATCACCAACTGATATGCCACGAGCTATCACACTTAGTTTAACCCCTAGTTTATCCAGCTTGCGATAGATATAGAAGTTGGTAGTATCGCCCTCCATCGTGGTGCTCAACGCCAGAATAACTTCTTTGATTCCACCTTCAGCCACCCGCTGCACCAGGCTTTCAATTTGAAGGTCACTCGGTCCGACTCCGTCCATTGGAGAAATAACCCCACCCAAAACATGATAAAGCCCGCGATACTGCTGGGTTGCCTCTACCGCCATTACATCACGGATATTTTCCACCACACAGACAGTGGAAGCATCCCGTTGCGGATTAGCGCAAATCTGGCAAGTTTCAGTATCGGATATATTATGACACACTTTGCAGTATTTCACCTCACGTTTCAACGTTATGATAGAATTTCCGAAAGCTTCCACCGTAGCCGTATCCTGACGGAGCAGATGCAGAACAAGCCTCATAGCCGTCTTACGCCCGATACCCGGAAGTTTGGAAAATTCGCCGACTGCCTTTTCAAGCAGTATAGAAGGATATTGTTGGTTCATAGATAATATTTGCTGTTCTATCGATAAAACCTTGCAAAGATACAGATTATTGTTTTTAATACCTACAAAAATTGCTACCTTTGCATCTGTTATGATGATACTAGTCACTATTCTTTGCTACTTCGCGGTATTATTACTAATAGCCCGTATCACCGGACGTAAGGGAGGATCGAATGCAGCGTTCTTCAAGGGAGAGAACCAATCACCTTGGTATATAGTCTCTTTTGGAATGATTGGCGCCTCTATCTCCGGAGTCACTTTCGTCTCTGTACCGGGAATGGTGCGCGGAATGGATATGACCTATATGCAAACGGTACTCGGATTTTTCTTCGGATACATGGCCGTAGCCCATATCTTACTTCCTTTATATTATAAGTTGAATCTGACAAGTATCTACGGATATCTCGGCACCCGCATCGGGATGCGTGCCTATCGTACCGGCTCCTTTTTCTTTCTGCTGTCACGCATGTTGGGAACCGCAGCCAAACTTTATCTGGTATGCCTCATTCTCCATACGTATGTATTTCAGGAAATGCACGTTCCCTTTTGGCTGATTGCTGTCGGTTCGGTTGCATTGGTATGGATATATACTCATAAAAGCGGAATAAAGACCATCGTGTGGACAGATACCTTACAAACATTTTGCCTGATTGCCGCTCTGATTTTTATCATCTATTTTACGATCCAAAGATTAGACCTTAATTTCAGCGGCATTGTGCAAACAATCCAAAACAGCGAACATAGCCGTATTTTTGTATTTGACGACTGGGTATCCCGACAAAACTTCTTCAAACAATTCTTCAGCGGTATCTTCATCGTCATCGTAATGACCGGACTGGATCAGGATATGATGCAAAAGAATCTTTCTTGCCGGAACCTCCGGGAAGCACAAAAAAACATGTACTGCTACGGTTTCTCATTCATTCCGCTAAATTTCCTTTTTCTATGCTTGGGAATTCTATTGATAGCGCTAGCGGGACAAATGCAACTCGAACTGCCAGCCATGAATGATGATATACTGCCCATGTTTGCAGCCCAAGGTTATCTGGGACAATCCGTATTGGTACTTTTTACAATCGGTATTATCGCAGCAGCTTTCAGCAACTCGGATTCCGCCCTGACAGCTATGACAACCAGTGTATGCGTAGATCTGCTGAATACGGAAAAAGACACAGAAGAAACGGCACGTCGCAAAAGAGATAAAGTGCATTTATCATTATCAGTCTTATTGGCATTCTTCATCTGCCTGGTAGAAATACTTAATAATAAGAGCGTTATTGACGCCATATATATCATCGCCTCCTACACATACGGCCCCCTGCTCGGAATGTTTGCTTTCGGACTTTTTACACGTAGGCAAACGAACGACCGGTGGGTTCCTCTCATAGCCATCCTTTCACCACTGCTCTGCTATCTTGCCAACTGGTGGATTGGAAAAGAAACCGGATATAAATTCGGTTATGAATTGCTAATGTTAAATGGAACGCTTACCTTTGCGGGGTTAATTTGTATGTCTAAAAAAAGGAAAACGCTGAAAGTACCATGAAAACAGGTACTCCGAAGTTTATAATAAATAATGGCAGAGTTTATTATAAACTGCGCAATAGTTTATTATAAATGATGAGCGAGTTTATTATAAACGATTTTACAAAGAAATAAATGACAAGAAAATGGAAATAACAAGTGCTGAATTTGTGATTAGCAATACGGACGTGAAGAAATGCCCGGCCGGCATTTTCCCGGAATATGCCTTTATAGGCCGTTCGAATGTGGGAAAATCAAGTCTTATCAATATGTTGACCAGTCGTAAAGGTCTGGCCATGACCTCCTCTACTCCGGGAAAAACGATGTTAATCAACCACTTCCTTATCAATAAGAATTGGTATCTCGTCGACCTTCCGGGATATGGCTACGCCCGACGCGGACAGAAAGGAAAAGACCAGATACGCACTATAATCGAAGATTATATTTTGGAACGGGAGCAAATGACCAACCTCTTTGTCCTGATAGACAGCCGGCTGGAACCTCAAAAAATAGACCTCGAGTTTATGGAATGGCTGGGCGAGAACGGTATCCCCTTCTCTATCATCTTTACCAAAGCCGACAAGCTAAAAGGTGGACGTTTAAAAATGAATATCAATGCCTATTTACGTGAGTTGGGCAAACAATGGGAAGAGCTCCCTCCTCACTTCGTATCTTCCTCGGAAGACCGCACAGGACGTATGGATATACTCAACTACATAGAAAACATAAACAAGGATCTCAATGTTAAATGAAAGAAGAATGAAAATGAAAAAGAGTTTTTTACCTATTGCCTTTATGGCAGTATTTATGCTAACGGCAACTAACAGCCAGGCGCAATCATGGTCCGACTTATTAAATAAGGACAACATTTCAAAAGTAGTAAATGCCATCACCGGAACCACCGAATCTATCGACATGACCGGAACATGGAGCTACAAAGGTTCGGCGGTAGAGTTCGAATCGGATAACTTACTAATGAAAGCAGGCGGAGCTGCCGCAGCCACTATGGCTGAAAATAAGCTGAACGAACAATTAAGCAAAATAGGTATTAAAGACGGCCAAATGAGCTTCACTTTCAATGCCGACAGTACTTTCACCAGCACGGTGGGCAAGAAAACATTGAAAGGCACTTACTCCTACAATGCTTCAACCAAACAAGTTGATTTGAAGTATTTGAAACTTCTGAATCTGCACGCTAAAGTAAATTGCAGTTCCAGCTCACTGGAGTTACTGTTCAACTCGGACAAACTGTTGAAACTAATGGCTTTCATCGGTAGCAAAAGTAGCAGTACCGCACTGAAAACAGTTAGTTCACTGGCCGAAAATTACGATGGAATGATGCTCGGATTCCAGCTCTCAAAATAGCAAAAGAGAATCGTTTAATACTATTTCGCACTCCATAAAGTATATTTTAGGGGAAAAGCATTATCTTTGTCGTTTGTAATCAAAAAGAGAAGGAAAAATGAAAAAGATACTTTTTTTAATGACCCTGTTAGTAATGGGTGTAAGCTTTGCATTTGCGCAAACAAATGCAGATATCAAGTTTGACAAAACAACTCACGATTTCGGTAAGTTTTCTGAAAACAGCCCGGTTGTCAGTTGCACATTTACCTTTACTAATATCGGCGATGCCCCTCTGGTGATCCATCAGGCTGTAGCCTCTTGCGGATGTACAGTACCCGAATATACAAAGGAGCCCATCATGCCGGGCAAAAAAGGAACAATCAAGGTGACTTATAACGGAACAGGCAAATATCCGGGACATTTCAAAAAATCAATCACCTTGCGTACCAACGCCAAAACAGAGATGGTAAGATTGTATATCGAAGGCGATATGACAGCAAAAGATACAAAGTAGGAAAAAATAGACTATTACATAAAGGAGAATCTTTCGGTTCTCCTTTTTTTTTGTTTACTTTGAGGACGGAAATGTAAATTAACACATTAGCAAATTATAAAAACTATGAAACAAGAAGAAGACAAATTCACCGGGTTACCCGAGAATGCGTTCAGAGAGTTGAAACCCGGGGAAGTGTACAACCCGTTGATGGGTCCCTCTAAAAATTATCCGGAAGTTAATATCTGGTCAGTAGCATGGGGTATTGCCATGGCAATCCTTTTTTCGGCTGCCGCAGCCTATCTGGGGTTGAAGGTCGGACAGGTATTTGAAGCAGCTATTCCAATTGCGATCATTGCCGTAGGAGTTTCCGGAGCTGCCAAAAGAAAAAATGCGTTAGGAGAAAATGTTATTATCCAGTCTATCGGAGCTTGTTCCGGAGTGATTGTGGCCGGAGCGATCTTCACACTTCCTGCTCTTTATATCCTTCAGGCAAAATATCCAGAGATGACAGTTACTTTCATGCAGGTATTCATCAGTTCCCTGCTGGGTGGTGTACTGGGAATTCTGTTCCTGATTCCTTTCCGGAAATATTTCGTAAGTGATATGCATGGCAAATACCCTTTCCCTGAAGCGACAGCTACCACACAGGTATTGATCTCCGGAGAAAAAGGCGGAAGCCAAGCCAAACCCTTGCTGATAGCGGGAATGATTGGTGGACTATATGACTTTATCGTAGCCACATTCGGTTGGTGGAATGAGAATTTTACGACCCGTGTGTGCAGTGCCGGAGAAATGCTGGCGGAAAAAGCCAAACTGATATTCAAGGTAAATACCGGAGCTGCCGTATTGGGATTAGGTTATATAGTCGGATTAAAATATGCTTCCATCATCTGCGCCGGTTCATTGGCTGTATGGTGGATTATCATTCCGGGAATGTCCGCTATTTGGGGAGACAGTGTGCTGAATGCATGGAATCCGGAGATTACATCCACTGTAGGAATGATGAGTCCGGAAGAAATATTCAAATATTACGCTAAGAGCATTGGTATCGGCGGTATTGCTATGGCAGGTGTCATTGGTATCATCCGTTCATGGGGAATCATTAAAAGTGCAGTTGGGCTGGCTGCCAAAGAGATGGGCGGTAAAGGCAATGTAGAGAAAAACATCATCCGTACACAACGGGATCTCTCGATGAAGATTATTGCAATCGGTTCTATCATCACTTTGATACTCATCGTACTGTTCTTCTACTTTGATGTAATGCAAGGAAATCTGCTACACACATTGGTAGCGATTCTTCTAGTTGCCGGCATTTCTTTCCTGTTCACTACGGTAGCCGCCAATGCGATTGCAATTGTCGGTACAAATCCCGTATCGGGTATGACATTGATGACACTGATTCTGGCTTCTGTAGTGATGGTAGCCGTAGGACTGAAAGGCCCTTCAGGCATGGTTGCAGCATTAGTGATGGGCGGTGTGGTATGTACTGCACTTTCAATGGCCGGAGGTTTCATTACCGACTTGAAAATCGGTTATTGGCTGGGAAGTACCCCTGCCAAACAGGAGACCTGGAAGTTCTTGGGAACAATTGTATCGGCTGCAACTGTAGGCGGTGTAATGATTATCCTGAATAAGACATATGGATTTACGAGCGGAGCATTAGCTGCTCCACAGGCAAATGCGATGGCTGCTGTTATCGAACCGTTGATGAGTGGTGTAGGCGCACCCTGGTTATTATATGGCATCGGTGCTGTCTTAGCAATTATTCTGACTCTTTGCAAGATTCCTGCATTAGCTTTCGCACTAGGTATGTTTATTCCATTGGAACTGAATGTGCCGTTGGTTGTAGGCGGAGCTGTCAATTGGTTTGTGACCAGCCGCAGCAAAGATTCGACTATCAATACGGAAAGAGGAGAAAAAGGAACATTGCTGGCTTCCGGTTTCATTGCCGGTGGCGCGTTAATGGGGGTTATCAGTGCCGCAATGCGCTTCGGTGGAATCAACTTGGTGAACGAAGCATGGCTGAACAATACTTGGTCGGAAGTGTTGGCATTAGGAGCATACGCCCTACTGATTCTCTATTTTATCAAAGCCTCAATGAAAATTAAATAAGCAAACATGAGGAGACTTTTATCCGTCATAGTATCGTTTATAAGTGCAATGACTTTTGCCCAACAACAGCCTGCGGAGCTTACTCCGCAGGACTCTCGAACGATGCTGCAAATCGGAAAGTCTTATTTGGGAACCCAATATGTGGCCAATACGCTAGACCGGGATGGAGAAGAAGAGCTGGTTATCCGGACCGATGCAGTGGATTGCCTCACTTTTGTAGAATACACACTGGCGCAAGCTCTCGGATCTTCTTTTACTGAGAACCTGCAAAAGATACGCTACAGAGATGGAATTATCGACGGATATCCTTCCCGTTTGCATTACACCTCCGATTGGATCGAGAATGGTATCCGTCAAGGATTCCTTACGGATGTGACGGCAGAGAACAGCGTACAAACTCTTCAATTAAGCCTCTCTTATATGTCCGCTCACCCAAAACTATATAAAAAGCTAGCCAATTCTCCGGAAAACGTAACCCGAATGACCGAATACGAGAAAACATTATCCGGGAAAATCGTACATTGGCTGCCGAAAAGCGAATTACCGGAAAATGGATTATCCTGGATTATGGACGGAGATATTATCGCCATCACAACGAAACTTCCCGGGCTGGACATTGCTCACGTTGGGATAGCGCAATATATAAAAGGGAAACTGCATCTGCTACATGCTTCCTCTACACTGGGAAAAGTAGTTGTCAGTGATAAGCCCCTCAATCATATGCTTAACAATAATAAATCGTGGACAGGTATACGTGTTGTCCGAATGTCTCACTAAAAAAATAACGAATTATGAAACGAGTTAAACATTTCCTTCTAGCCTCGTGCTTATTCCCCGCTTTGCTGGGAGCACAAGAAATGGCAAATGCCAACTTTCTGGAACTTACTCCGGATGCCCAATCGGCAGGTATGGCAGGTACAGGATTAGCTACCACCGACAACGGTAGTA
>OHAB01001955.1_pt1 | contig 10448 bp, 6 predicted proteins | sample 1577031 | NCBI WGS metagenome assembly OHAB01 (sample SAMEA3541477, study PRJEB24748) | human gut metagenome | biome: human gut; feature: human-associated habitat; material: faeces | place: China | collected 2012 | reverse complement strand
TGCTTTTGAAGCAGCGAAAGGACAGTTGGATTTTGTAAGTGTAACACCCCACGCCATGTGGCCGGATATCCCCGGAGCAGACGATCCACGCCTGAAATGGGTAATCGACTACCATACCGGTGCTTTCAAACGTTTGCGCGAAGGCGGATATGAGAAGTACGTAGCCATGACAAACGAATATAATAAAGAAGGAGAATTCCTCACTTTCGTTGGATATGAAGCACACAGCATGGAACATGGCGACCATGTTGCCTTGAACTACGATCTCGATGCACCGCTTGTAGAATGCACTTCCATCGAAGACTGGAAACAAAAGGCCAAAGGACACAAAGTATTCATCACTCCGCACCATATGGGCTATCAGGGTGGTTATCGCGGCTATAACTGGAAATGCTTTACCGAAGGAGACCAGACCCCGTTCGTAGAAATGTATTCTCGTCACGGTCTGGCTGAAAGCGATCAGGGCGACTATCCATACTTGCACGATATGGGCCCCCGCCAATGGGAAGGAACCATTCAATATGGTCTGGAACTGGGTAATAAATTCGGTATTATGGCTTCTACCGACCAACATTCGGGTTATCCGGGCAGTTATGGTGACGGCCGTATCGGTGTACTGGCTCCGTCATTAACCCGCGACGCTATATGGGAAGCACTTCGGACCCGCCACGTATGCGCCGCAACCGGCGATAAGATTTTGATTGACTTCCGCCTCAACGATGCTTTCATGGGTGACGTAGTGCGTGGCAACAGCCGCCGCATTTATCTGAATGTTACCGGAGAAAGTTGCATCGACTATGTGGATATCGTCAAGAACGGTCAGATTCTGGCCCGCATGAATGGTCCGTTGACTCCGGTTGCCCCCGAAGGTGATACTGTCCGCTGCAAAGTGAAAGTAGATTTCGGATGGAACCGTGAAGAGCAGTATGTACACTGGCAAGGTAAATTGTCTGTAGACAAAGGACGCATTCTGAGCGTCACTCCATGTTTCCGCGGTGCAGCCTTCACTTCTCCGCAAGAAGGGGAAACAGAATTCCATACTCACGTAAACCGCATTGTATCCGCAGACGAAAAAGAAACCGAACTGGATATGTACAGCAGCAAGAATCCGAATACGACTACCGCTGCCATGCAAGCTGTCATCCTCGAAGTAGAGATGCCGAAAGACGGAAAAGTGATTGCTGATTTCAACGGCAAGAAGTTTGAACACACATTGGGCGAATTGCTCGAAGGCTCACGTTCGCACTTCATGATCGGCTGGCTGAGCGAAGCGATTCTCTTCAATCGTGCTATGCCCGAAAGCTGTTTCACTGTGGAACACTATATGGAAGATAAAGAGCCTCAGCGTGATACAGATTACTACTACGTGCGTGTTCGCCAGCGTGACGGGCAATGGGCATGGAGTTCACCTATCTGGGCAGAAAGAGTATAAACTGGTATATGAAAGAAAACAGTTGCTTTGCTTGTGCCAAGCCGTTGGCACAGTTGTGTCAAGCTGTTGGCACTGCTATGCCAAGCCTTTGGCACAAGCGTGCCAATACGGTGGCACAAGCATGGCACAGTATAAACGAATTTAAAACATACCTAGTTATATGGAAAAAGAATACGCTATAGGAATTGATCTTGGCGGGACTTCTGTGAAATACGCTCTTATTGATAATAATGGCGTATTTCACTTTCAAGGGAAGCTACCGTCGAATGCCGACGTATCAGCCGAAGCTGTCATCGGGCAATTAGTCAAGGCAGTCAATGAAGTGAAAACCTTTGCCGAAGCAAAGGAATATACGATAGCCGGTATCGGGATAGGGACACCGGGAATTGTCGATTGTACGAATCGTATCGTATTGGGAGGTGCGGAGAATATTCAAGGCTGGGAAAATCTGAAACTGGCAGACCGGATGGAAAAAGAGACCGGACTTCCTACCCAACTGGGAAATGACGCTAATCTGATGGGACTCGGCGAAACGATGTACGGAGCCGGAAACGGAGCCACTCATGTGGTCTTTCTGACTGTAGGAACCGGTATCGGTGGCGCAGTCATAATTGACGGCAAACTGTTTAACGGATACGCCAATAGAGGTACTGAATTGGGACATGTCCCCTTGATAGCTAATGGTGAACCTTGCGCCTGCGGTTCAATAGGATGCCTTGAACATTATGCTTCCACTGCCGCACTGGTCCGTCGTTTCAGCAAACGGATAGCCGAAGCCGGCATCTCTTATCCGAATGAAGAAATAAACGGAGAATTGATCGTCCGTCTCTATAAACAAGGAGATAAGATTGCGGCTGAGTCGCTGAACGAACATTGTGATTTCCTCGGTCACGGCATTGCCGGATTTATTAATATCTTCAGCCCTCAAAGAGTCGTTATCGGCGGAGGACTGTCCGAAGCCGGAGACTTTTATATTCAGAAAGTAAGTGAGAAAGCCCTTCGCTATGCCATCCCCGACTGTGCCGTGAACACGGAAATCATGGCAGCCTCTTTAGGCAACAAAGCCGGAAGTATCGGTGCCGCCTCCCTCTTTTTAAATAGAAAACCGAATTAAATGAAGAGCAGAAAACCTTCTCAACTTATTTAAGATTATGAAGAAAAATCTAGGAATGCTGGCGCTAATTATGGCGTTCTGGTTCACTATCTCGTTTATTACCAATATTCTGGGACCGCTTATTCCGGACATTATCCACAATTTCAATCTGAGCGATCTTGCGATGGCGGGGTTTATCCCGACTTCCTTCTTTCTGGCTTACGCCATTATGTCCATCCCTGCCGGACTACTGATCGACCGTTTCGGTGAAAAGCCTGTCTTGTTCTGTGGATTCCTGATGCCGTTTATCGGAACCATCCTGTTCGCCTGTATGCATACTTATCCGATGTTGCTAGCTTCATCTTTCATCATCGGTCTGGGAATGGCAATGCTGCAAACCGTGCTGAATCCGCTCCAACGTACTGTAGGAGGAGAAGAAAACTATGCTTTCATCGCTGAACTGGCACAATTTATGTTCGGTATCGCCTCCTTCCTAAGCCCGCTGGCATATACTTATCTGATTCGGGAACTTGATCCTGCCACTTATACAGCAGGAAAAAGCCTTATCCTTGACTTGCTGGCGGATATGACGCCACAAGATATGCCTTGGGTATCTCTCTACTGGGTATTTACCTTATTGTTGCTGGTGATGCTGATTGCCGTCGGTGTTTCGCATTTCCCGAAGATTGAACTGAAAGAAGATGAGAAAAGCGGATCGAAAGATTCCTACCTCGCCCTGTTCAAGCAGAAATATGTATGGTTGTTCTTTCTGGGAATCTTCTGCTATGTCAGTACGGAACAAGGAACCTCTATCTTCATGAGTACCTTCCTCGAACAATATCACGGTGTAAACCCGCAGGCGGAAGGTGCGCAGGCAGTCAGCTACTTCTGGGGACTGATGACGGCAGGCTGTCTGGTCGGAATGATTCTTCTGAAACTGATTGACAGCAAACGCCTGCTACAGGTTTCGGGGGTATTGACGATAGTGCTGTTACTAGCCGCTTTATTCGGAAGCAAGGATGTTTCGCTAATCGCCTTTCCTGCTATCGGATTCAGTATTTCCATGATGTACTCTATCGTCTTCTCATTGGCGCTGAACTCGGCTTCACAGCATCACGGCTCATTTGCCGGAATTTTATGTTCGGCTATCGTGGGTGGAGCAGGCGGGCCGATGATTGTGAGTACATTGGCAGATGCTACGTCCTTGCGTACAGGTATGCTGTCTATCCTGCTCTTTGTGGGATATATCACCTTCATCGGTTTCTGGGCACGTCCGCTGATCAACAACAAGACAATCAGTCTGAAAGAACTCTTAAAAAAATAAGATGATGAAACAACGATATTATATTTTCCTGTTATTTGTAGCTATGCTTTCCTATAGTGGATATGCGCAGAAAAGCATCCTGCGTCTGAGTCAGCAGACGCTGATGCATGAAGTCCGCGAAACACCTTCTCCACTAGACGGTCAGCACATAGCAGTCAATCCGCCGCGTTTCATGTGGCCGGATAAGTTCCCCCACCTCGGACCTGTGCTTGACGGAGTGGAAGAAGAAGATCACAAACCGGAAGTGACATACCGCATCCGTATCGCACGTGATCCTGAGTTTAAATCGGAAGTAATGACCGCCGAAAGAAACTGGGCTTTCTTCAATCCTTTCAAACTCTTTGAAAAAGGGAAATGGTATTGGCAGCACGCCTACCTTGATAAGGACGGCAAAGAAGAATGGTCGCCCGTCTATCATTTCTATGTGGACGAGCAGACACGTACGTTCAATCCTCCCTCCTTGCAAGAAGTGCTGGCGAAGTTCTCTCAAAGCCATCCCCGTATCCTGCTCGATGCCAAAGACTGGGATCAGATCATCGAGCGGAACAAGAATAATCCGGAAGCGCAGCTCTATATTCAGAAAGCAAGGAAATGCCTCAATCATCCATTGAAACATCTGGAGGAGGAAATCGATACCACCCAAGTAGTCAAATTGACAAACATCGTACAATATCGCTCGGCATTGATTCGGGAAAGCCGCAAGATAGTAGACCGCGAAGAAGCGAACATAGAAGCTATGGTACGCGCTTATCTGCTGACGAAAGACGAAGTGTACTACAAAGAAGGTATCAAACGTCTTTCCGAAATTCTTTCGTGGAAAGACAGTAAGTACTTCGCAGGAGATTTCAACCGCTCCACGATTCTGTCCATGAGTACTTCCGCTTATGATGCATGGTACAATCTGTTAACGCCTGCCGAAAAACAGTTGCTTCTCGAAACGATCAGCGAAAACGCCCATAAGTTTTATCATGAATATGTGAATCATCTGGAAAACCGTATTGCCGACAATCATGTATGGCAGATGACTTTCCGTATTCTGAATATGGCAGCTTTTGCTACATACGGTGAATTGCCGATGGCTTCCACTTGGGTAGATTATTGCTATAACGAATGGGTATCCCGTCTGCCGGGACTCAACACCGACGGAGGATGGCACAACGGTGACTCTTATTTCCATGTCAACCTTCGTACATTGATCGAAGTTCCCGCTTTCTATTCACGTATCAGCGGTTTCGATTTCTTTGCCGATCCCTGGTATAACAACAATGTGCTCTATGTAATCTATCATCAGCCTCCGTTCTCCAAATCTGCGGGACACGGTAACTCCCATGAAACGAAAATGAAACCGAACGGGACACGGGTCGGCTATGCGGATGCTTTAGCACGTGAATGCAATAATCCGTGGGCAGCCGCCTACGCACGTACCATTCTAGAGAAAGAACCGGATATCATGAAAAAGTCTTTTCTTGGAAAAGCAGGTGATCTGACCTGGTATCGCTGCATTACTGACAAGGCACTCCCGAAAGAAGAACACTCATTGGCAGAGTTGCCGATGACGAAAGTATTTAATGAAACGGGAATTGCTACGATGCATACTTCGTTGGGGGATATAGAAAAGAACGCAATGTTGTCATTCCGTTCCAGTCCATACGGTTCAACTTCGCACGCATTGGCCAATCAGAATGCATTTAATACCTTCTATGGCGGCAAGGCGATCTTCTATAGCAGCGGACATCGTACCGGTTTTACCGATGACCATTGTATGTATTCCTATCGAAACACCCGTGCACACAACAGTATTCTGGTCAATGGAATGACTCAGACTATCGGGACGGAAGGTTACGGATGGATTCCCCGTTGGTATGAAGGAGAAAAGATTTCGTATATGGTGGGAGACGCTTCCAATGCTTACGGAAAGATCACAGCTCCTATCTGGTTGAAACGTGGTGAACTTTCCGGCACGCAGTACACTCCCGAAAAGGGATGGGATGAGAACAAACTGAAGATGTTCCGTCGGCACATCATTCAATTAGGCAATACGGGAGTGTATGTGATTTATGATGAACTGGAAGGAAAAGAAGCGGTCACATGGAGCTATCTGCTGCATACGGTAGAACTTCCGATGGAAATGCAGGAACTTCCTGATGAAGTGAAAGTTACGGGAAAGAATAAGGATGAAGGCATCTCTGTTGCTCATCTTTTCAGTTCGGCAAAGACGGAACAGGCCATCGTAGATACCTTCTTCTGCGCTCCAACCAACTGGAAGAATGTAACCAATGCCCAGGGAAAAGCTGTGAAGTATCCCAATCACTGGCATTTTTCGTCTACTACCATTCCATGTAAAACTGCCCGTTTCCTCACCGTTATGGATACACATGGAAATAACCGTGCGGATATGAAAGTGGTTCGCCAAGGCAATACGGTACAAGTAGGCGACTGGATTATTACCTGCAATCTGACGGAGAAAGGGAAAGCGGCAATCAGCGTCACCCATCAAGCGGAAAAGGTTTCTTTGAAATACGATGCCGGCAAGAAGGAAGGTGCGACTATCATCACAGATCAAGTACAAGGGAAACAGGTCAATAAGGTTCTGACTGACTATTTACCGGATTTTGAGATATAATTTCTCAATTCTGGCACACAATATGGAGCTATTCAATGGTTATTATAAACTTACGAATAGCTCCTTTCTTTTATTGTCTTTTATTGAAGGTGACAATGCTTATTATGCCACATTTCAAGCATTAATAATGTCCATGACAGGTATTAATATCTGACTTTTCAGGTATTAACAGTTGACATCTCAGATATTAACATCTGACAACTCAACCATTAATACCTGAGATGTGGGATATAAAAAGACAGTAGATCACTGTACCTTTATCATAATGAGCATTGAGTTTACTACTAAAAAATTATATCTTTGCCTATGTTGGTACTCTACGCAAACATTGAAACCTGCATAAATGTTATATCAACAGATAAAATTTAAATAGAATAAAAGATGAAATACATTGGAGCACATGTAAGCGCATCCGGCGGCGTAGAATTCGCCCCTGTCAATGCGCATGAGATTGGAGCAAATGCCTTTGCCCTGTTTACTAAAAATCAACGTCAATGGGTGAGTAAACCATTGACAGAAGAAAACATCCGTCTTTTCAAAGAAAATTGCACTAAGTACAATTTCCAAACAGACTATATTTTACCGCATGACAGTTACCTTATTAATTTGGGACACCCCGAAGAAGAAGGATTGGAGAAAAGTCGAGCTGCCTTTTTAGATGAGATGCAACGCTGCGAACAATTAGGACTGAAACTTCTCAATTTCCATCCCGGCAGCCATCTGAATAAAATCTCCGTAGAGGATTGTCTCGCACTCATTGCAGAAAGTATCAACCTGACTTTGGAGAAGACTAAAGGAGTAACGGCCGTTATTGAAAATACTGCGGGACAAGGCAGTAATTTAGGAAGTGAATTCTGGCAATTAAGATATATCATCGACCGGGTGAATGATAAAAGCCGTGTAGGTATTTGCCTGGATACTTGCCATACATATACAGCGGGATATGACATAGTGAATGATTACGATAAAGTCTTTGACGAATTTGAAAAAGAAGTAGGTTTCGAGTATCTGCGTGGTATGCACCTGAATGATTCTAAAAAAGAATTAGGCAGTCATGTTGACCGTCACGATAACATAGGCCAGGGACTGACCGGGAGTGCATTCTTTGAAAGATTAATGAAAGATTCAAGATTCGATAATATGCCACTTATTCTTGAAACACCCGATGAAAGCAAGTGGGCAGAAGAAATTGCATGGTTGAGAAGCGTTGAATAAACGCTTCACTTCTTTTTTAATAAATATTCGCCATACTGACTAACGGCTCATAGAGTTTCTCGATATCCTGCGAGTCCATTTCTATCTGCACCTGATCCCCCGGCATCAGTTTCTGCCCTTTGGGAGGCCAGTTTTTCCGGTCACGATGAACATTAATAATAATGCAACGTTCCGGCAGGCGAAGTTCATCCACGATTTTACCATCCAGGTAAGAACCGCTCATGACCTCTACCGATAAAGTGTAGCGGGCCTCTTCTTTAAACGCAGGAGAATTAATCATATCATCATATAAAATCACATTGAAAGGTTTTATCTGAAGCATTTCCGTGAAATAGTAAGTCAGTCCTCCCACTACAATAGAAGGATAAAAGACTTCCAGATGTCCCGTAATCTCAGTAATCAGCACAATAGCGGTGAGAGGTGTACGTATGACCGCAACCAGAAAAGCAGACATACAGATCAACATGATATAACTGATATTTTCATAAGCAATCACTCCTTGCTGAACCAGAATCAATGCAACTATTTGCCCTAAAAGCCCTCCTGTCACTAATGTAGGAATGAAACTTCCTCCCGGCAGTCCTGACGAAAAAGAAAAGGTACTGAATACAAAATGCAACAACATCATACCGACAATCCAAAGAATATGGGTATCGGGATGCATGGCCTGTGCCAACAGAAACTGTTCCCCACCTCCTGTCAGATTGACTTCTGCCATAGAGATGAGATAAGCAATAAAGAGCAGATATAGCATTTTTACGTATTCCGGATGCTTGATGGCCGGATAGATATGTTTGACCTGAAGCGTAGTGACAGAAAAGAACTTTCCGAAAACAGAAACCACAGCCGCCAAAAGAAGAAACAACTTTACCTGTGACCAGAAAGTCATTCCCGGTACAATCGCATCAATCTGAAAATACGGATTGATAGGAAAAAGCCAACTGGCGACTCCTCCGGCAACGACTCCTGCCAGCAAGGTAGTAATCGCCGTCTTTGGCGCATCAAACCGTTCAATAGATTCTATAACCAGCAATGAGGAAGCCAACGGAGCAGCAAAAGCAGCCGCCAACCCGGCACCGGCACCCGCCGCCAACAATTGTTTCCGCTCGCCGGCAAGCACTCTCCCCCATTTAGAAACCAGACATCCTACATACGAACCGATCTGCACCGAAGGTCCTTCACGTCCCAAAGACAAACCGGTGCTTAGCGCAAGTATTCCTCCCACAAACTTGGCAATCACCTCAATGAAAGGATGTTTATACGCAACTCTTCCATTGATAACTCCACGTGTTTGTGGAATACCTCCTCCTGTGATCAACGGCATCTTTTTCACCAGCCAGGAGACAAATATAAGAATCCCCCACATTAACAGAAAAAGAGGAAGGTACCAATACCATTTAGGATGAGAATCAAAGAAGTCATGGCGAAGATTGAAGAAGAACTGAAGCAGGTAATGATAAGGCACAGCAATAAGCCCCGTCAGTAACCCGACAAAGATACTGACAAAGTAAAGCCGCGCATCAATCAATTTGAGTTTGAAGATACGCCAACGTCCTCTGTCCTTTAATTTTTTAATCAGTCGAAACTCCATTCAGCAAAGTTTTCATTGTTTTCGCATGGATACAACAATTAATACCCCGCAGAGGTTTCAGACTGATAAATATTTAATCAGCTTTATCCTTCCAGCAGATTCAGACGCAGAATACCATGTATCATGAGTCAGCATCAACTACACGTCCGGCAAAGCTCTCTTTGCCGGACTGTGCATAGGCTGCCAAAACTTATCAGTAACAAGACACAATGAATAATCAAACGATACTGAAAAGAATAGATATATCTGCCTATGCCCAATTTGTGTTGACTTTAGTAAAATAAAACACTATAATAAATAATACCTAATCCATTATCTACTTTTGAGTTTGATGAGGGGTATGCTGTCTTTGTCTCTGGCGGTCTTGTCCGGGTTTATGACCTTGTCCCGGTTTCTGTCCTTACGGTCAAACTCTTTTCTGAATTTATTCATATTGCTCTTTTCCTGCTGATAAATCTTCATGATCTGCTTTTGAGACAGAATCTTGCTGAACTCATTATAATACTTCTCACGGATGTCCAGCATCTTACGACTCTGCGCAAACTGATCTTTCAACATTTTAGCGATTTCCGCATCTGTCATAACCGGTTTTGGAGTTTCTTTGGCAGTATTGGCTTCCGTACCTTGAGCTGCATCTTTTCTCGCTCTGGGTTTGAAGTTCATCATACGACACTCACGAAGTTCTTTCAGATACTTCTCGTATATCGGAGTAAACTTGGCTGCCGTTGCATCATCCAGCATGAGCGCTCTCACCATCTGATTGGTCTGCATCTGCATCATCTGCTCCGGTGTAGGATGCTGTTTTCTTTCTTTGTTTTCTTTATTCTGTGCAGAAAGGGTCATCTGGCTTCCCAAAAATAAAGCCATCAACACTACATAAATAAACTTAGTCTTCATAATCTTCACGTTTTAATAATTAATTGAGTTATTCAGTTTAAAAATATATCGTTTTCAGAGAAGCTGACGAGCTCTTCCAACTCCTCATCTGACAATTCCTTAATCCATTTATCTACCGGATCTGTTGTTACATTATTTTTATCGACAGCCAATATATTTGAAGCAGATGGTGTGTCGGTATTCATATAGCGGAGAGACGGCGTAAACAAAATCCCGGCCAATACTGCTGCTACAGCAATCACAGTAGGAATAATCCTTTTCAGCCGACGCTTC
>OHAB01001952.1_pt1 | contig 10459 bp, 10 predicted proteins | sample 1577031 | NCBI WGS metagenome assembly OHAB01 (sample SAMEA3541477, study PRJEB24748) | human gut metagenome | biome: human gut; feature: human-associated habitat; material: faeces | place: China | collected 2012 | reverse complement strand
TTCCGCACTACGATATGAAGAATCGTGGATTTATGCTGTGGCCGCTGTTTGAGATCGCGCCGGAGTTGGTGTTTCCTGATGGGGAGATGTTGCAAAATAGACTTACTATCCTGAATACTTCACAACCTGTAATCTGGTAATTTCAATTATTTATATTTGCAAGTCAGGTCAAAAGGTTATTGATGATAGAAGGTATACCGCCCTCTTTAAAATAAAATTATTTCTTATAATAATCATAATTTTGAATTTCCTCACTTTAAATATTCTAAAATCATTTTTTAAATTATCTAACTTGACACCCATAATCATAAATAAAACAAATAAATTCACTGATATTCACTAAAAAATAGACTATACACAAAAAAATCCATAAACCAAATAAATATATTCAGCCAAGTGATATTTATCAAATACTTACATAATAACCACATATTCAGTAATATACGCCAGCTATATTAACTAATAACTTTTTTGTAAGGACACATGTAATGAAAAAAACATTACTCGCCGCCGCACTGGTGATGGTTTCTGGTTCCGCTTTGGCTGTAGATGGTGGTCATATTGATTTTAACGGTCTGGTTCAGTCTGGTACTTGTAAAGTCGGCGTGGTAGACGCGGGTATGCACGGCATTACTACCGATGGCGTAGTAACACTGGATACCGCAAATGTTACTGATAACTTTGCGGAAGTTAACGCGACTGCAGTTGGTTTGTTGCCAAAAGAATTTATGATTTCTGTAAATTGTGAACCTGGTAAGACAGAAGCCTCTTTAACTATGGGTTCCGCAAGCTACGCAAACACTAGTGGTACTTTGAATAACAATATGAACATCACTGTAAATGGCATTCAGCCAGCAGAGAATGTGAATATTGCAGTTCATAACATGACCAACAAATCTGGCGCAGCTGAGATTAAACAGGTACACATGAACAACTCTGCAGAAAAACATCTGCTGACTTTGGATGCTAATGGCGACGGTCAATATGTGTTTAATGCCTCCTATGTAAAAGCACCGAACAGCCAGGATGTGACTTCTGGACACGTTACCACTAACGCACTGTACACCATTACTTATAACTAATGGTGCAATAAGCATAAGGTTTGCCTGCGGGCAAACCTTATTTTTCCGTTTTCACATAATTACACAATAGCATGGAGTGCTTATGTTTCCCATTATAAAAAAAACCGTCAGCGCGTTATTTATTAGTACGTTGTTAACCAGTGCACCTGCATTCGCCGATATCATAATTTCCGGCACTCGTATCATATATAATGCAGATAAAAAAGATGTTAACGTCCGTCTGGAAAACAAAGGCAATCGGCCCTTGCTAATTCAAAACTGGTTGGATACAGGTGATGACAATGCGGATCCCAGCCAGATCAAAGTTCCGTTTACTTCTACGCCGCCTGTATCTCGCATTGAATCTAAACGTGGGCAAACGGTAAAGGTGATGTTTACTGGAACAACACAACTTCCTGCGGACCGGGAAAGTGTTTTCTGGTTTAACGTGCTGGAAGTCCCGCCCAAGCCGAAAGATGCCGAATCAGACAAAAACTTATTACAACTGGCTTTCCGTACCCGTATCAAACTTTTTTATCGCCCAAGTGGATTAAAAGGTGAACCCGCTGAAGCACCAGCCAAACTGACGTGGAAGTTAAATAATGCGCAGCTTCAGGTAAACAACCCAACCCCTTACTACGTTTCATTCAATGACGTCGCAATTGAAAGCGGCGGTAAGAGCTACAAAGTCGACTCCAGCATGGTTGCGCCTTTTGGTCAGGTTAGTTTTGCCGTGACAGATATAGCGAGCAGTGTGTCTTCAGGAAAAGTTATTTACAAAGCCATTAATGATTATGGTGGCAATATTGATGGCTCCACATCGCTTTAATCACTAAACGGATTAACTTTAAATCGCCAGGAACGCAACCTTGTATACGTTAACTCATCAGAAAAGCCGTCTACCAAAAACAACACTTCTGGCTGCATGTTGTGCTTTTTTTTATAGCAGTAACGGCGCGGCAACAGAAAGCGTGGAATATGACAGTTCCTTTTTGATGGGTACTGGGGCATCGAGCATCGATGTCAAACGTTATTCACAGGGTAACCCAACGCCTCCTGGCGTTTATAACGTCCGTGTGTTTATCAACCAACAATCCGTTGCCAGTTTAGAACTTCCTTTTGTTGATATAGGGGAAAACAGCGCCGCGGCCTGTATAACACTTAAGAATCTGGCACAACTGCATATTAAGAAGCCAGAATACCCAATTACACTGCTTGCCAGAGAAGGCGAAGAAGGCGATTGCCTGGACATCAAAAAATCGATCGAGCAAGCGGAAGTCAGCTATGACGGCAGTGAGCAGCATTTGGAAATCTCGGTTCCGCAGGCTTACGTCTATAAAACATATGGCGGTTATGTTGACCCCTCACTTTGGGAGTCGGGTATTAATGCCGCCATGCTTTCTTACTCATTAAACGCCTACCACTCCGACTCTAAAAATGGCAACCGGGACAGTATATACGGAGCCTTCAATACCGGTCTGAATTTAGGAGCCTGGCACCTGCGTGCGCGCGGCAACTATAACTGGTCACAAGATAACGGTAACAGTTTTGACTTTCAGGATCGTTACTTACAGCGTGACATCCCGGCAATACGCTCACAAGTGATCGTGGGTGATGCCTATACCACCGGTGAAACCTTCGACTCAGTCAATGTACGTGGTATGCGTCTTTATAGTGATAGCCGTATGCTACCATCCGCACTGGCCAGCTATGCGCCAATCATTCGTGGCGTAGCAAATTCTAACGCCAAAGTGACAGTGACCCAGAACGGTTACAAAATCTATGAGTCCACCGTTCCACCGGGTGAATTCGTGATTGACGATCTCAGTCCTTCAGGGTTTGGTAGCGAATTGGTCATTACTGTTGAAGAAGCAGATGGTTCTAAACGCTCATTTACCCAACCTTTCTCTTCTGTCGTGCAGTTGCAGCGCCCTGGCGTTGGCCGTTGGGATATTAGTGCCGGACAAATTATCGATGACAGCTTGCGTCATGAACCCAATATGGCACAGGCCTCTTTTTACTACGGTTTCAATAATTTATTCACCGGTTATACCGGAGTCCAAATTACAGATAACGACTATATGTCTGGCCTTTTGGGGCTAGGGATCAATACCAGTATTGGTGCCTTTGCGGTAGATATTACACATGCCCGTACCGAAATTCCTGACGATAAAACATATCAGGGGCAAAGTTATCGTATAACCTGGAACAAATTAATCGAAGCTACAAGCACCTCATTTAACCTTGCTGCCTATCGTTATTCCACTGAGGATTACCTTGGTCTGCATGATGCGTTAGCCCTCATTGACGACGCCAATCATCTGTCAGTCAACGACGACAAAGACACGATCCGTACCTATTCACGCATGAAAAACCAATTTACCGTTAGTGTAAATCAGCCGTTGAGTTTTGCTTATGAGGATTACGGTTCACTCTTTTTATCTGGCAGCTGGACAAACTACTGGGCTGGTAACAATAACCGAACTGAATACAATGTTGGTTACAGTAAAAGTGTCTCCTGGGGGAATTTCAGCGTCAACTTGCAACGTAGCTGGAATGAGGACGGCAATAAAGATGATGCGATGTATTTGAACGTTAGCGTTCCGCTGGAAAATATTTTCGGCGGTAAACGTAAATCCTCAGGGTTCCGTAACCTAAGCACTCAATTCAATACTGATTTCAACGGTTCGCATCAATTAAACGTCAGTAGTTCGGGTAACAGCGAAGATAATCTCATCGGTTACAGTGTGAATACGGGTTATAACCTTGATAAAGAATCTGAAAATGTCGCTTCCGTTGGTGGATATCTTAGCTATGACTCCACATGGGGAGGTTTTTCCGCTTCTGCTTCTGCTAGCACCGATAACAGACAACAATACTCTGTCTCTACCGATGGTGGTTTTGTACTTCACAGTGGCGGCCTGACCTTTACCAATAACAGTTTCGGTAGCAATGACACTTTAGTCGTCATTAAAGCACCCGGAGCGAAGGGGGCACGAGTCAATAACGGTACTGATGAAATCGATCGCTGGGGTTATGCCGTTTCCTCATCCTTAAGTCCATACCGTGAAAACCGGGTGGGATTAAATATTGAAACATTGGAAAACGATGTCGAACTGAAAAGTACTAGTGCCACCACTGTACCTCGTAGTGGTTCCATTATTCTTGCCAGTTTTGAAACTGACCAGGGGCGTTCTGCAGTTCTGAATATCAGCACCAGTAACGGTAAACCTATTCCTTTTGCCGCTGAAGTTTATCAGGATGAAATTATGATCGGCAGTATGGGTCAGGGTGGTCAGGCATTTGTACGCGGTATTAATGACAGCGGAGAGTTAATTATCCGCTGGTTCGAAAACAGTCGAACAATAAATTGCAAATTGCATTATCAACTTCCTGCACAGCCAGAAACACTTGGAAGTACAAACACCTTATTATTAAACAACCTTACCTGTAAGTTGGTTAACCACTAAAATGGAACATTCTATGAAAAGGATCATAATAATATCTACGCTAGTTGGCCTTGGGTTACCCACAACTGGCTCAGCGACAAATATTAATGTCGATTTTACCGCACAATTGCTAGCGACTACTTGTACAATAACGATTAAAGAAGATGGAGGCCCCGCGGTTAATAATACGGGCGGTGATGATTATAGTATGACTATCCCAACGGTTGGGCTGGATAAAATTGCCAATGCTCATGCTGATGCTCAAGCCAATTTTCAATTGGTGGCCAAAGATTGTAGTGAGGGTTATTCGAAAATTATCACTAAACTTTCTGGAGCAACCATTTCCGGTAACTTGATTAAAAACGAAGCGACGGACACTCCTGTAGCAACCAATATTGGTATGGGCATCAAGCGCCGGGATGCAGCTGATGCTTCGTTTATTACGCCTAATAATAGTGCAAGTGTTGAGTGGACTACGGAAGATAAAACTAATGGAATGAAGTTAACCGTTGCCCTGCGCGAAACTACAGCAGGGACAGGAAATATCGGTAATTTCCGTGCGAAAGCCACCTTTAACTTCACCTACGAATGACAGGAACAGCGACCATGAAATTAAAAGCAATAGCAATACTGATTGTTACTGGTGGAATGATTAGCCATAGTGCCCTGGCAGGAACAACGTCTGCAACCTTAACGGTAGACAGCATTGTCACAATGGGTACTTGTACTGCTCAATTACTGGACTCCAATGATAAAGAAATCTCACAAGTTGCGATTGGTGACGTTTATATTTCTGAACTAAGAAATGAAACCAATAAAAAAGCCTTTAAAATCCGTTCTAGTGGTTGTGCCGGACTTCCGCAAAAAAAAGCACTGGTAAAATTAACTCCCAGAGGAATAGGTTGCGGTGGTTATAATGCTAACTCAGCCGGTTTTGCAAATGCAAAGAATGGTGCGGGCGCAGCAGGAAGAGTTGCAGTTGAAGTATGGACTACCAAAAATGCAGAAATTGAAGCTGGCAATGAAATTTTTAATTGTTTTAGCCCCGCAGATAAAACGGTTAACCTTTCTTCCGTCACTGCGACGCAACATTTCGATTATGATTTAAGTGCTAAGATGGTTGTTGCTGAAGGCAGACAGTTGAGTGATGTCACACCGGGTGAGTTTCTTTCTCCAGCTACCTTTACAATCTCTTATCAGTAACAACAGATAAGGAAATTATAATGCTTTTCCAGGAACATAATTTCGCACTTTTTTTCGGGCTGGTAACAGCCCTCTGCTCTCCTGTTAGCCTGGCTAATAAAGATGTAGATCTTACTGCGAACATTGTGTCAAGCACATGTCAGATCGAAATAAATAATAATGGTGTAGTTGATCTCGGCACCGTGACACTGGACTATTTTTCTAACAATATAACCCCAGATACGGATTACGCTGGCGGTAAGAATTTTACTGTCAACGTCGTTTCTTGTGATAATTTGCAAACCACACAATCGCAGATTAAATTCGATTTTCAACCACAAACTGGATCTCTTGCCCAAGCAAATCAACAAGTTTTCAGTAACCAATACGAGTTACAATCTATCGGAGCTAAAAATGTTGGGGTTGTTATTTTTTCAGCACAGCCCCATGCACAAAAATTTAACGTTCGGGGGACGGACGGAGCATCAAAAGCCATTTATGCCTTACCCTCTAATCAAGCGGTTCCGTCAACGTGGACATTCTATGCCCGAATGCAAAAAGTCAATAACGCTCTTGCACCTGTTGCTGGCATTGTGAGAAGTCAGGTTATAGTTAACGTTTATTACGAATAATAAGGATTACTATGCAAGGGAAAGTCAAAAAAATTTTGCTTCATATATACAGTGCAGTGCTATTATTTTTGGCATCGTCATGGTATGTTTTTGCTGGCACGGGTTCTGAATGCTATATAGAAAGCAGTTCGGCCGGGAGTTATACCATTTTCATTAATACCCCTCCCTATAGTGTAGCGACACAGCAGGTCACTACTCCTTACGAAATATCTGATGCAGCCACAGATGTACCAATTGTACTTCGGGGTGATGGAATTGCATGTAAAGCCATACCAAATGGCGATGAGAGTATACATTTTCTTAATACCGCTGATGCCAATCTAATATCAACATATACTTCAGCACGAGGTTCTACATTATTAAAAACCACCGTTCCGGGTATTGCTTATACTGTTGAATTAATTTGTGATACCTGTCCTGAAGTAGTCGACTTACGCATTCCACCAGCTGGCGACGATAACTTCACCCCCAACTCCGATATCTGGTGGGTGTGGGGCGAAACAGATGAAAAATGGAAGTTACGTTTTCGCTTTTTCTATACTCCGGAGTTTAAACCTAAAAATGGTGTTACCAGTGGAACGTTATTACCGGGAAAAATTGCTTCCTGGTATATTGGTATCAACACCCAACCATGGATCAACTTTTACGTTGATGCAGATACATTTAAATTTACCGTGGATCAACCTACATGTAGTACCATTGCTCTGGATTCAACCAGCCAAAATATCAGCGGTAATAAAATAAACTTGGGAGACTATTATGTTTCCCAGGTTAAGCAGGAAATCACCCAAGTAGTTCCATTTACTATTCGGGGCGATTACTGTTACGCAAGCAAAATTACAGTGAAGTTGAAAGCCACAACTGAGGCACCAAATAAAAAAATTAATTGGAAAATCATCCGGCTCAGCAACCGGTGTTGGTGTAAAAGTCTACTCAACTGCGAACAACAGTGAGGTTCAGCTAAACGCAGACAACAGCAACGAGATTATATTTAACTACGCTAACTGGTCAAACAACCTTCTTTATTTTCCGTTTACGGCGCAACTGGTTAAAGATGGAAGTAATGGCACAATTAGCCCTGGGGATTTTACCGGTAATGCGACATTCTCTTTTTCCTATGAATAAGTAAGTCTCACCCCAACTCAACGCACCAGATTCAAACTCTGGTGCGAAACTTTCTTCACACTAAAAACCATTGCCCCCCTGATTTCGACTGTTAGAATGCAATCAGATCTGACTTTAGCTATCAGGATACGTTATGAAACCAACCACCATCTCCTTACTGCAGAAGTACAAACAGGAAAAAAAACGTTTCGCGACCATCACCGCTTATGACTATAGCTTCGCCAAACTCTTTGCTGATGAAGGACTTAACGTCATGCTGGTAGGCGATTCGCTGGGCATGACGGTTCAGGGACACGACTCCACCCTGCCAGTTACCGTTGCCGATATCGCCTACCACACTGCCGCCGTACGTCGCGGCGCACCAAACTGCCTGCTGTTGGCTGACCTGCCGTTTATGGCGTATGCCACACCGGAACAAGCCTTTGAAAACGCCGCAACGGTTATGCGTGCCGGTGCCAACATGGTCAAAATTGAAGGCGGTGAGTGGCTGGTAGAAACCGTACAAATGCTGACAGAACGTGCCGTTCCTGTATGTGGTCACTTAGGTTTAACCCCACAGTCAGTGAATATTTTCGGTGGCTACAAAGTACAGGGGCGCGGCGATGAAGCGGGTGATCAACTGCTCAGCGATGCATTAGCCTTAGAAGCCGCTGGGGCACAGTTGCTGGTGCTGGAATGCGTGCCGGTTGAACTGGCAAAACGTATTACCGAAGCACTGGCGATCCCGGTTATTGGCATTGGAGCAGGCAACGTCACTGACGGGCAGATCCTCGTGATGCACGACGCCTTTGGTATTACCGGCGGTCACATTCCTAAATTCGCTAAAAATTTCCTCGCCGAAACGGGCGACATCCGCGCGGCTGTGCGGCAGTATATGGCTGAAGTGGAGTCCGGCGTTTATCCGGGCGAAGAACACAGTTTCCATTAAGGAGTCACGTTGTGTTAATTATCGAAACCCTGCCGCTGCTGCGTCAGCAAATTCGCCGCCTGCGTATGGAAGGCAAGCGCGTGGCGCTGGTGCCTACCATGGGTAACCTGCACGATGGCCATATGAAGCTGGTCGACGAAGCCAAAGCCCGCGCCGATGTGGTCGTCGTCAGTATTTTCGTTAACCCGATGCAGTTCGACCGCCCGGAAGATCTGGCTCGTTATCCACGCACCTTGCAGGAGGACTGCGAAAAGCTAAACAAACGTAAAGTGGATTTAGTTTTCGCCCCTTCGGTAAAAGAGATCTACCCGAACGGTACTGAAACCCACACTTACGTTGACGTTCCTGGCCTTTCGACCATGCTGGAAGGTGCCAGCCGTCCGGGACATTTTCGCGGCGTTTCGACTATTGTCAGCAAGCTGTTCAACCTGGTCCAGCCGGACATCGCCTGCTTCGGTGAAAAAGATTTTCAGCAACTGGCGCTGATCCGCAAAATGGTTGCTGATATGGGCTTTGATATTGAGATTGTCGGTGTGCCAATTATGCGCGCCAAAGACGGTCTGGCGCTGAGTTCCCGTAACGGTTATCTGACGGCGGAACAACGCAAAATTGCGCCCGGTCTGTACAAAGTTTTAAGTTCGATTGCCGACAAATTGCAGGTTGGCGAACGGGATCTCGATGAAATTATTACTATTGCCGGGCAAGAACTGAATGAAAAAGGCTTCCGCGCCGATGATATTCAGATTCGCGATGCCGACACGTTGCTGGAAGTCTCTGAAACCAGCAAACGGGCTGTGATTCTGGTAGCCGCCTGGCTTGGCGATGCCCGCCTGATCGACAACAAAATAGTCGAACTGGCGTAATACTTAACTGGCGCTACGGCTGATGGCGCCAGTTATTAATTTGCCCTACGTCATCTGTCATAACACAGGTAACTTAAATAAGGTTAATTACCTTATCAATCTCAGCAAGAGGTAAATTTGCCATCTCTGCAACGTCTTCCCGAGACATTCCTTTACTCAGAAGACGCAGGGCGAATTCTTGCCTTTCCTCCTGTCTTCCCTGCTGAATCCCCTTCTCAATCCCTTTCTCTTCAAACCACTGCGCCAGCGTCATCATAGACTTCCCTCCCGTTTCCCTGTCTCTCAGCACACCATAAAACAAATCCGCTTGTTCAGTATGACCGCGTTGCAGCATATAGTTTTGCATGGCAACTAACTGACTTCCGCTAGTGTACCCTTCGTCAATCAGCGTGACCAGTTGCTCAAGCAATAACATTAAGTCGCGCTGGCGAATATGTTTTTGCAGTAGTTCGAGAATCGCAATCCGCCGATGTTGCATGATTTCGTCATCCGGTGTGATGGTGATATCCACCAGCGGGAAAGGACTGTTATAGACGCGTCGCGCCAGCTCCGGCGAGTAAAACATATCAAACCAGCACATTGATAGCGGATAAGGTGTGGCCTCGCCCTGATAAAACAGTATCGGCACCACCAGCGGCAGCTTATCGTGGTCAGCCTCCAGATGCCGGTGCATGGCGGCTATAGAATAACGCATCATGCGAAAGGCCATTTTCTTATCCGGCTTGCTTTGGTGTTCAATCACAACATGCAGATAACCGGGATTGCCCTGCATTTGCACGGAATAGAGCACGTCCGTGCTGTGTCCTTTCAGGCTCTCTTCAATGAAACTCCCCGACTCTAAATGAAGCGTGTTGAGGTCACAAAGTTCGCGTAATTCCACTGGCAAATGTATCTCCAGAAAGTCGCGAGCCGTCTCCGCATGCATTAAAAATTGTTTAAATACCGCGTCATGCGGTGTGGTACTCGGTGCATCCATCTTCCCTGTCTTCCGTGTGGCTTTGCGTGAAGGCAGTATCCAGTCAAGGCGCGCTATCGTCAGCCACCTCTTTATTGTTTACCGAGCAGCGTTCAGAGAAATATCAATTCGTTACAGGCGATACATGGCACGCTTCGGCGCGGTACGCAAACTGCTGACGCAAATGCCGTCAGATGAGTAGACACTACACAAAAATCGGGCAATACTGCGTGAGAATTTCCTCAAAGCAGGCATCGCCTGCTT
>OHAB01001932.1_pt1 | contig 10584 bp, 14 predicted proteins | sample 1577031 | NCBI WGS metagenome assembly OHAB01 (sample SAMEA3541477, study PRJEB24748) | human gut metagenome | biome: human gut; feature: human-associated habitat; material: faeces | place: China | collected 2012 | reverse complement strand
TGAAAAAATGTAATACGGATGGTAAGACTATAGTTTTTGGTCTGGAGAATGCTTACGGTTACGGTAGAGCCTTAGCAGTGTGGTTGATTGACAAGGGGTATCTGGTTAAGGATGTAAATACCGCCATATCCCATCGACAGGCAAAGCACCGAGGTGCCATGTACCGTAAAAGCGACAGTGATGATGCGGAAGCCATTGCTCTGGCAACGTTAAACATGCTGGATAAACTTCCAGATGCGTATCCGAATGATGCGTACTGGTCACTTGGACAGCTGGTGCATCGTAGGGATAACATCATGAAACAGCGAACGAGGTTGGTTAATCAGCTTCATGAGCAGTTGTGCATTGCGTATCCGTCTTACAAGCAGTTTTTTAACGATATTAGCAGACCAACAGCATTATATTTCTGGGAGCATTACCCATCCAGAAAATATCTAAAGGGTAAGTCAGTGGAAGATTTGCGGGCGGAACTTGTTCCAGTCAGCCATAATAAATGTTCCACCAGGACCTGCGAAAAAATCTTGGATGCCATTGCCGGTGACAAAGTAAAAAATAATGCTTATCAAGATGCCAGAGATATGGTGACTCTTAGCATTGTCAGTGATTTACAGCATTATGACAAACAGCTTGCTGAAGTAGATAAAATGCTGGAACAGATGTATAAGATGCTTGGCTGCACGCTTACAACCATTCCCGGTGTAAATGTCATCACAGCAGTGAAGATTCTTGCAGAGATTGGTGATATCAAACGTTTCAGTAATGCCAATAAACTGGCACAGTTTGCCGGGATTGCACCACTTCATTTATCATCCAGCGGTAAGGGGAAAGATTTAGCCACCAAGCAAGGTAACAGACGATTGCAGGCAACCATTTATTTCCTTGCGATTCAGATGGTGCAGATATCTTCTAAAGGTACACCACGAAATCCCGTGGTGCGAGCATACTATGAGAAACGTAAAGCAGAAGGAAAAACCAGCCAACAGGCACTGATTTGTATATCAAGACGATTAATCAGTATAATTTATGGAATGTTGAAAAGCGGTACGGAGTATCGTATGCCAGTCATGGAAAATACTGGCGAAACTGTATAGTGAAAATGGCAAATATGTGATAAAATTTTAAGCAGATGTAAAGGTCGGTTTTGGAGAGTTTACTCTTTTTTCGATAGTGGATCATCGGCTTGGATTATTATAAGGGTAAAGAGTTTATGTCAAGAGTGGTAGAAACACAGCAACGACAATAAATTATTCTTATAAATTTGATAGGGAATTAGCCAATTTTAATGATGGTTATGAGATAAGAACAACTGTAGATAAGGATTTAATATTAGTGCAGTATAGTTCTGACGCACCAGATGCATCCTTATGTTATTGGACAACGGTTGATGAAGCAAATAGAATTACAACATTGAATGATTATATGGATAAGTTGGCTTTATCAAAAGATTGGGGAAACAGAAATACTGTAAAAGTTGCGAGAATTCCTGCTGGAATAGAGGTTAAGTATGCTGTAGGAACTGCAAGAGAACAATTATTGATTGCAGACCCTAGACCAGGTGGTGGAGTTCAATATTTGTTTAATCAATTTGATACAGATTGGATAACAGAGATTAGAAGCTTTTCAAATTAAAGGAGATTGCTATTTGGATAACAGACAAGAATTATTGAAAAAGTTGCATCTATTGGTACAAGAAATTGATAAAGCCAAGGAAATGGTAGATGAAGAAAAAAGTCAATACTTAAATAACTATGAAAATAGGATTGAAGCCGTAATAAAAAAATTACAGGATGGTACATTACCTGCTTCTAAAGGTGGGCTTATTGGTACAATGAGAGGAATTTCAGAATATGACAGTTTGGCTTCTATAAAAGCGTTGTATGATGCAGCATCCGATGTGGATTTATTTTATAGCAAAGAATGTCAAAAATGGTAATACATTATTTTAATTATGTTTCCACTTAAGGACAACCACCACCTAAAAAATAAACCACAGTCTTCAAATTATTCGGAATGGTTCTCACTGATGGTGATGTAATCCATGTAGATTAATTTGAAGACCCTAGGGCGAAATTTTCCATTTGGGTGCACTTAAGGACATCCGAAATCAAAACTGAATATTTAGTTCCAATATGGTAAACTTTTAAGCAGATGTAACAGTCGGCTTTGGGAAGTGTATTCATTTTTCGGGGTAGGAGCATCGGCTTGGATAATTATAAGGGTAAAGATTCTTTGTCAAGAGTGATAGTAAGACCAATTGGGAAGCTCATAATGTTGTAAATTATGCAAAATTAAAGGAACAGTATAGAGTCAGTGAATTAGCTAACGATGTGGTAGATAGTATTACACAAACAGGAGCATTGCCAAGCAATTACATAACAAAGAGTCAAGCAAGAGCAATGGGGTGGTCAGAAGGAAAGACTTTAAATAATTGTGTACCAGGAAAGGCTCTTGGTGGAGATGTTTTTGCAAATACTAATGGGGTTTTACCTAGTGCAAATGGAAGAATATGGTATGAGGCGGATGTAGGAGTTGATTATACGATGAGCCGTTCAAATTCTAAGAACCCAGCATATAGGATTTTGTACTCAAATGATGGGCTAATATATGGAACATATGACCATTATGATACTGTGTTTCAAATTTTCCCTTAAAAAGAAGGAGCAAAACGATGAATTGTATTAATACGATTTGTTTATATTTAAAAAAATATTTAACAGATGAGCAATTTGAGAATATTTTCTATGACTATATTGAAGATTTTCAAAATTCTTTGGAAGAAGATATGTATCTTAATGTTTTATCTACAAACTTTAGTTCTAAACAAGAAAAAATTAGTTTAGAAACAGAATTATATAATTATGTATTAGAGAATTATGATTCTGTGTATGAAAATATTAATGATGCATATGTTGAACGTATAATTGACTCAAATAAGGAAGATATAGTAGTAGAAATATTAAAGAATAAATATCAGAAGAGAGAGGAGGTTGATATAGATTGTAGTATGATTAATACACGGTCAGAATTAATTGATGCAATAAAACATGCATTGCAATATCCACATTTTTGTGGAGATAATTGGGATGCAATAGAAGATTTGATTTATGATATAGTACTCCCACAAAAACTAATTTTGCACAATTGGCGTGAGGTTGAAAAAAAATTATCTCAAGACACGGCTATATTAAAATCAATTTTAGATAAATACAATAATGGACGCTGTGTGGTTATATATACTTAGGGTTTTTCAAGTGTTTTGTGTAAGTTTTTTATTAGCTGGTAGTGTACCAGAGTAATTATTAATTATGTCTCCAGATAAGGACAGCCATCAGCTAAAATATTCGGTCTTTAAATTAATCGGAATGGCTCTCACCGAAGGTGCTGTAATCCATGTAGATTAATTTGAAGACCCTAGGGCGAAATTTGCCATCTGGGTGTACATAAGGACATCCGAAATCAAAACTTAATATTGTTTCATCAAAGATGCAAAACGCATTGTTTTCATGACACTTGGTGTTGTGAAGATGATGCATTTTCTGTATAATAGTCGAAAACTAATCCCAAAAGGCGGTGTTTCAGATTTAAATATGGAAAGCTGTAAGAAAGTAGGTAAATATGACGTTTGAAGAGGTAAAAAAAGCATTTTTTAGGTATGATGGATCATTATTTGCAATGGCAAGGGAGGAAAAAGAAGCATATGAGAGTTATAAATTATTAAATATTCCAGAGGAAATGGCAGAAGCATGGAAACAAGAATTGTTTTTTACCTTGTGGGAGCAACTGAAAGAAAGCGGATCAAGCGAATTGTTTAATAGAATGTACAATCTTTCAGAAAATAGACATAGTAGAGAAAATTTATTAATTTTGAAGGAGGCACTGTATAAGGTAAATTATACAAATCCAAAAGTAAATGCATATATTTGTGAAGCCATACTTGGGAGAAAGGACTTGTCAGAGAGAAGTGGCATGATTTTTTGGGCATATGATTTAGGTGAGTATGAAATGGCTAAAGAACTGTTGCAGTTTATCTGGAAATTGGCAACAGTTCAGACATCTGATAAAAATGTAAAGTCTAGATTGGATAGGATTATAAAAAAAAGTTATTTGATAAGTTCTAAAATAAATTATCCAACGTTTCCAGCTTGAGTGTGGAAATACTTTGGGATTCTAAACCCATCTTCTTGGAGAGTTATATGATGGAGAAAAAAGTAGTTTAAAGAGATGGTAAATGTTATAGAAGAAAAACTGGCACAATGACTAATAACAATTTTACGGTATTTTCTTAATGTGACTAAAACACTCATATTACAACAGTTCGTAATGGCAGGAGTTTCCCTACGTGGAACAGTGGAAAAGCGGGAGAAGGAATCGGTGTACCTGAAACTGGACATTGACGGAGCAGACGGGAAAGCGCTGCATCCCTATCCGTGGATTCCGCCCACGGGAAACGTCATGTACTGCATGCCGCAGGAAGGGACGGAGGCATACCTTTACTTTCCGGAGGCGGAGGAGGGAAGTGCATATGCAGTCAGCGGAATACATAACAGCAGCTGTCCGATTTTTGCAGATGCCAGGAATCGGGAACTTGTGACGGAGCATGGGAAAAAGCTGCGGCTGCATGCGGACATGCTTGGTTTTGCCGGAGGGAAGGAAGAAACTGTGCAGGAGTGCCGGATGAGAGAAGACGGCATACATTTCGGTGCGGGCAGAGGAAAACTTCAGGTCACGGGGAGGGAGCAGATTCTCTTCCATGCACCGGAGATTTCCCTTGACGCAGTGCAGAAAATCGGACAGTATAAAATGGAAAGCATGGCGAAAGAGAAGGCGGGGATGCTGTATCCCAGAGGAGGCGGAAACCCGGCAACGGGAGGACTGGCAGCAGCGGCTCTGGGAGTTACAGCCGTGCAGCTTGGGATGACAGCCGGAGTACTGACCGCCGGGGCAGGAATTGCTGCAGTTGCGGCAACGGCAAGCAGTGACAGAAAGAATGGGACAGAGTCCTCCCTGGGGGATTATATCAGCAATGCATTTTCGGCGTCTGCAAGAGTGGGAGCATCCTGCATAGCCATAACTCTGGGGATGTATGGGGCAGAGGTGATGACGTTGACCGTGAGCGGAGGCATGGGGCTGATCCCGGTGGGAGGAACGGTTGTGACCCTGCCACAGCTCGCAGGTGCATTCCAGCTTGTGGCAGGAATAGTCACAAGCCAGAACCTTCTGTTCCAGATGAGGGGAGTACTAATGTTCTGTATCTCGGGTAAGGAGATGGGAGCGCCGACAGGAAACTGGCTGTATGACAGCGCCCGGGAGCTTACAGAGATGGCAAGTATGCAGTTCGCGGTCTATGGACTGATGAATCCGTACACTTACCAGAGACCAAAGATCACGCCGTTACCGAATGAGACTGGCTTAACCGTGCCGGGAGGAACGGGGGTGGCAGTGGTGCCAAACGGGACAGCGCCAGCCTTGAAGCAGCCATACCTTCCGGGGCAGTATTCTGAATATCCGGCAGCGGTGCAGGGCTGGGCACAGCAGGCTTTACCGGGAGGGGGGAGTGCTATTGAGGGTGGTTCAGTACCTGACTTCTATGTAGGTCCAAATGGCAAAGAATTGCCTAGTCAATATAAAGACTGGATAGGCACAAATATACAAAAAGAACTTTTAGAACAAGCTGAAAATCTGCAATTACAAAATGCAATAAAGCAGTTATACAGAGGAAATTCATTTATAGGTGATGGTGGAACTGCAGATGTAATAAGATTTGAGCAACAGACAGGATTGATGTTAGGTAAAAATGGTGGTTCTCATGTTCAGAAAGGAATAGATATGGCAAAATACATTGAAAATAAAATTTTGACACAAGACTTAAGTCCTTCAGACAGAGCCTTGGCCATACAATTGTTAGAAGATTTATACAGTGCGCTAGGTAGGTGATAGTATATGAAATATGATGAATTATATAAAACTTTTAAAGAAGAAATTCCAGAAGGCAGCTCTTTTTTTGAGGTTAAAGAAAAAGAGAATTTGATAGATGAAACTGATGGGATACACATAGTGTTTGGTATGGTTATAGTTCCATATATTCTTAATATTGTCCAGAATAATAAAATGCTCGAAATAAATAAAGTATTTTTATTTTTAGAGAATATGGCAATATGTGAAGATATAAAAATTAAAGAAGTTTTAGATTTCACAGTATTAGAGCAATTAGTAGATGAAGGACAGGATATTCTTGAGCAATGTAAGCAATATATGAAAAAAAACACGTTGAAACATTGTGAAGAAGTAGAAAAATATTATTTGTAATAATTTGGTAACATCTCACTTGACGATTCTTAACCCTCATACTAATGTTCTGTACCTCAGGCAAGGAAATGGGAGCGCCGACAGGAAACGGGATGCATGACAGCGCCCGGGAGCTTACCGAGATGGCAAGTACGCAGTTCGCATTCTATGGACTGATGAATCCATATACTTACCAGAGACCAAAGATCACGCTGTTACCGAATGAGACTGGCTTAACCGTGCCGGGTGGAACGAGGGTGGCAGTGGTGCCAAACGGGACAGCGCCAGCCTTGAATCCGCCATACCTTCCGGGGCAGTATACCGAATATCCGGCAGCAGTGCAGGGATGGGCACAGCAGGCTTTGCCGGGAGGGGGAAGTGGTATTGAGAGTGGTAATTCTTCAATTCATTACGGAGAATTAGATTCATTAGGAAGGGCAACTGGAGTTGATGCAACAATAACTGTTGATATGGTAGGAACAGGCACACCAGCAAAATCTTCAATTAAGCCAGCTGGTTTTGGGGGACAAAAAGCAGGACATGCAAGAGGACATTTGTTGGGAAATCAGTTAGGAGGAGCAGGTGATGACCCAAGAAATTTAACAACATTATTTCAAAATCCAGTTAATCATCCAGTTATGAGTTCAGTGGAAGGCTCTGTAAGAAAAGCAGTTGAAGCAGGCGAAGTAGTACAATACTCAGTTAAACCCATCTATGAGGGGAATACTTTGATTCCATCTGGTGTAACCATAAAAGCAGAAGGAGATAAAGGATTTTATATTTATCAAACAATATTAAATAGAAAGTAGGATTTATAATGTTAGAGAAATTAGAAAAAATTCTATCAATTGAAAAAAAAGAACACCAATATGATTGGGAAAAAGTTGAAGACTCATATGAAATTAAATTTCCAAATGATTACAAATCTTTTATTGAGTATTATGGTGAGGGTGGAATAAATGAGTTTTTATGGATTTTATCACCATTTTCCGAATATGAAAATTTGAATACAATTTTTAAATTTAATGAGATGAGGGAAGCATATGAAATAATGAAGATTGATTTTCCTAAAATGTGTGAATTTGAATTTTGGAGAAATGGTAAAGGTATTTTTCCATGGGGAATCACAGATAATGGTGATGAATTATTTTGGAATTATAAAGATGATTCTGTTGAGATTGTCATTTTCTCGTCTAGATATTCTGAGAAACAGATTTTTTCATGTAGTATGTCGGAATTTCTTGTAGACTTACTTGAAAAGAAAAAGGAATGTAGTATTTTCCCCAATGATTTTATCAGACAAGAAAATTATTATGAATTATAATTCTTTAAAGCACAAAAACAGAGGTTTGCAATATAGCCTCTGTTTTTATGTAAGATTTTTCTTTGAATAGTACACACAATTTTCTGTTGGAATGTAATAAAATTTTTAAGGCGGTATTTTTGATATAAAAATTGGTCAAAAAAGCGGTAATTTAGTGCCTGATTTTCTTCAAAGAAGCGGTATAGTTCGAATATGAAAAAGACATTATTAGCTTAGTTTCTTAGACAATTCCTAATATTTTCACGTAATCAAGTTTCACTTCAAGATGAATTATGACATTCGTAAGACAGGTTACTGACAATTGCCATGGAAAAAATTCTTGATTTTCAGACACGGGAAATACCGGGGGAGCATGCCAGAGGAAATTTTCGGCTTCTGCTGTCAGAAAATGAGACAGGCATAAACGGTCTGAATGCGCCCATTCAGCTTTGTGGACATGGAAATACCGCAGGAGCGTTGTTCTGCGGATATCAGGAAAAGGTGGAAATCAAAGAAGAAGGCAGATACAGGATTGCAGATGTACAGGCTGTATCTGGAACAATTCTGTTAGACCAGAAAAAATGCAACCGGGTATTTCAGAAAAAAGCACAGACATATATGGGGATTGCCAATACCGTAACAGCAGACACCGAGCACAGCACCTGTATATTGCCTAGCAGTGATATGCAGACAGGGGGAACGTTGATACAGTATCAGGAAACGGACTGGAACTTCCTGAAAAGAATGGCATCCTAGCTTGGACTTCCGTTAGTGCCAGACATCAGCTATTATTATCCCCGTTTTTACCTTGGTCTGCCGGAAGGGGAGAAAAAGGAACTGGGAGAAATCCTGTCCTGCGATATCTGCTTTGACGGGCGTTATTATGCGGTCAGCGGGAGATGTACCGTTGATAGAAAGGATTTCATCTGCTATGATGTGGTCACGGGGACAAGGCTGTCGTTAGGTGACAGGGTCACATACGAAGGCAGGGAGCTGACGGTTTCCCGGAAAAAAACAGAACTGGTACGAGGGGAGGTCATATTTACATACCGTCTTGCGGGAAGCAGCTATACGTGGGTTCCATGGGAGGATAACCTGGATTATACGGGAATGTCATTTGTTGGAGCCATAGTCGGAACGCAGGGGGAGCAGGTGGAAGTAGCGTTTGACATTGATCAGACAGCGGCAGGCGGAAATCGCTACGGATTTGCCCCGGCGACGGGAAACCTGATGTACTGTATGCCGCAGAAGGGAACAAAAACATCATTATATATAGGAAATGGAGATGAGGCGCAGGGAATAGCGACAGGGTGTATCCGTACTAATGGAAGCACCTGTGAGGGGACTACCATAGAAAGCAATGGCGGGCTTGTTCTGATGGCAAAAGAAGGAATCCGGCTGGAGAGCATGACAGGGATTGCCATGCAGGGAATGTCGGATATCATGGCATTGTATGCAGAAGGGGCATCCAGTCTTTGTGTGAACGGCAGTGTGGATATGCTGGGCAGGCTGGCAGGAATATCAGCCAGTAAGTATACGGGGTATCCGCCCTATGATGATGCACCTAAGGAGGGTGAATTTGACTGGGAAGGATTTACGAGAAACCTTGCAATCGGTCTTGGAGTAGTTGCAGTATGTGCCATTGGTGCCGCAATTAGTATAGCAACGCTTGGTGCTGGAAGTATTTTAGCCGGGGCGTTTATAGGTGCGGGTATTGGTGCATTATCTACGACAGCGATGAAAGCAGGAGAGGAGATTTCGACTGGAAATGTCCGAAGTGCGAAAGAAGCTTTACGGGATGTAGTAATATCAGCTGCCAGCGGTTTTATAACAGGGGCATTTGGAGCAAAATTTCCGGGAGCACATCGTTTGGCTGAAGGCGTTGTAGATACGGCGGTATCGGCAGGTGAAAGATATTTATATGCAGTTTTTGACGATAGCATGTCACGGGAGGAAAAGTGGGCATATGCTTTTGATCCAGGACAGATGGTGGCAGATTTTGTAACAGGTGTTGTCATAGGAGAAATCCTTGATGGGATAATGGCAGCAACACAGAATAAGTTAAGAAGTATTTTTGCAAATTATGATGTTACGATGCGTGAGGCTCTTGAGACCAGCTATGGGAAGTCAACATTTAATTCATTAAAAAATACAGAAAATTTTACAGACTCAGCTATTGAACATATATTTGAAGGGCAGGTAAATGCAAGAGGTAAAGCAGTTGGATATCATTATGAAGGAATAGAAGGCACCTCTGGTAATGTAATACCAGGGACGGAATCATCTGTTAATAACATTGGAGTATATAAAGCGCAAGTTGAAGTGAATGGCATACCGAAGACTGCAAATGGAGGATTTTCGACATTTTATTCAAAGAATCTGAGCCCACAACAAGTGGTTGATGCAATTAATGAGGCATATAGTAATTGTGAATTAAAGCTTGGTACAAGAAATACATATCAGGGAGTAGCTAATAATGGTATGAAAATAGATATGTTTTTGGATCAAAGTGGTAAAATTATTTCAGCATTTCCGGAGGAATAGAAATGAAATACAGAATAGAAGAATATAAATTAAAAAATGGTATTGAGGATATAAGTATCATATTTGATGAGAAATATCAGTTGTTGACAACTTTTATGTCATGCGATGTATTGCCCTTTGAAAAATGGATTAAATCAGGTTTTGATAGAGTACTGTCAGGGAAAAGTGAATATGAAGAAGTAAATGGAAATGTATGTTGTGCGGAAATAAGTCCTAAAACGACTAAAGTATATGATAATCTGGCAGAGGATGCTATGGGAAATTGGTGTGAAGTTGATACAAAAGAACTTCGTCAATTAATTGATGAGTGGTGTGATAAAGTTCAAAAATTTAAAATGAGCATCACAACTAAGCCTCCCCACCGGCAGGCATAAATCCTAGTCTCACTACCAGACATTTAACAGAACTTCTTAGGTTCATAAGGTTTACTATCCCGTAACACGGCATAAATT
>OHAB01001887.1_pt1 | contig 10824 bp, 9 predicted proteins | sample 1577031 | NCBI WGS metagenome assembly OHAB01 (sample SAMEA3541477, study PRJEB24748) | human gut metagenome | biome: human gut; feature: human-associated habitat; material: faeces | place: China | collected 2012 | reverse complement strand
GGAATGCGGCCTCAGGGATGCGGCTTGCCCTCACGGTAGTTTTTCATCACGTCGCGAAACAGCTCCGCACTGGACGGCGGCGTCCAGACGATCGCGTTGGCGCCCGCGCGGATGGTGGCACGGATGCTCTGCTCATCCGCGCCGCCGGTCGCGATGATGGGGTAATCCGGGAAGCGCTCGCGGATCTCGGCCACGATCTCCGGCGTCTGCGCACCGGCGGCCACGTTCAGGATCGCAGCGCCGTCCTCAATGCGGTGGCGGTAGTTCGTGTCGGAATTGGCCACTGTGACCACGACCGGCACATCGACGCTGCTGCGGATGCGGTTGAGGATGCGTCCCGGCGTCGGCGCATTGACGACCACGCCGGTCGCGCCCTGCATCTCGGCGTACATGGCGAGGTTCACGACGCGCTTTCCCGTCGTCAGCCCGCCGCCGACGCCGACAAACACCGGCAGGTCGCTCGCCATGAGCAGCGCCTGTGTGATGATCGGCTGCGGCGTGAAGGGATAGACCGCAAACACCGCGTCGGCGTTGACGTTGCGGATGATGCTCAGATCGGTCGAAAAGACCAGCGACTTGATGCGCTTGCCGAACACCATGATGCCGCTGCACGCATCGATCACGTCCGGCACGCGCAGCGCAAACTGGCGCAGCGTGCCGTCGATCGGCGTGGGCATCTGCGGCGCGACGTGCACGTCGCCAGGCGTCGTCACCTGACGGTCGTTTGCGGCGGGCGCATCTTCGCCGACGCCGCCGAGCTGCAGCGGCTCGCTGTCGAGCTGCTCGAAGTCCTCCGTCTCCGGGGCCTCGGCCATATCATAGATCAGATCACGGTTCTTGCTCATAAGATTACGTATAATTAAAACCATCTCGAAAGGGGTGGTTTTAATTATTTCTCCTTTCCTCAAAAAGTTATATTGCAGGAGTAGCTACCTGCTTTATAATCAGAACAAGCACTGTGGATTTGTATCTATAAAATTACAGCATGACTGTTCGGAGGTGACTCAAACCACAGTGACTTGTCTGAATTGGTAATCAGTTGGGTAACGCTTGACGTTTCATTTGCGTGAATACATGGACAAGCCTTCTGTGGAAACAGCAGCGCAAAAAAACAGATAGAGGAGGAAACCAATTGTACTTTGTAGGAATCGACATTTCAAAATTCAAGCACGACTGCGCCATTGTTGATGAGCTTGGCGATGTCATCACACCCTCGTGGTCGTTCCAGAATGACCGCGAGGGATTTTCTTTGCTCAAGGAGTTGCTTGATGCCCTCGATGGCGAAAAGAAGATAGGGCTTGAAGCTACCGGTCATTATGGGCAAAATCTGAAGCTGTTCCTCGAAAACAACGACTTCTCGTTCATGGAGTTTAATCCGCTTCTGATCAACCGATTTGTTCACAGCAAATCGCTCAGAAAAACAAAGACGGATTCCATCGACGCTCTCATGATCGCCCAATATCTGATGACGGTAGAGTACAAGCCCTATCCACCGTCATTTTACACGCTTGAAAAGCTAAAGTCACTAACAAGATTTCGGGACAGCCTGATTCGGCAGCGGAGCAAGCAACTGGTTGAGTTGACAAACATCCTTGACAAGGTCTTCCCTGAGTTCAAGTCTTTTTTCAAGGGAAGATTTTCGGCAACGGCACTGTATATCCTTTTCCATTACGCTTCTCCAGAGAAAATATCCAACATGAATTCCAAGTCCTACGAACCATTGCGGCGTCTATCTCGAGGAAGATTCTCCATGGTGGATTTTGTTGAACTCAAGACGCTGGCCAGAAATACGGTCGGTTCAACTTGCGACTATTTGCTTCAGGAAATGGAGATCACCATCAATATTTACAACCAGCTTCAAAGCAAGGTGGAGGAAATTGAGTTGCAGATCCATAACTGTGTCCTTGGCCTTGCCCCGCCTATGCTGACCATTCCGGGAATCGGTGTAGCTTCCGCCGCGGTTATTCTTTCTGAATTTGGTGATCTTTCCAAGTTCAACAGTCCATCCAAACTGCTTTCCTTTGCCGGAATGGAGCCTGGATATTTTCAATCCGGCACTTCAGAAAGCACTGGAAAGATGGTAAAGCACGGTTCTTCCCATTTGCGCTATGCCATGATGAACTGTGCGCAGACAGTGATTAACAACGAACCGACTTTTGCGGCCTACTACGCCAAGAAACGTGCCGAGGGCAAGGAGCACCGCGTTGCTCTTACCCATGTTGCTAAAAAGCTTTTGCGGGTTATTTATACTCTTCAGACGAAAGAACTGTCCTATAACCCGGATCTCGTTCGCTGACCCATGATCAACTTTTTTGAAGTCCTCGGAAGAGGGCTTGGTTTTCTGCGCCCTTTTTTGACCAGATGAAAATTTTTCAATTTCCCCTTGACTTCTTATAGTTGGTCACCTCCTTGCGGTTATGGGGGATATGTCTTGACTTTTGCAGGCGATTGTGCTTTACTGGTGGCTGGAAAAGCTGCATCCGGCCCGTAGATAGAAACCAAAGTTTCGTTTTTTATTAACGTAACTTTGGTATAAACCATTTCTACCGGTTTGTCAAGTCCTTTTCCGAAAAAAATTGATTTTTTTGTTTCTGCAAGAACGGAGGGCGCATTCATGGGCAAAGATATCGACGAGGCAGCCGTCGGTTTCGGCAACGTGTTCCGCGACCGGCTGACCTATCTGATGAACGGCAACAATGTCTACGGCAAGCCCGTCAACACGCAGGAGCTGGCAGATGAGATCGACATCAGCCGTCCCGCCGTGCGCAAATACATCAAGCCCAACGACCGCCGCGAGGTCACGGTGCCGTCGGCGCTGGTCGTGAGCCGCATCGCGCGGTTTTTCCACACGACGCCGAACTTTCTCCTCGGCTTTGACGCCGAGATCGGCAGTGAGGACGCGCAGCGTGCCGGCGAGAGCGACGTGTATAACGCCCTCGGCCTCAGTCAGGAGGCCATCGACGGGCTGCACCGGCTGCGTGCGCAGGCCGTCACGGAGCCCAGGGGCGCCGAGCTGCTGCGGCTGCTCGACAAGCTCATCTGCAGCTACACGCACGAGACGGATAAGCTGCTGTAAATACGGTTTCCGACACCCCCGACCGGGCATTTTCCGGCCGGGGGTGTTTCGACCCACAATATTAATAAGAATAACAGAAACAGTACGCCTGCACAGGTTGACCTGAACGCGAAAAAAGCGTATGATGTAGTGTAACTATCCTGTGAGAAAAAGAGGAAAAACTATGCAATCAATATTGCCGCAGGAGCGCCCTGCCCCGCGCTGGCTGGCCGGTGCACTCATCGGCCTGTGCACAGCACAGCCGCTGCTGGATGTGCTGTCGTTCTGGACGCAGACTCTGGGCCGCGCAACGAGCGTTTCGCTTGCACTGCGGATGCTTTTGCTGGCCGCCGCCGCTGTGCTCGCGTTCGTGCTCTCGGAGCGCAAACGCGCCTACCTGATCCTGTGCGGTGTGCTGGCGTTCTTCTGGGGGGCGCATGTGCTGGCCTGCCGCCGCGTGGGCTACGCCGCACCCATGTCCGATCTGATCAACTTCATCCGTGTTGCACAGCTTCCGGTCTATACCTTCGCCCTCATTACGCTCTTTCGGCGCACGCCGCACTTTCTGGACGTGCTGGAGGATGCCTGCACGATCAACCTGTACCTGATCGCGCTCATCACGCTCATATCCGTTGTGACCGGCACAAGCATGCCCACCTATGCGAAATTTCACATCGGCTGGAGCGGCTGGTTCTGGCTGCCCAATTCGCAGAGCGCCGTGCTCGGCGTGCTGACCGTGATCTCTCTGCTTGCGGCCGTTCGCCGCAAGCAGCTCACCGCCGCCGCGCTGCGCTGTGTGGTCGGCTTTGCGCTGCTGTTCGTACTGGGCACGCGGCTGGCCTATGCCGAGATCTTCGGCATTGCCGCCGGCGTGTGCGTGAGCATGGCGCTGACCCGTCAGTGGAACGCGCGCGCGCTGGCCGTCGTGCTTCTGTGTGCCGCTTTGTGCGGCGGGCTCTATCACCAGAGCCCCATGTACCGCAACCGGCAGGCTTATGCCGAGAGCGTGAGTGAGCAGCAGCAGTCGGCCGGTGAGTTGGGCGCCTCCGAGCAGGAGACGCGCGATGCGCTCTACCGCAAATACCAGCAGGTGGCGGTCGAGCGCTTCGGTCTGGAAAAGGTGGAGCACGCATTTCACGATTCCACGGACGTGTCCGTTATCGGCGACATCCGCCTGACAAAGCTCGTCTACTGCCGCCTGCTCATGGCAGAGCTGCCGGTCACGAGCCGGCTGTTCGGCTTCGAGCTGGAGGCAACACGCTGCCAGGGCGCCATTTTTGACGCGGAAAACGATTTCCACGGTGTGTACTATCTCTACGGTCTGACGGGTCTGGTGCTGATGGCCGGCTTCCTGCTGTATTTCATCGGGCGCGCGCTCTGGCGCATGCTGCGCGAGCCCGGAAAAGCCTGCACGCTTCCGGTGTGCGCCTTTGGCATGGCAGCGGTGATCCTGATCGTCAACGCCTATTTTTCGGCCAGCGTTCTCCGGCGGCCGAACGCCTCGTTTTATCTCTCCGCCGCGCTGGCCGCGCTCTACTGCCTGACGGTGCGCGCCGGTGCTGCGCCGCGCGAAGAAGGAGCATCCGCATCATGAGTCAGAATCAGAACAAGCGCACCCTGCGCACCATCGGGCTGGTCGTTGCAGTCACGCTGCTGACCAAGATCCTCGGCATCGTCCGCGAGGCGCTGCAGGCCGGCGTATTCGGCACGCAGACGGCCTTTGATCTCTATACGATCTCCTATAACTATACGATCTACATCTTCACGACCGTCGCCTACGCGCTGTGCATCGCGGCCGTGCCCGTGATCTCGCGCCACCTTGCCGAGGACCGGAACAAGGCCTTCGCCGTAACCGGGAACCTGATCTGCGTGAGTGTGCTCGTGAGTGCACTGGTCGTCGTGCTGGCCTCGGTGCTGATCCGCTTCGCCCCCGTCGGCCACTGGCTCGGCGTGAGCGACGCAGACCTGCCGACCCTGCGGACATATCTGCAGATCTGCCTGCTGACGCTGCCGCTGATCGTGGTCATCTACCTGCTGGTCGCCGTGTTCCAGTCCATGGAGCACTATACGCTGCAGGGCAGTCTGAGCCTGCCGTACAATCTGCTGCTGATCGTGTTTCTCGTGCTGTTTTCCAGCAGCGAGCGCGTGCTCGAATATGTGCTGGTCATCTGCTTTGCGTGGCTGCTGCAGTTTGCCATGACGATCCCGTGTATCGTGCGCGAAAAATTCCGGCTCATCCCCGGGCTGCACTTCCGTGATCCCGATCTCAAGCTCTTCGCCCGCACGACGGTCGTGACGGTGTTTACCACGTCCATCTTCCTGCTGTGCTATCTGGCAGACTCCAACACCGTGTCTGCATTCGGCAGCGGTGCTGTGAGCGCCGTGTACTACGCGGACAAGCTCTTCACGCCGGTCGCAACGACGCTTATCTACAGCATCAGCGTTGTGCTGTTCCCGAAATACAATCTGACCTATTCGCAGGTAAACGCGCAGGAGTACAAGCGCTATGTCGGCGGCACGGTAGAAAACACGCTGTTTGTTATCCTGCCGTTCTCGGCGCTGTTTTCCGCCTTTGCCGTGCCGATCATCCACGTCCTGTTCGAGAGCGGCAACTTCAACACCGTCTCCACGCAGATGACCAGCAGCGTGTTCGCCATGTACGCACTGGGCATGGCGGGCTTCTGCGTGCTGGACCTGATCAACAAAGCATACTACACCATGCACAAGACGCTGACGCCGCTGCTCATCAATGCCGTGGTGCTGGCGCTGAACATTGCGCTCAACCTCGTGTTCCGGAGCGGTCAGAGCTGCGGCCTGATCGCGCGGACGACCGCCGTGTCGCTGACCGTCGGCGGTGTCATTGCGCTCGTCGCGGCAGTCTGCGCACCGGCAAGCTGCTCAAAAACCTCGCTGCCGCCGTGCTGACCGGCGCGGCGATGTGGGGCTGTGAGACGCTGCTGTACCGCCCGGAGCTGAGCAAGCTCCTGACTCTGCTGGAATTCTGCGCGCTCGGCCTTGTCGGCATCGGGCTGTACGCCGGCATCTGCTGGCTGCTGCGCGAGCGGGAGGCACTGCAGACGATCGTGCAAAAATTTAGAAAGCGAGCGTGATTATGAAACAATTTCTCCACTCTTACCGTCTATTTTTGATCGTGGCAGCGCTGTGCACGCTATCGGCCTTCTGGCTGCTCGGCGTCCGGATCGGTGTTGAGCAGACGCAGCGGCAGGTCGACGTGGTCGTCAGCTACGAGGACGTCTGTGCGCTCTCGGACGCATCCGGCATCCCGGTGCAGGACTGGCTGACGCAGCTGGCGGATGCCGGCGCGCGTGAGCTGCTGGTCACACCGGAACAGATGTCCGAGCCCGAGATCCTGCGCGCCGCGCAGGATGCGGGGTTGGGCACGGCGCAGGCCGGCGGTCTTGCACAGGGCGGCACGTACTTCTTTGCCGCGCGGTATGACACGCTTGCCGCCGCCGGACAGACCGGCGTCGACACCGACACCGAGCCGCTGGCGCAGGCGCAGGTGCTCGACGCGCTGCGCGAAAGCGGCAGCACACTCGTGCTCATTGAAGACAGAAACCAGACCGGCTGTGTCCTTCCGGATGGGTACTCGCTCGACGGGTACACCGGCAGCATGGTCAAGGGCTTCTGGCTCAACCAGACGTTCCGTGCGCGCTACCAGACACTTGGCTACAGCGGCGCGGAGGAGATCGTCAATATGCTCTACCGTGCCGTCGTAGACCGCGGCATGACCGTGCTGTGGCTCACGCCGCTGACGGACGCCGCGGGCGAGACCGTCGCGCAGCCGGAGGTGTACACGCAGCTGCTGCAGGATCTGGCGCAGCGGATCGCGCCGGCCGGCTATTCCTACGGCGGCATCACCGGCATCCCGGCCAAAACGGTCAGCCCCGTGCTGCTGATGCTGTGCGGCATCGGCGTGTTTGCCGCAGCGATCGTGCTGCTGGGCGTTTTCGTGTCCCTGCGTGCGCGTTGGCTGCGTGTGCTGCTGTTCGCGCTCGGCTGCGCGGAGAGCGTGGGCGGCGCGCTGCTTGCGCCCGCCCTGCAGAGCACGGCGCTTGCGCTGCTGGCCGCCATCGTGTCCCCGTGTCTGGCCGTCGCAGTGCTTGCAGCCATGCTGCGCGAAAGCGTGCAGACGCGTCCGGGCATCGGCCGCTATGCCGGCATGACCGCGCTCTGCGTTGCGATCACACTCTGGGGCTGCTGCTACATCGGCGCGATCCTCAGCGGGTCGGAATATCTGCTCGTGCTGCGGCTGTTTCGCGGCGTGAAGCTCAGTCAGCTGGCCGTATACGCCGGCGGCATGGTGCTTCTGGCCATGGCGCTGCTGCACACACGCGGCTGCTCTGTGCGCGATGACCTGCAGACGCTGCGGCAGGAAAACAGCCGCCACTGGCGGCGGAAGCTCCTGTGCCTGCTGGTGATCCTCGCCGCCGTCGGCACGGTCTACATCCTGCGCACCGGCGACGGGATGCTGTCCGTCTCCGTCGGCGAGCAGCGCGCGCGCAACTGGCTGGAGCGTGTACTGCTGTTCCGGCCGCGCACAAAGGAATTTCTCATCGCCTACCCTGCCATCGCCGCGGCCTATTGCTGCGCCGCGCACCGCAGTCGCCTGACCGCGTGGCTGTTCGGCGTTTTCGGCGCGATCGGATTCGCCTCCGTCGCCAACACCTTCTGCCACATTCGCGCGCACTTTCTCGTTTCGCTGCTGCGCACCGGCATCGGCCTCGTGCTCGGCCTCGTGCTCGGCGCGATCGTGCTGCTGATCCTGCGCGTCTTCTGGCCGGTCCCTTCCGACGCCACCCAAACAAAGGAGTAACACATTCATGAGTCAAGAAACCCACGTCTCCGGCGCACTTGCGCGCCATCTGCCCACGTTTGTCATCATCCTCATGGCGATCCAGCCGCTGATGGACATTCTGTCCTTCTGGACGGACCGGCTCGGCATGAGCAACACCATCACGCTGCTGCTGCGCTTTGCCGTGTTCGTCGTCGTGTGCCTGCTCGGATTTTTCACCTCCGCGCGCAAGAAGGTCTACGGCATCGCCGTCGCCGCCTGTGCCGTGCTGCTCATCGGGCACTGCATCTCCTGCTTCATCGTCGGCTACCAGCGCATCGTCTACGACCTGACCAACTTCGTGCGCGTCGTGCAGATGCCGCTGTTCGTGCTGTGCTTCATCTCCTTCCTGCGGGCGAACGACAAATGCGGCCGCGCGTTTGAGACCGGCCTGCTGCTCGATTTCTGGATCATCACGGCCTCGGTCGTCGTGAGCGTGCTCACGCACACCTCCTCGGCGACCTATCAGTCCACCAACGTGGGCATCCTCGGCTGGTACTCGTTCGGCAACGCGCAGAGCGCGATCATGAGCATACTTGCGCCCATCGTCATCCTGCTCTGCTGCCGCCGCAGGCAGTTTCTGCTCTTCACGCTCACGAGCGTTGCGGCGCTCGGTCAGCTCTATCTCATGGGAACGCGTCTGGCGTTTTTCTCGATCGCCGTCGTCGCGCTCGGCGTGCCGATCGTGCTGGTACTGACCGGCAAGGCGCGCACCTCCAAGCGCTACATCGCCGTGCTGGTGCTCATCCTCGCCGTGTGCTGCGCGACCTACAAGCAGTCGCCCATGTACATCAACCAGAACCGTTACAATGAGGCCATGAGCTACAAGCAGAATGACGCCAACGTCATGATCAAGCGCGCCGAGGGCAATAAGGACGGCACATCCACCGTCACGCCCGGGGAGCGTTACCATGCCCTGTGCACGATCTATAATTTCTACTCGCCGAATATGTGCCGGCGCTTCGGCACGGCGCGCGTCATGTCCGCCTACGACTACTCCGCGCAGGTCACGGACATCACGGCGACCCGCCACCGCAAGATCGTCTTCTGCGAGATGCTGCTCGACGAGCAGCCGTTCACCTCCCGCCTGTTCGGTATGGAGCTCGGCCGCATGGCCTTTGACGGCGAGATCTACGACGTGGAAAACGACTTCCACGGCATCTGTTTCCTGTACGGTTGGGTGGGGCTGGCCATGATGGTCGCCTTCATCGGTTATTTCCTGTACCTGATCATCAAGTGTCTGATCAAGGATTTCCGCAAATACTTCACGATAGAGGCCGGCGCCTTCGGCATCGGGCTGTGCCTGTGTCTGGTATACGCCTATTTCACTGCCGGCGTACTGCGGCGGCCGAACGCCTCGATCTACATGTCGGTGCTGCTGGCCGTGGTCTATTACCTGACGCAGATGCGCAGCGAGCAGCCGGACGCACTGCCGGACGGAGAGGAGAAACGCGCATGATCTTCAGTGTTGTCATCCCGGTCTACAACGTCAAGGACTACCTGCCCAAGTGCATCGACTCCGTACTGGCGCAGGATTTCACCGACTACGAGGTCATCCTCATCGACGACGGCTCGACCGACGGCGAGAGCGGTGCGATCTGTGACCGCTATGCCGCGGCGCACCCGGAACGCATCCGCGCCATCCACAAGCCGAACGGCGGTGTGGGCGAGGCGCGCAACGTCGGCATTGAGGCCGCACAGGGCGAGTACCTGATCTTCATCGACAGTGACGACTACATCGCCCCCGGCATGTTCCGCGTTCTTTCCGACGCCGTCGCCCGCTTCGGGAGCGACATCATCGGCTTCGGCGCAGCGCTGGAAGCAAACGGCGTCGTGGTCAAGGAGCTGGTGGATCGCCTGCCGACCGACCGCACCTTCACACTCGCCGACACGCCCGAGCTGATGCAGACCATGCCATCCCCCTGGAGCCGCATCTGGCGGCGCAGCCTGTTTCTGGATTCCGGCGTGCGCTACCCGGCGCGCATCTGGTATGAGGATCTGTGTACCTCGGTGAAGCTGCTGGCATTGGCCAGGAGCGCCGCCTTCGTGCCGGACATCCTGTATTACTACGTTGACCGCACCAACTCCATCACGCGCAACACGAACACGGCGCGCAACGCCGAGCTGTTCACAGCCTTTGATAATCTCCTCGACTGGTACCGTGAAAACGGCCTGTTCGAGCGCTACTACAATGAGCTGTCGCGGCTGGCGGTGGATCATGTGCTGCTGGCAGCCTCGGTACGCGTGCTGCGCGTGGATCCGCAGAGCGAACTGCTCGACCGGTTTCAGGACTATGTGCAGGCGCAATTCCCGGACTACATGGAAAACCCGTACCTGCAGACGCTCTCGCGCAGCCACAAACTGATCCTGCGCCTGCTGCGGCAGCGCAAATACCGCACCGTGCGGATGCTCTTTGCCGTGAAGGACAAGCTCGGCTGAGCGGCCGGACTGGAGGAAGCTATGAAATTCAGTGTCATCATCCCGGTCTACAACGGCTGGGAATACCTGCGCGCGTGCGTAGACTCCGTGCTGGAGCAGACCGGCGCGGACTTTGAGATCCTGCTCGTGGACGACGGCTCGACCGACGGCGAAAGCGGCGCACTGTGCGACACGCTCGCGCGCGAGCATCCGGACTGCATCCGCGTGCTGCACAAGCCCAATGGCGGCGCGGGCGACGCGCGCAACGCTGCGCTCCCGCTCGCGCAGGGGGACTATGTGCTCTTTCTCGACAGCGACGACAGCTACACGCCGGAGGCGTTCGCCGTGCTGTCCGCCGCGCTGGAGGCGCTCGCGTCCGACGTCTGCTATTTTGGCCTGCGCATGACCGGCGACAACGACGGCGCGGTGTTCACCGACGACCTGCCGCTGCGCACGCCGCTGACGCTTCCGGAGACGCCTGCCCTGCTGCTCAACC
>OHAB01001886.1_pt1 | contig 10824 bp, 9 predicted proteins | sample 1577031 | NCBI WGS metagenome assembly OHAB01 (sample SAMEA3541477, study PRJEB24748) | human gut metagenome | biome: human gut; feature: human-associated habitat; material: faeces | place: China | collected 2012 | reverse complement strand
AGCGAAGTGAAGAACTATTGGGGCGTCAACAGGCTTGGCGTCATGCTGGTGTGGAGAGCCTTTTAAATGAAGAATGAAGAATTAAGAATGAAGAATTATGAAGAGATATGATTTATATAATGTAATAGTTGTAGCGGCACTGTCCCTCTCTCTTGCTTCTTGCGTGAAGGACGAACTTTACAACACCCCGCATCCCGACAAAGGCGCGGTGCAGATAACGGCGGACTGGACAAAGCACTCCGCAGACGCATTGATGCCCGACCTTTATGTGCTGCGCATCGGTCACGAGGAGCAGACGGTGCGCCGCGGCGAGCGGGCGGGCAGTGAGACAACGGTATTCCGCTCCCTTTTCCTTCCGGGCGTACAGAGCCTCTTGGCATATAATCCGGCGGAGGGTTTCGGCATTGACGGCGACATAGCCTCGGTGAATACTCTGGCGGACGGTACGCTCTATCCCCTTCCCGGTTTCCTTTTCTCCGCAGCCGGCGAGGTGGAGGTGTTGCAGGACGATACGATGAAAGTGGCATTGCCCATGCAGCAACGTATCCGCGTGCTGAAACTGACATTGAAACTTGCCCCCGGTGGCGAGCAACGCATCGTGAAGACTGCCGCCACCCTGACGGGCGTTGTTTCCGCTATCAACCTGAGGAGTGGCGCTGTGGCTGCCATCGAAGGCGCAACGACAGCCCCGGTTTTCACCCTGATTGCGGATGCGGCTGCCACCCGTGCCGAGAGCAATCCTGTGCTGACGGCAGTTCTGCATCTCTTGGGTGTGATGCCGGGAGAGAAGCAACAGCTCACAATGGCTGTTACCCTGACCGACGGTAATGTGCAGACGGTTGTCACCGACCTGACCGGGGCGCTGAAAGACTTTGGCGGCGACGGAAAGGAAGCGTTGGCTTTGGATGCCACGCTTGCACTGCCCGACGGCAGTTCTTCCGTGGAAACCGCCACTGTCATCACCGACTGGACACCCGGTGCCGGTGATGCCGACGGCGAAGCCGATATGGGGTAAGCCATCTCTTGATAACGCTCTTTGGCTCTTTTGCCGGGGCGGTGGCGCCAATAATAGAGTAACAAGCGTTCTTTGAAAGATTGTGTTGGAGATTGAAGGGAAAAACGGGTGATATGCTTGGCTGTTCGGCAGCGAATCGGTACTTTTGTAACCGAAACCATACCCCGTAAGAAAGGGGAACCCTAAAAATGGCAAAGATAACCGTACAAAACAAAGAAATTACTGTTGTATCAGCAAATGATTCAGACTACATCTCCCTAACAGATATGGCAAACGCCAAGGAAAGTGAAAGCCGGGCGGCAGACATTATAAAGAACTGGCTTCGCAACCGATATACACTTGAATTTTTGGGAACATGGGAAATGGTTCACAATCCTAATTTTAAAGTGGTCGAATTCGACCACTTTAAGTTACAAGCCGGATTACCGAGTTTTGTAATGAGTGTGTCAGAATGGACGGAAAAGACAGATGCCATAGGCATTATTGTAAGAAAAGGAAAATATGGTGGGACATATGCTCACAAAGATATAGCATTTGAATTTGGATCGGCTATCAGCGTGTCATTTAAAATCTACCTGATTGAAGAGTTTCAGCGTCTCAAAGCGGAAGAACAAGCCCAATTGGGCTGGTCGGCCAAGCGGGAACTGTCGAAGATAAACTACCGTATTCACACCGATGCCATCAAGCAAAACCTTATCCCCGGAGAGGTTACGCCACAACAGGCTTCACGTATTTACGCCAGCGAAGCAGATGTGCTGAACGTGGCTATGTTTGGCATGACTGCCCTCGAATGGCGTGACGCGCATCCTGACCTCAAAGGCAATGTGCGTGACTATGCCGGTATCAACGAATTGATTTGTCTCTCGAATATGGAGAATCTGAATGCTGTTTTCATCAACGACGGTCTTCCACAGCACGAAAGGCTTGTCCGCCTTAACCGGATAGCCATAGAGCAGATGCGGCTTCTGGAAGACGTAAACAAGAAATATCTGAAATAATCCCTCTCCTCCGACATTCCCCCTTTCATACAGAACGCTTAATTTTTTTAAGAACTAAAAGTTAAGCGTATATGAACAAGAAAACATTTTTATCATTTATCTGCGCACGCAGTGCCCGAACCATTGCCCTGCCGATGATAGTCACCCTTGCCGTGCTTGCCTCGTGCGGCGATACGGACGACGGGAGTCTCTTGCCTGCGGGGCAATACCCCCTGACCTTTACGGCAGCCATAGACGGGGAGACGACCGCTCCTGCCGGTGCAGCCACCCGTGCCAATACGGTGGGCGGAGTGTGGACTGCGGGCGATGCGATAGCCGTAATGGTGGCGGACGAAGAGGGTGGGGGAGACATCGTGAAGCAGTACACCCCGAAACCCGACGCACCCAATACCTTGCAGGCAGCTGCCGGCGTAGCTCCGTTCTACTGGCAGAGCAGCACCGAGAAGAAAACCGTTTCGGCATGGTATTGCGGTGACGGCTCCACAGCCGCAGGCGGCACCCATGCAGGCTCCGTTCCTACGACTTGGAGCGTACAGACCGACCAGAACACCGCTGACGGCTATCAGCGGAGCGACTTCCTCTATGCTCCGCCCAAGGAGATAACCTTTACTCCCGCAAGCGGTGCGGACAATACGCTGGCTTTCTATCATCAGACCGCCAAAGTGGTGATAAACATCAAGAATGCGGAAGCCGCTACGGATGCCGCCGACCTGAGTGTCACCCTTGCCGCCTATGACGCAAGCGGTGCACCGGCAGGCAGCAACACCGACAACGCCCTTGTCGTGTCGTGTCCTTACACTCTGCCCGGCAGCGGACAAAACATCGGCGCATGGAGCACTGACCTCGCAACCGCCGATGTTGTAACAGGCGCCATCACTCCGAAAGCCATCACCCCTGCCTCCGGCAGCGCATACCTGAAAACCTACACTGCCCTCGTCATTCCTCAGAACGTGACGGGCAAGAAGTTCATTGCCGTCACAGTGGGCAGTGACACCTATTATTACATTCCGAAGCAGAAAGCCGACGGCACCTATCCCGGAGACTTGCAAGGCGGCAGTGTGCACACCTACGACGTCACCGTGAAGTACGGCAGTCTGGAGGTGGTGGAAACTGCGGGCAGCGGCAGCGGTGCATGGAATAGTGGCGGAAGCGCTACCGATGTCACGAGCAAAACCATAGATGCGAACTTCACTGCCGATAAACTGAAAATCGGTGATTTCTATTACAGTGACGGAACGACTTCCGACGGTGGCTATCGCAAATATACGGACGGCACAATAAAGCGATGGAACATAATGCCCGTGCTGACGAACCCCGAAACAGGGAAAGCCCGTACGGTTATCGGCATCGTGTTCTGTACGGATGCAAGTCGTATCGGTGACGGAGAGAAAAAAAAGCTGTCGGATTTAGGCGTCACGGCTCCTCACGGACTTGTCATGGCTCTGACGAATGCCGGTGGCGGCTGCAAGTGGGGAGAGTATGGTAAAGATGAAAATGCGGACGGGCAGAGTGGTAAACCTTTCGTGGAAAACATCACTACCCTGCAGAAACAGTATAATCATATCAGCGGCTACGCCGAAACCCATTGGATTGGCGACAAAATGAAGGATTTAGCAGAAAGCAGCTATACCGCCGATACTTACAAGGCCTTTGATGTTGCGCTCAATTATGGCGCCACGACAGAAACAGCCCAGTATGCCGCTCCTGAAAAAACTACCGGTTGGTTTCTCCCCGGCATGGGGCAGTGGTGGGACATTTTGGAGAACCTCGGTGGGGTGGATTTGAGTAGTTATAAGACATCGACGAATAATTATGGATATATAGCCGATGCCGGTAATACCGCATTAAATAATCTTAACATATATATGGGAAAGGTAACCGGTGCTGCACCATTTGAGACCTATACATATTTTTGGTCCAGTTCGGAGTTTAGTAGCTACTACGCTTGCTTCGTGGGCTTCTACGATGGCTACTTGCGCTTAGGTTGGGACGGTAAGGACTGCGGCTTCGGGGTCCGCCCGGCGCTTGCTTTCTGACCTATTTTATCTATTTATGAATTCATCTATTATCACCTATTTACAAGTATCTATGTTTAATAACCTTATCCCCTCCGTCATTCCCCTCTTTCATCCTCTCTGTCATTCAGAGCGCAGCGAAGAATCTCTTCCCCCTCTGTGCATTGAGGGAGCAGATTCTTCGCTGCGCTCTGAATGACAGAGAAAATAAACCATTAGAATCACTTACTTAAAACCATTACCTAACAATAAACCATTACGAAATCATGAGCATCCTTACATACCCTAATCCTTCCCTTTTCCGTCGCTTGCTTCTTCTTGCAGGCTTGGCAGCGTTTTCGGCCTGTTCGGTGGACGAACTACTTCCCGACAACACCCCCGACGGCGGTAATGCCTCCGACACATACCCCCTTACCATTACCGTGAGCGACAGCGGCTACACTCCGGCATCCGGCACCGCTACCCGCACTGCAGATGTTACCCGTGCGTCCGGTACTTCTACCCGCACCGCAGAGAATCAGTACACCACCACCTTCACTGCCGGCGATGCAATAGGCGTGTACGCCATAGACAAGAACGGGCATATCCTTCCTGCCGCAACCAACCTCCGTCTTGAAGCCGTTACCGTTGCCGCTTCTGATGCGGCAAGCGGTGGCAGCATCCTCACGTGGCAGACAGCGGACGGCAAAACCCCTCTGTACATCCCCGGTGGCACCTACTATGCCTACTACCCCTATCAGGCGGACAGCTACATGGCCGGTAAAGTCCCCGATACCGCCACCGGCCCCCTTGCCGCTTCCACCACTGCCGCCGATTTCTTCAAGGACTTAACCGCCGCTTGGACTCCCTCTGCCGACCAAAGCTCTCACGACAAATATACCGCGCAGGACCTGATGATAGCCAAGGGCAGCATGGCAGAAGACATCCCGGCAGAGAGACGGAAGTTGTCCTTCAGTATGGCGCACCGGATGGCTTTGGTGGTGATAGACCTGCCGAGGACGAAGTACACGCTTTCCACAGATGTCGCCTATACATGGACGGTTTCCGCCCAAAATTCCGTCTTCTCCGGTTTCACCCCCTGCCGCGTGGACGACGGCACCTATCGCTACCTGATACCCCCCGTTCCCGCCAATGCTGCCGATGCTGCCAAGCCCCTCCTTTCCGGCAGCTACACCAAGGGCGACGCTTCCGTTGCCGGCTGGAGCTTCAATGCCGATGTCGCCGCAGGCGATTACAAGGAATATGTAGTGGATGGCGGAAGTGCTACCGTCATACCCAAAGCACATACCTTGCAAGCGGGCGACTTCTACATGAAAGACGGCTCGTTGATAGGAAAAAACGAATCCCTTAGCGCAGCGCAGCAAGCAGACTGCATCGGCATCGTGTTCTGCACGGATGCAAGTCGCATCGGTGACGGAGAGAAAACAAAGCTGAAGGATTTAGGCGTCACGTCTCCTCACGGCCTTGTCATGGCTCTGACGAATGCCGGCAACGGCTGCAGGTGGGGAAACTATGACGTAGATGAAAATAAGAACGGGCAGAGTGGTGAACCTTTCAAGGAAAACATCGCTACCTTGCAGAAACAGTATAATCATATCAACGGCTACGCCGAAACCCATTGGATTGGCGACAAAATAAAGGATTCAGCTGAAAGCGGCTATACCACTGATACTTATAAAGCCTTTTATGTTGCGCTCAATTATGGCACCACTACGACAGGAACAGCGCAGTATGCCGCTCCTGAAAAAACTACCGGTTGGTTTCTCCCCAGCATGGGGCAGTGGTGGGACATTTTGGAGAACCTCGGCGGGGTGGATTTGAGTAGTTATAAGACATCGACGAAAAGTTATGGAGAAATAAACGATGCCGCTAATACCACAATAAATAATTTGAATAGTTATATGCAGAGAGTAGCTGGTGCTGCACTGTTTGAAATCTATACAGTTTTTTGGTCCAGTTCGGAGTATGATGTCGCAAACGCTTGCTACGTGGGCTTCGGCGTTGGCTACTTGTACTTGGATTGGAGCTATAAGTACGGCCGCGACTTCGGGGTCCGCCCGGCGCTTGCTTTCTGACTTATTTTATCTATTTATGAATTTGTCAATTAAGTAAATATTGAAATTTAATTTATATCAAGGGTATCTGTCATTCAGAGCGCAGCGAAGAATCTCTTCCCTATGCACAACATAAAGAGAGTAGATTCTTCGCTGCGCTCTGAATGACAGATACCCTCTGAATGACAGAGAGGATGACAGAGAGAATCGACCCATCCCAAAAGAATGAACGAAAAAAAAGGAGAATGATAAATCTCCGTATTTTAATATTAACCAATTAAAAGCATTTGTAAAAATGAAAAAATTAAGAAGACGTGTCATCATGGCACCGGATGCCTTGGAGGCACCAAAAAAAAGACAACGCGCGATGTAATCATGCCCTATGTACGCTGGACGGAAGCCCTGCGTGTGGTTCGCGCCTGTCATCCCGAAGTCACCATCATCATGCCCGAAGAGAAGATTCAGATTTATCCCGGCGATGATGTGCGTGCAATCATCACCCCCTATGTCCGCACCATCTGCCGTGCGCTGGACGAAGGCAAGGCAGGAGGGTGGCATGGCTATACCCCCGAATGCCGCATCCGCCAAGTGCGCACCATCCTCATCCGCCACTTCCGCTTTCACAAAGGCAGCATCAGCGACGCCGAGCTGGACCACTTGCTGGACGACTTGATATATGTGCATAAAGGGTAACGGAAACCCTGTCTCCCCCCGGTGGGGGAGATAAGTAGCGGATTGAAAGATAATGCTGAAATATAAAAAAAAGGAGAAAATATTGTTCTTACTGCATAAATCGTTATCTTTGTACTGAAACTAATTGAAAAAGGAGAAATTGTATGTCTACTGTTGAACTGAATGCAGATGAAATATTTCGCAAGGATTTGTTGCATTTAGGCAATGAAGCGAAGCGGCGTTTAATTGAATTATTAGCATCATCTTTGACTTTTTCCGATTCACATGATGCTCTTGCCAAAAACAGAAAAAAGGGACTGTTGGATAAGGCAAATGGAGCATGGTGTAATGACGGGGTAAGTGCGGACGAAGAAATTGAATTATTACGCAATGCCCGTGTGCAGGGTAAAACCCGGAAACTGGCAGAATTATGAGTGTAGCCCTCACTTTCCATTCATGAAGTTTTTGAAACATATGCTGATGTGAAAACTATCTTAAACAGCAAAGGTGTTTTGATTGATGATTTTGATTTATTAATAGGTGCTACGGCGTTAACATATAACATGATAATGGTAACAGATAATGTGAAGCACTTCTCCCCAGTATCCATTTTTGCTTCAAGACAGTGCAAATATAATCATTTGCTGTTTGCAAACAGCACTCTGTCATTCAGAGGAGCTTGCGACGAAGAATCTCTTCCCTCATATGTAAGGAGAAGAGAATCCTCGCTCCGCTCTGAATGACGGATAAAATAAATTACTTACTTGCCAACAGATAATGTGAAGCGCCTCTCCCCTTATCCGGTTTGTAACCAATATCTTACCTCCCTCATTCGCGTAAATATTTATATTTCCTCCCTCAGACTATTGGCGTATATTTGTCTGTTGATAGCGTGTAGCAGATGTTTTGCCTTGCCGGGCACGCAGAAAAATATTATAACAAATATATAAACAAAGTCAAACATGAAATTACATCATCCGTTACATCGGCACGCATCATCCGCAGTGCCCGGATGCATGGTGTGTTTTGCACAAACGCATCATTCGTTCTCTCCGACAGAGATATACTTTAGTATATCTTTTCTTTATTAATTATGTTGTGTCAGTAAGCTGGCAGTTGCACTGGCTGTAAAACGGGCTATCTGTCTGGAAATGAACCGAAAAATTGGCAGTTGGACTGGCTTTTTATTGGCACCTTGAAAAAACGGAAAATTATCAATGGATTTGAATCTAACAAACACAGGCTATGTCATGGTTTCGCGGGCATTGCTGATGAGCGTGTCCCAAAAACACCACATTGCGAGCGGAGACGAAGAGGCGTTTTTACGCGTGCTTCTTCATGTGAACTACAAAAACAAAGTGCTTAAGCACAACGGGGCGGAGGTGACCTGTGCCCGGGGAGAGTCTGTAATCTCTTATCTGGGCTGGGCCGATATCTTTGGCTGGACGCGCGGACACACCCGCCTCTTTTTTGAGCGTTGCTTTGCCGACGGGCTTCTGGAGCAGGTGCCCGGTAGCTGCATGAGCCATATACGCGTTCCCCACTATGACGCATGGACGGGAACCCCCGCCCCCAAACAGCCCGTCGAACGCAAAATGGAGGAAGAAGTGAAGAACTTCATCGCCCGTTACAGCGAAGTGACCCATAAGCCCATAGAAGCCAAAGGACGCATCCGGAACCTTTGGAAACGCCTCTCCGTCCGCGAACGCGAACTCGCCATGGCGCGTATGGAAGACTACTATTTCACTCTCCCGAATACCAACTTCTGCAAGACGGCGGTGCGCTATCTGGAAGATAAAGTCTTTGACAACCTGATTAATTAAATCATAAATCTCATGTCCGAAATACTCAACCCTCATGATTCCGACCTCGAAGCCGTGATTCTTGGCGCCTGCCTCATTGAAACCACCGCAATGGTGACCGTGGCAGACGCGCTCCGTCCCGAAATGTTCTACCAAGACTCCCACCGGGAAATCTTTGCCGCCCTGCTCTCCATGCACCACACCGGCAAGAAGATAGACCTTATCACCGTAAAGAACGAACTCTCCGCCCGTGGCACGCTGGATGCCGCGGGCGGCGCGTACGGGCTGACGCAGCTCACCATGCGCGTGGCGTCCTCCGCCCATCTGGAGCAGCACGCCGCCATCTTGCTGGGGCTGTATGTGCGCCGCGAGATGATTTGCGGATTGCACAAGCTCTTGGCGTCCGCCGCCGACGAGTCGGTGGACCTGGACGAGGTACTGGTGCAGCTGCACCGCCTCTCCGACCACTTGGAAGGCGAAGCCGCCTTCAACGACTATCTCCGCGATATGGACCAACTGATGCTCGCCACCCTGAAACAAATGGATGCCCGTGTGGCAAACAACTGCAACGGCGTCACGGGTGTGCCAACCGGTCTGAGCGACTTGGACAAGCTGACGGCAGGCTGGCAACCCGGCGACCTGAACATCATTGCCGCCCGCCCCTCGGTGGGCAAGACCGCCTTTGCCCTGCATCTGGCGCTGGCTGCAGGGCGCGCGGGCAAGCACGTGGTGGTGTACAGCCTCGAGATGCAGGGCGAGCGTCTGGGCGACCGCTGGCTGTGCGCCCAAGCCGCCGACATCAACGCAGGGCATCTGCGCACGGGTTTGCTCACCGCCGACGAGCAACATCAGGCGCTGGAGGCAGCCCGCGAACTCTCCCGCCTGCCCGTCTGTGTAGACGATAACCCCAAAATGGGGATGGATCACATCCGCTCCTCCGCCCGTCTGCAAAAGAGCAAGGGGCGTTGCGACCTCATCGTGATAGACTATCTGCAGCTCTGTGAAATGAAGTCCGAACAGAAGAACCGCAACCGCGAACAGGAAGTGGCGGAGGCAAGCCGCAAGGCAAAGCTGCTGGCAAAGGAACTGAACGTACCCGTAGTGCTGCTGTGCCAGCTGAACCGCGAGTGTGAGTTGCGTGGCGACCGCCGTCCCGCACTGAGCGACCTGCGCGAAAGCGGCGCCATAGAACAGGATGCGGATGTAGTGTCACTGCTCTATCGCCCTGCCGTCTACAACTTGCCCACGGAGCGCAAAAGCGGTTACCCCTCGGAAGGCCTCGGTATGCTGATTCTTGCCAAGCACCGTAACGGCGAAACCGGAGATGTGTACTTCTCCCACAACACCAGCCTTACGAAGATAGGAGAGTATGTGCCGCCTATGGAGTGGCTGATGAAACACGCGAAATGAGGCGTCTTTTTCTCGTTTTTGTCGAAAAAAAACAACGAAAAACTTGACATCGCCTCTCTGATTTTGTATCTTTGTAATGTGCTTAAGGAAAGGAATAATCATTGATTAAGGCGCCTTATTTCTCCTCTTATACACTTTTCTTTTATAGTTCCGGCCGAACTGTTTGCTTGGAGATTTATCTTTACTTTTTGAGACCTGTTTCCTTTTCTCCGCTATTGGGCGGAGGCTGATTTTTTTAACTTAAACCTTAACTGTTTTTTTTATGGATGTAATTGTAGAGCGCTTTCAGCGCAGAAGAATCGTGAGCGATAAAAGTTCGCCCATGTTGTACTATCTCCGTCAGAAACCCAAGACTTGCGGTACGGTAGATATTGATGTCCTTGCCGCCAGTATTCAGAAAAACTGCGCCATGACAAAAGGCGATGTGAAGCACGTCATCGAAGCCCTTGTGGAAGAAATCCAATCCAACCTTGCCAACGGCGATAAGGTGAAGCTGAACCAACTCGGCACGCTTCACATGACATTCCGCTGTCCGGGCGTGGAGAAGTCGGAAGACTGTACGGTGAGGAATATTGCCAAAGTGAACATCCGCTTCGTCCCCGACAAGGAGCTGAAACTGGTGAACGGTAGCACCGCTACCACTCGTAGCCCGGCCAACGTAGCCTTCGCGCTGGACAAACCGACTGACGGCTCCGGTGGCGGCGGCAATGGCGGCGGTGGCGACGTGATTCCCGACGAGGGTGATAAGGAAGACCCGCTCGGATAATTGAAGTGTGATGCATTGCGGGCATCATTCATACTTAAACCAACATCATTATTCATACTAAAACCAATAACATAATGGCAACCAAATCAACC
>OHAB01001868.1_pt1 | contig 10930 bp, 11 predicted proteins | sample 1577031 | NCBI WGS metagenome assembly OHAB01 (sample SAMEA3541477, study PRJEB24748) | human gut metagenome | biome: human gut; feature: human-associated habitat; material: faeces | place: China | collected 2012 | reverse complement strand
GCTTGTGCTTTTGCCTTGCTCTAAACGATTCTTTTAAATGTTGCCCTTATGCGAGGGTGGCCATGGGCCAGCCTCTCTTTTTTGAAGTCATAATAGCATCGTGACCCCATTATCTTCGATCCCGATCTCCACGACCGGCGCGCCGGGGTCGTACTCGCCGTCGAGCGTCCAGGGAATGTCCTCGGCCGTCTCCGCCGTCACGTGCTTGACGTGGCGGAAGATGAGACCCTCGGAGTCGTAGTAGTCCTTGTTGATGAGCGCTAAAATGAGCGCCTGCATCGCCGCGGGCGTTCTCGGCACGGGCACTAGCAGCAGCTCGAACTTGCCGTCGTCGAACGACACCTCGTCGGGCGAGAGCTTCATCAGCCCCGCGATCGACGTCGAATTGCTGATCGCACCGAAGAGATATTCCCCGTCGAAGACCTCGCCGTCCGCCGTGATCTTCATGCGGTACGGGCAGAGCGTGTCGAGATTCTTGACACCCTCGAGTAAGTAGGCAAAGTGCCCGAACATATTCTTGATATCCTGCTGGACGGTGTAGGTCGTTTTCGTGAACGCGCCGAACGACGCGACATAGACGAAGTTCCGCTCGCCGAATTTGCCCACATCGAGAGATCTCGGCTTCATGCGCATGGCGGAGGCCGCCGCCTCGGCGGGGTTCGACGAGATGTTCAGGCTCGCGGCAAAGTCGTTCGTGCTGCCGCCGGGCAGATAGCTCACGAGTGGGCGGTATTCTCGCGGAATGCGCATCACACCGTTCACCGTTTCGTTGAGCGTGCCGTCGCCGCCGTGGCAGACGACGACGTCGAATTCCGGCCCGAGCCATTCGGCGAGCTCCGTCGCTTCTCCGCGATGCGTGGTCTTGCGCACGGAGACGAGATAGCCCGCCTCGGAATAGATCGCGGCGGCGTCAAACAGCGGCGCGAGGGATTTGGTCTTTCCCGCGCGGGGATTGACGATAAAGAGCAGCTTTTTGTCGTCCATGGGTCCCTCCTCGTTTGCTCTTCACAGCATCAGACCGGCAAAGCACCCTGCGCCCTGTCGGTCAAAATCACCCTCTGCCAAAAAAGTCAAGTTCTGTTCATCTTCATTAACAGAGAGTAAAGATTATCATAACACACGAAATGAGCGGTTGCAATTCCCAGCAAAAAATAGTAAGCTGTTTTTGGTATCTTTTTAGCAGTCATTTAACGCATTTTGCCCAAAAAAAGGGGGAGCCCATGAAGCAGAACAAAACCTATCTTCACCTCGGCGTAACGCTGATCGTCTCGGCCTGCGCGGTGCTGATGTTTTACGACACGTTTTTCCAGTCCCGCGTGCTGCTGGACTTTTTCGACAAGCTGATGAGCGTGCTCTCGCCGGTCATCTACGGCCTTGCGTTCGCGTACCTTCTCGCCCCCATCGTCGACTTTTTCGACCGGTATATCCAAAAGGGGCTGCCGAAGGTCAAGTCCTCGCTCGTCCGGGGGCTGAGCATCCTCGTCACGTGGATCTGCGTCATCGCCCTCATCTACCTGATGTTCAGCATCCTCATCCCCGAGCTGGTCGACAGCACGAAGACACTGGCCGACAACTTTGAAAGCTATTATAAAACCGTCTACAACTGGGTCAACAGCCTTGTGGAGAATCAGGCGATCTTCTCCGACGACATCTACTCCGACCAGCTGCTCTCCGCACTCAACGGCTACTACGATAAGCTCGTCAAGTGGGTCACCGACACGGTCATCCCGCAGGCGCAGGTCGCGATCGTCGCCGTGACCGGCGGCATCTGGAGCGTCGTCATCTTCCTCAAGAACCTTCTCATCGGCATGATGATCTCGGTCTATCTGCTCGCGCGCAAGGAGAGCTTTGCCAAGCAGTCGAAGAAGATCCTCTACGCCATTCTGCCCGAAACGCCGTACCGCCGCACGCTGCGCGCCGTGGCCGAGGCTGACCGTATCTTCAGCGGCTTCGTGCGCGGAAAGCTGCTCGACTCGCTCATCATCGGCATCCTCTGCTTCATCTGCTGCTCGATCTTCAAGTTCCCGTATACGCCAATTATTTCGGTGTTCGTGGGCGTGACGAACATCATTCCGATCTTCGGCCCGTTCCTCGGCGCCATTCCGAGCGCATTCCTCATCCTGCTCGTCAGCCCCAAGCAGTGCCTTTATTTCATTCTCTTCATCATCGCATTGCAGCAGTTTGACGGCAATATTCTGGGGCCGAAGATCCTCGGCAAATCCACCGGCATTTCGAGCTTCTGGGTCATCGTGGCCATCGTGGTCGGCGGTGGCTTCGGCGGCGTGCTGGGTATGTTCCTCGGCGTTCCGATCTTCGCGTGCATCAGCTCGCTTGTGAACTGGTTCACGAACCGCAGCCTCACGAAAAAGGGCGTGACGGACGACGCGATGTTCGCCCCCGCGCCGCTCGCCTCTCCGGATGAAAAAAAGGACTGATCTCCCCATGAAAACCCTGTACCGTGACAACAAAGGACTGCACCGCTGGCTTTTCGCCTGCGGCGCAGTCCTTGTGCTTTTCTATCTTATCCGCGGAAACCGCGCGGCCGTCAATTTCTGGGTCTATTCGGTCACGCTGCCCTTCGAGCAGTTTCTGGGCCGCGTGTGCGCGGCGCTGCCGTTTTCGGTCGCGGAGCTTCTGTACGTGCTCGCGGCGGTCACGGCGGTCGTGCTGCTCGTGCTGATGGTACGCTATCTTATAAAGTCGCGCCAAAAAGGGCGCGCCGCGTACCGCTGCGCGCTCTTCGTGCTCGACTTGTTTCTCACGGTCTGCGCCGCGTTCTCGCTTCTCTGGGGCGCGAACTATTACGCGGACGACTTCTGCGACAGAAGCGGCCTTTCGCCCGAGCCCGTCACGTATGAAGACTTAGTGCGCGTCACGCAGTATTTCGCGGACCATCTCGCCGAGGCGTCGATGCACATCGCGCGCGACGAAAACGGCCTCTTCACCGCCGACCGGCAGGAGATTCTTAACTACGCCGACACGGTGTACGACTGCCTGTACGACGAATTTCCGTTCCTCGACATGCCGGACCAGAAGCCCAAGGGCATTTTCTTTTCGAAGATCATGAGCGCGATGAACTTCACGGGCTTCTACTTTCCGTTCACGGGCGAGTCAAACGTGAACATGGACTCGCCCGCGATGCTGCTGGCCTCGACCTGCGCGCACGAGCTCTCGCATCAGCGCGGCATCACGTCCGAGCAGCAAAGCAACTTCCTCGCGGTCCTCGCCTGCACGCGCTGCGACGACGCAAACTACAACTATGCGGGCTGGATGCTCGGCTACATTCACCTCGGCAACGCGCTGTACCGCGTCGACCCCGACGCATGGCAGCAGATTCGCGACAGCTTACCCGACGAGATCGTACTCGATCTGCGCTACAACAGCGCCTACTGGGCGCAGTACAAGGGCCTCACGGCCACCGTCACCCAGTCGCTCAACGATAAGATGATCAAATCCTACGGCGATGAACTCGGCACGCAGAGCTACGGCGCGGTCGTCGACCTGCTCGTGAATTACTACGCCTGAGCGCTGCTCGTCTCGTGGTAAGACTGCAAGAATTCCTTGGTTCGCTCCTGCTGCGGGTTTTCGAAGACCTGTTCGGGGCTGCCCTGCTCCACGATGACGCCGCCGTCTAAAAACACGACGCGGTCGCTCACGGCGCGGGCAAAGGGCATCTCGTGCGTCACGATGACCATCGTCATGTGCTCGTCGGCAAGAGAGCGGATGACGCGCAGCACCTCGCCGGTCAAAAGCGGGTCGAGCGCGGAGGTCGGCTCGTCGAAAAAGAGAATTTCCGGCTTCATCGCGAGCGCGCGGGCGATGGCCACGCGCTGCTGCTGCCCGCCCGAGAGCTGATAGGGATAGGCGTTTTCCTTGCCTTTTAGTCCCATTTTGTCGAGCAGCGCCATCGCCTCGGCCTCGACCTCGGCTCTATCGCGCTTTTGCACCGAGATTGGCGCGTCGCAGACGTTTTTCAGCACTGTGTAGTGCGGGAAGAGGTCAAACTGCTGGAACACCAGCCCGAACTGCCGCCGCACCTGCGCGAGCGCGGCTTTTCCGGCGTAGACGCCTTTGCCGTTTTCCTCGCGCGCGGCGACGTTTTCGCCATACGCGAGCGTGCCGGAGTCCATCGTTTCAAGCAGCGTCGCGCAGCGCAGCATCGTCGACTTGCCGCCGCCCGAGGGACCGATGATCGACACGACCTCGCCCTTTTCCACCTTGAGCGACACGCCCTTTAAGACCTCGAGCAAGCCGAACGCCTTTTTAGCGTTCTGCATTTCAAAAACTGCCATTGCGCTCCCCTCCCTTTAGCGGTAATAGCGCAGCGCCTGCTCCCATTTTTCCATGGCGAAGGCGACCACATAGTTGAAGACATAGTAGAAGGCACCCGCCGCCACCAGCGCCAGCATACCCGGCGTATTCGGCGAGGCAACGATCTGCTTGGCGCGCGTGAACATCTCCACCGTGCCGATGACGGACGCGAGCGACGTGTCCTTGACGAGCGTGATGACCTCGTTCGTCACCGCAGGGATGACGCGCTTGACCATCTGCGGCAGGATGATCTTGAAAAACGTCTGCGCCTTGGTGTAGCCCAGCACCTGCGCGGCCTCATACTGCCCGCGCGGGATGGACTCGATGCCGCCGCGGTAGATCTCGGCAAAATACGCCGCATAGTTGATGACGAACGCGACGATGACCGCCGTGAAGCGCCAGTTGCCCGGCACCGTTACGCCAAGCAGGAGCTTCGGCCCGTAGAAGACGACCATCAGCTGCAGCATCAGCGGCGTTCCGCGCATGATGGAGATATACGCCTTGATGAAGCCGCGCAGCGGCGTCAATCTGCTGCGGCGGCCAAACATCACCGCAAGGCCCAGCGGCATCGAGAATAGCAGCGTCAGTACGAAGATCAAAAGCGATGTGACAAAGCCCTCGGATAATAGCGAAAGCATCGTGGATACAGTCATGGAATGATTCTCCCTTATTCGGTCATAAGCGGGAAAAAGCGGGGGCGAAAGCCCCCGCTCCCTCCCTGAGAAGAGGATGGGCGCCTATGAGTTATAATTGGTTTTTACAGTCGCCCGAAGTGATCGTTTTTACTTGTTGATAAGGCACAGGCTGTCGAGCACGAGACCCTGATCGACGTACTTCTGCGCGATCTCCAGCATGGTGCCGTCCTCGGCCATCTTGAGAAGCTCGGCGTTCACCGCGTCGCGCAGCTCGGTGTTGCCCTTGAGGAAGCCGATGGCGTACTGCTCGGTGGAGAGGGGCTCGTCAAGGATGACATAGTCGCCGTCGTTGTTCGCGATCTGATACTGCGCAACGCCGAGGTCAGCGGCCACGGCGTCCACCGTGCCCTGGGCGAGGTCCATAAAGCCCATGTTGTAGTCGCCCAGCTCCACGACCTCCTTGAGCGACGCCTTGAAGTCCTCGTTTTCGTTGATCGCGTCGACCGCGGAGGACGCGGCCTGCGCCATCACGCTCTTACCGGCGAGGTCCGCGAGCGAGGGGATGCCGCTGTCGGCCTTCACGACCATCACGATGGAGTTATCCACATAGGGGTCGGAGAACGTGTAGTCATTTTCGCGGCCGGTGTAGGTGAAGCCGTTCCAGATGCAGTTGATCGTGCCGCTCGAAAGCTCGGCGTCCTTGCTGTTCCAGTCGATGGCCACGGCCTCGTACTCCCAGCCGAGGCGCGCGCACAGCTCCTTGGCCATTGCGAGATCAAAGCCGTCGTAGCTACCGTCGGCGGCGATGAAGCCGAACGGCGGGAACTCGGCATCAAAGCCGACGATCAGCTTTTGCGTCTCGCCGCCCTGCGCGTCCTGCGCATCACCGGTATCGTCGGCGGTGTCGTTCTTGCTGCCGCAGGCGGCAAGGGCCAGTACCATCACGGCGGCAAGCGCCATGGCTAAGAATTTTTTCATCGTTTCTTCCTCCTGTAAGTTCCGGCGCTTGGCCGTTCGATTTAGTGTGGTAACACGATAACACAATAATGTGTGACAGTAAATACACGCACTTTACAAAGATGGAGCGGTAAAGCGAATCGTTTTTTGCCGCTTTCCACAGTTTTCACGGTTTCTGGACGGCAGCGCGGTGTTTGCCTCCCGTTTTTCCCCGCTTTGCGCTTGTTTCTTTTTTTGTCGTGTGCTACAATGCAAGCAAGAATTTTTGATCGCAGGAGGCCATTTTTATGCTGTCTATCGACGTATCCCATGCCGTATCGTTTCTCTCGTTGCCGTATGAAGCGGCGCTGCGCCCGCGTCTCGAGCGCGCGGCGGGCTGGCTGCAAAACGGCGGCGGAAAGGGCTCTGATTTCATCGGCTGGGTCACGCTCCCGCGCGACTATGACAAGGATGAGTACGCCCGCATCCTCGCCGCGGCGAAGAAGATTCAGGGCGATTCCAAGGCGCTCGTCGTCATCGGCATCGGCGGCAGCTATCTCGGCGCGCGCGGCGTCATCGAATGCCTCTGCTCCCCGAACTATAACTTAAAGAAGAAGTCCACGCCGAACATCTACTTTATCGGCAACGGCCTCTCCTCCGACGCGCTGCGCGAGGTGGCGGAGCTCATCGGCGACGACGATTTCTCCGTCAACGTCATCTCGAAGTCCGGCACGACGACCGAGCCCGCCGTCGCGTTCCGCTTCTTCCGCGAAAAGCTCGAAAAGAAATACGGCAAGGCCGAAGCCGCGAAGCGCATCTACGCCACGACCGACGCGCACAAAGGCGCGCTCAAGTCCCTCGCCGATCAGGAGGGATACGAGGAATTCGTCGTGCCCGACAACATCGGCGGACGCTACAGCGTGCTCACCGCCGTGGGCCTTCTCCCCATCGCCGTCGCCGGCGTTGATCTGGATGAACTCATGGGCGGTGCGCAGGAGATGATGTCGCTCTGCGCGAAAAACGATTACAGCAATCCCGCGTGGCAGTACGCCGCCATGCGCCACGAGCTCTACCGTCAGGGCAAGAAGGTGGAGCTTCTCGCGTGCTTCGAGCCCGCGTTCCGCTTCATGGCCGAGTGGTGGAAGCAGCTCTACGGCGAGAGCGAGGGCAAGGAGGAAAAGGGCCTCTTCCCCGCGAGCGTCGACTTCACCGCCGACCTCCACTCGATGGGCCAGTACATCCAGCAGGGCGAGCGCATGCTGATGGAGACCGTTGAGCGCTTTGCGCCCGCGGAGCAGCAGATGGTCGTCCCCTTTGACGAAGCGAATGGCGACGGGCTCAACTTCCTTGCGGGAAAGACGATGGACTTCATCAACCGTCAGGCCATGGACGGGACGCTGCTCGCCCATGTCGAGGGCGGCGTGCCGAACATCATTTTGAACCTCGATGAGAACAACGCCCGCACGATGGGCCAGCTCATTTACTTCTTTGAATACGCCTGCGGGCTGAGCGGATACCTCCTCGGCGTCAACCCCTTCGACCAGCCGGGCGTGGAGGCCTATAAAAAGAACATGTTCGCGCTGCTCGGCAAGCCCGGATACGAGGAAATGGGCGAGGAGCTGCGTAAGCGCCTGCGCTGAATTTTTTGAATAAACCTGAAACTTTCCATTCAGCATTGCAAATTTGTTTCATTTATGCTATGCTGATGCCATCAGAAAGACCATCCCCCGCAAAAGAGGCGGGGATCTATTGAAAGGAGTGATTTCTATGGTCAGACTCATCATGGGTGAAAAGGGCACCGGTAAGACCAAGAAGCTGATCGAAATGATCAATACCACTGCGCAGGAGGATAACGGCAGCGTCGTCTGCGTCGAGGCAAAGTCAACCATGACCTTTGACCTGCACTATCACGTTCGTCTGATCTCTGCCTACGAGTACGACCTGTCCAACTACGAGGCCCTGCGCGGCTTCCTGTTCGGCCTGTACGCGGGCAATTATGATATTTCCCACATCTTCATCGACAACCTGTTCAAGATCACCGGCGGCGAGTGCAACCAGGCGGCCGACGATTTCCTGAACGAGCTCGAGCGCTTCAGCAACGCCACCGGCGTCAAGTTCACCATCTCCGTCTCCGGCGACCCCGCCCTTGCCACCGACGGCATGCAGAAGTATCTGTAAATTTTACTTATGCAAAAATAAGAAGAACGCCTCGGAAGAGGCGTTCTTTTTTCTTTGCTGAAAGGCAGGATTTTTGGCAGCGCGGTGCTCTGCACTTTGTTCCCTGCGTGCCGCAGGGTGCGCAGTAAGGGGGATACTCTCTTTCTCGAAAGAGAGTATCCCCCTTGAACCCCCGAGAAAAAGACGAGGGGGTCTTGCCCCTCGACCCCGCTTACATTGACAGTCTCTTGCTTGAAGAGCTACAATGCTTGCCGAATCAGGTGCGGTGTACGTGGCTTCGCCACGAGTCCTTGCGAGTCGTTACCGGTATCAACCGCGCCTTACTACCGTGAGACGCGTGTGACGGGAGCACGGCGGCAGACATCTTGCGGGCGCGGCATTGCTGCACTCACCGCGCGTTGGATGAAACAAATGTTGCAATTTGTCGGAACTTATGATACGGTAATAACAAGGCGCTGCACGAACGGCAGGCGGTTGGCTACATCCTCCGAGAGGAGGTGGTAGATATGCCTATTACGATCACGTTACATATCCTTGGATATGTGGTCACGATCCGTATAAAAAGCGAAAACCGCCACTCGGCCAAGTGACGGTTTCTCATTTTGAGTCTTCCTAACTTCCCGGGCTAACCGCTTGTCGCAGCGCCCTTTCTACGTCCATTATAGCAAATTCTCCCGCGCTGTCAAGCGACAGTGCGGGCTTTGTTTTTATCTGCCTTATTTATGCCAAATCTCGCAGCTGTCCGGCGCGTATTTCCATAAGCTGCGGACCGTTCACAGAAAAGAACACTGTTGAAATAGAAAAGCAGCAATCCCACCTGCGGCGAGCGAAGCAATGTCGCCCGCACGCAGTCTGCCGCCGTACTACCGTCACTCGCGCCCCACGGAGTAGGGCGCGGTTGCGAGTGGTAACGACTCGCAGAAGACTCATGGCGCAGCCATGTACACCGCACCTCCACTGCGCAGCGCGTGCAGCCCTTCAAGCCCAAAGCCTGCAATGTCGGGGGTCGAGGGGAACGCCCCTCGCCTTTCTCTGGGGGTTCAAAAGGGGGTATTCTCTTCGGAAAGAGAATACCCCCTTTGCATTGGCAGTGGCGCAAAGCGCCGCATGATCAATGCAGCGCAGCGCTGCAACCTCCCGCCCTCTCGAAGGGGGGAAATCAAAAGGCAGCACCGATTCAGATGAGCATACTGACCCCGTGCGTCAGCAGCGTGATGATGCAGCCCGCGATGACGACGCCGAGGAAGATGACCGGCACGGCGCGCTTTAGACGCATGTTGAGTACGGCGGCGATCAGCGCGCCCGTCCACGCGCCGGTGCCCGGCAGCGGGACGGCGACAAAGATCAAAAGCCCCCACGTCTGATAGCGGAGCACGTCGGCGCTTTTCGCCTCGGCGCGCGCTTCAAGGTGCGAAATGAAGCCCTCAAGCTTTGGAATATGTATGCGCACCCATTGGAACAGCGGGCGGACAAATAAAATGATAAACGGCACGGGGATCGGCAGCCCCATCGCAACGCCCGCGGGCAGTCCGCCGCGCAGCTCCACGACGGGCAGCATGGAAATGAGCATGGTGAGCAGCGTTTCGCCGAGTGGGGTTTCGTGCAGCCAGAGAGAAAGAGAGTCGAGCATGGTGCGCCTTTCTGAAATGCAAGCGGAATAATACCGCATTTTAGATAAAATGATAGCACGAAACGCACCTTTGCGCAAGGGCCGCAGGATTAAGGTTCTATAAAGGTGCAGGGCCCCGGAATTTCCGGAGCCCTGTGCTTTTGAGTACGAATCAGCTGTTGTTCTTGTTCTGATTGTTCTGATTCTGGTTGCCGTTCTGGTTCTGATTGGTGTTTTCCTGATTCTGGTTTTTGTTCTGATTATTGCGCTCCTTCATGTGCTCGCCTCCTTTCGCTTTTCTTGCTTGCAGACATAGTGTTGACGGGCAAAAGTAAAAATATACCGTGGGATTTTCACTTTTTCGGGCAAATTGTTGTTGACAAACCGGAAAATAGAGCATATACTACTTACGCAAAACAAAGAAGAGCGGTGCATTCGTTCTCACCCCCAGCAAAGCGAAGGGGTCAATCGTGGAAAACAAAGCCTTCGGGCTTTTTTGTGTCATGGTACGGGTGCAGGATGTTCTGTGCTCGTTTTTTGTTTGCCAAATTCTTTATGAAAAACGGAGGTGCTTCGGTATTAGCAGCAACGTGCATCAGATCAACGAAGAGATCCGGGACAGCGAGATCCGTCTCATCAGTGCGACCGGCGAGCAGCTCGGCATCATGTCTGCCGCACAGGCGCAGCACATCGCCGACGAGCAGGGGCTTGACTTAGTCAAGATCTCGCCGCAGGCCAAGCCGCCTGTGTGCAAGCTCATGGACTACGGCAAGTTCCGCTTTGAACAGGGCAAGCGCGAAAAGGAAGCCAGAAAGAACCAGCATGTCGTCGAGATCAAGGAAGTGCGCATGTCCCCCGGTATCGACGTGGGCGATTTTAACACCAAGCTCAAAAACGCCCAGAAATTCATTGCCGACGGCAACCGTGTCAAGGTCTCTGTCCGCTTCCGCGGCCGCGAGATGGCACACACGGACATCGGCCGCGATCTTCTTGCGCGCTTTGCAGAGTCCGTCGCCGAGGTCGCCAACCTGGATAAAGAGCCGAAAATGGAAGGCCGCAGCATGTCGATCTTCCTTTCCCCCAAGGCGGGAAAGTAACTTTGAGCGCCACTACAAATACGAAAAGGAGAAACTACTATGCCCAAGCTGAAAACCCACAGCGGTTCCAAAAAGAGATTCAATCTGACCAAGTCCGGTAAGGTCAAGGTCGCCAAGGCTTTCAAGAGCCACATCCTGACCAAGAAGCCCACCAAATGTACGCC
>OHAB01001854.1_pt1 | contig 10996 bp, 8 predicted proteins | sample 1577031 | NCBI WGS metagenome assembly OHAB01 (sample SAMEA3541477, study PRJEB24748) | human gut metagenome | biome: human gut; feature: human-associated habitat; material: faeces | place: China | collected 2012 | reverse complement strand
GCCTCTAAATAATCTTGTACACTTAGATTATTCTGTCTGAGTTCGTTAATTAGATTTATCTCTTCAGGTTCTAGACCGTATTCGTCCTCGGCTGGACTGTAATTGAGTAAATCTAATTGTTCCTCCTTAGTAAGACTAGTGAAAGGTATTTCTTCAATCTCCCCCTCGTCATTACGTACCTTAATAGCTTCTGGATTAATTCCTTTGGCTTTTAGTACACTAGTAAGTAAGTCGTCTTCTTCGTCTGGATTATTATCAGGATTGTTATCGGAGTTATTGTCCAGATAATCACCTTCTGGCACATCTCCTTCCATCCATCGTTTGACATCATCATCTGGGTCTCCAGTATGTACTTGACCTTCTTCACCTAAGATGTCTTCGTCGTCAAATCCTAATTCCGCTAATTCCATTTCCATATTAATTCCCTTTAAAGTTATTTGCAAATTTAAGCATAAATTTTGAACCTTAAAACTGATTGGTAATTTATCTTAATTACTAACTTATTGCATACTTTTATTTGTAATATATATTACATAGCATCTACTTTCATAATAAATATTAACGAATAATACTTTGGTTCCCATTTTAATGGAACTCCCTCTCCTACTTCCTCAAGCGCAGCTGAAGATAAGTCTATTGTGTGTGTATGATTTCCGGCTGGAGAAGTTAATGCATCTGTAGAACTTCTTTGTACTGTTCTATCGTTAGCATTATCACTATCACCTGGTACTGGTGCTCTATATATGTGAGAATGTTCCCCACTTTCAGAGGTTGTTACTGAAGATTGTGAGAACTTATGAGTATGTGGAGGCAGATTCTCTATCTTTAGTTCAATCTCTTCCTTACCTCCAGTTTCTCCAGCAGATATGCCAGCCTTAATAAAGCTTCCTACTAAATTGGGAGTACCTCCAGTTCCATCGCAGATATGCCAGCCAGTTGGTATAGGAGCCTGCCCATTATACATTACTATCATTCCCGGGAATACTATATCCGGAATACAGATTATGTTTACTTTAGAGTTGTTTAAATATATATCCTTAACTTTAGAGCTGTCATATAGTAATGGATATTTCTCCTTAGTAAAATCATATCCAGATAATGTATTATGAAATGTACAATACTCTATAGGACCTCTGAATGTAATTTCTGATAGGTTGTCTATCATGCAATTATTAACCACTGTAGATCCAGAATTCTTATCAAATATTACATTAGATAATGATCCTATAACTTTGACATTGCTCATAGTACCATCGAAAGTAAATGAATTGTTTATAGTACCTAACTGTACATTATTATAAGTTCCGCTAAGAACTATATTATTACCTTTATTTACGCTTATAGAATCAATACCATTATTACCATATCTAGCTGGATTAGTTAAATTTAATCTAACATTCTTAAATGAATCTGTAGAACTTAAATCAGTAGTTCCTCCGAAAGTATAATATAGATTATCATTTATTAAGAATGTCAGATGTTTAAAATCATAATTACAGCTATTTCCGTTTTCATCTGTAAGTTTGGTAATTCTTCCCTTAGCTTCTACTGGAGTCCTTGTTATAGCTCCGTTCTCATCCATAGTAGGAACTAATATTCTATCTTGATAGTTAATATCGTACTCTATAATCCATTCGGGCTTATCTCTGAAATAACCAGTCCTAGTAATGCTGTCAGGTCCTGCGGCTGTAACTATTATCGGTCTTGTATTATATGCCTCAGTTGATTCCTTAGAATCGTCAGAATCTTTATCCTCTACTTCACCCTCATTTTCAATTGTATCATCTTCGGTAGTTAACTCCCATTCGTTCTGGAAATCCATAATACAGTATTTCTGTAAAAGTCCTAAACCCCTATCTTCTATTAACTGTAATAATTCCTTATGAGTAGTTTCTATATATCCAGGAATTCCCTTCCTAACTAGTATATTGTCAACCTCTAGGGTAGACTCACCTCTTTCTAAGTAAAGTCTAAATCCAAGTTTCTCAGTAGCTCCAGGAGACATAAACATGTTAGAAGTAACTTCCCTCTTAAAATTAGCAGGATAGTTAATTTTCATTTCTTGGGGTGTTACTTCTACTATATCAGTATTTCCGGCATTTAAAACTATACTATTAGGACTGTAAATTATAGATCTTTGTTCATCCTGGTAAAGATACATATTACCTACAATTAGGCTATTCTCTTTACCTGACCCTTGTACGACTATAGCTCCTTCAGAAGATTGATCTACCTTACTAACTACAAATTGTTCAGTATATGGATTAGGAATACTAGTAGTAAATTCTATTAGCTCTCCATTCCTTATATAATATAACAACCCAGTTTCTTCTACATACAACATACTATTAGGAATACCTGAAGCTTGTGCCTCTTTTAAGGTCTTATATATGAATCCTATATTTGCTAAGGCTGTATACTTCTCGTCTCCAGTAGTCTCTTGAGGTCCCTTAAAAGAAACATAAGTAGTTCCTAATTCCCCAGCAATATTTATTACATTGCCGTCAATGAGAATGTAAACTGAGCCATCTTCTTTTACATAGTAAATTCCATCAGCCCCTTTTACGTCACTTACAGTATCTACTATATTAAATATATCAGAGTTGACGTTTATCTTTCCATCTTTTATAAGATCAATAAACACTTTACCCCATTGGATCTTAACTTGGCCTCTAGTTTTAATAATAAAATCGGAATCGGTACTTCCTATATGATCATAAGTCCTTCCAAACAAAGTTTCCATATTTACTCTATTGTTATCTCTATATTAGAATCATCTCTTAATATGTTCATTAATTCCACAAACGTAGCAGTACTTTCAGTAACCTTTCCAACAACTTTATTTCTTCCAACTAATAAGCATCCAGATGTATCGTCAGCAGTATTACCTACATGAATAAGAACTCCTTCATAACCAGGAACATTTACTAATCTAGGAAGTTTACCTCCATAAGGCTTAGCCCAAGATCTGTTCTTAAATGTTTCGCTTACCACATTCATAACTATCTTGTATGTTCCGGTAGGGATTGCAGTCTTACCATATATTTTAATATCTTTTATTTTACTAATAGGCATTTCAGATGTTAATCCTCTATCAGTATCTTCTAAAGTATCACAGAAGTACTCTCCATTTACATATAATTTACCTATTGTATAAGTACTTCCTTTGAATATGCGCTTTAATTGTAATTTAATCATGGCTCGAATTAGATTTATTTATTTTGTTTAAATTGTTTAAATAGATTAAGTAATTGAGTTATATCCTCATCATTAAACTTAACTGGCTTACCAAATATATTAGTAACGTATCCATCTGGGTATTTATCTTTCATTTCTGCTTTAGCTGCGTTACCTAACAAATCTACATTAATATTGCCGTTTACATCAGTAAATATCTCTAAATATTTACCATATTTATCTTCCATATTCTTAACTACATACGTAATTACCGCTTGACTAGCTACACTGTTTAAATGAAATAAATTAGAAGCTAAATCTTTAGCATACTTGTTAAATGCCTGAAATAAAATTTCTTTATCACTCATTACTTATTCTTATTTAACATTACTTCGTCTAATCTCTTCTTAATTTCAGGATCTTGTTCAACTAGTTCTAATAATGTATTTACTTTATCTTCCTTAGCTTTAAGCTGAGCATGTATATGCTCTTTGCTCTTTCTAATAGTAGCTAATAAGTTATCAGCAGCTATTTTACCATCCGGAGATGCAACATATTCTTGACTAAATTTATTACCTAGAAATGCCATGAACCCTGCTTCGTAAGTACTTTTAGCCATTTGGTATTCTTGCATAGTTGCTAGAACTTTCTGTTCGTCTAAAGACAGAGACCCAACCTCTCTGTTTATTTCATCTAAGATAGGCTGGGTCTTCTGTTGTGCTTGCTGTGCTTGCTGCATCGCGCAGCAATTGTTGTTACCTCCGAAGAGATTACCTAACAGTCCGCCACCATTACCACATCCACAACCTCCGTTATTACCTGCGAATGCACCAAGTGCTGTTCCGATAATACCAAGTGTGAGTGCAGCATTAGTACGACCTTTCTTACCGAACTTATCTTCGGCTTCGGCCATTGTTAAAAATTCTGCCATAATTAAATACAATTAACGATAATAAATACTACATCTGTTGAGCATCCCTATGATGCTTACTATACTTTCTAATTCGATAATGCAAAGGTACGTTAAATATCTGATATATCCTAATTATTTAACACTCATGAACATAAAATTTATTGCATACCTGTAAATGATAATAGCGAACCCCTAAAGTAAGGAATCCGCTATTACTCTTATCTAACTTATGTTAATCTTTATATAATAACAGTTTGTGTTCCAGTTTGTAACTTAAAGGATTTAACTAACTTATATCTACTATTTTCAAATACATAAATATTACATATATCTCCAGCATAAGCTGTTCCTCTGTTCATAGCCAATCCAGAAGAAGTTTTCCAAGTAAATGTATTCGGAAGCAGGACCTTTAAGTATACTTCAGAACCTACAACTGGTGTTATTCCTGGTGGAAATAGGTATGCATCTTCATAAGTTACACTTGTAATAGTTAACTTATTATCAGATTGTACTTTCCCAGCTTGGGTAACATTGGTAAATGCTTGAGCGCCACTCTCTGCTTGGGTTAAAGTAATCTTAGCATTTCTCTTGACAATTGTTAAGTTTTCTGCTATAGTTATATACGTAGTGTTGGTTGTAGTTCTCGCAGCATTAACCCAACTTGCATCTGACGAGAATTCGTAATCTAGAGATTTTGTAGTTTCACTACCGTCGCTTTCAAGTACAGTCTTATAAGAATTCACTGTAAGAGTCTCATTAGTTTCCGCCGCAGTCACACTTAAATTTGTTGGAGATACATTAAACGTATATGTAGGAGTATAACCGCTTTGATTAATATAAACATAACATTTTAATCCAGACTCAGCTTGAGTTAATGTAATAGTACCGGATCTAGATGAGCTACCTGTATTATGATCTACAGTGTATGCACTACTTTCAACGTGAAGCCAGCTCGCACTAGATGAGAAGCTTACATTAGCAAATTGTTCTCCATTCTTCCTAGATCTATATGCATAGTTTCCAGACCAACCAACAGTGCTTGCAGGAACATCAAATGTAATACTTGTTTTACCAGTATATTCCTCATCAGATTTCCTAATTTCAAACGTGTACTCATTAGCTTTACCAGGCTGGCTTACTGAGATAGTAATTTCCTTATCAGAACCACTCTGAGTTATAACTACATCATAACTTCTAGCATCTACTGAAGTATTCTCTGATGCTGTCATTTTAGCATAATACGTAGGGGAGTTAGGAGGATTATAACCTGTACTAACAGCTTCTCCAGTAATCCAACTAGGTTTGTCAGTATAGCTAAAACTTATTGCATCACGTGAAGTTACTGTACCATCTACTATTGTTTCTCTGTAGCTATAAATTTGGGGCTGAATACTACTTCCAGATTGTCCAAATGAACCACTAGTTGATGTACCACCACTAGTTGATGTCCAAAAGACATAATTATAGGTAGTAACTTGAGTATGTCCAGCCTGAGTAACTCTAGCGTAATCTCTCTTACCGGATTCATCCTGCTCGAAATAGATATTAGCAGTTCTGGACGAGGTACTACTATTTGATGCTACTGTAAACGTCATACTTGACGAATTCCAAGTAATCCAGCTAGGTACTGTAGAAGAATCTATACTCCATCCTACACTTTCAGTTGTTCCTAGTCTGGATTTGCTTGAAGATATACTAATAGAGGAAGTAGTTCCACCAGATTCTCCAACATTTTTATCCCAATTAGAAACTGAGAAAGAATATGTCCAAGCTGGAAGGTAAATATCTTCCTCCCTTACTAGTTGATTAGATGCATAACTAGAATCATTAGTTATATACAATCCAAATCCCAGAATTTCAGTTTTAGTAGCACATTCATTACTAGAGCTTCCTACAGAGAAGTTTGAATAAATCCATCGTTTAGATGCTACTTTATTTGCCATAATTATTTACTTATTAATTTATCGACTACGGCTTCTAAAGCTGCAATTTTATCTTCAAGATACTTTATTTTAACTGCATATATTTCACTATAGTTAACTGTCTTAAAGCCATTCTCATCGGTATTAACCATTGATGGGTATACGGTTTCAAGTTCTTGAGCTATAACTCCATAGCCATGATGTTCTCTGTCTGTTCTATCAAATTCTACTAATCGTATTTTATCAGCTTTAGAAACATCTATGGATTCTATGTTATCCTTTACTCTCATGTCTGAAGTATCATAGAACCCAGCAGATGCATAAACAGCACCACTTTGTGTATATACTCCTGAATTAGAATAAGTAACAGGACTAGAGGCTTGGGATGTAGCTCCAACTAAATACAGTTTACTTGAACTGTTAGTTGAACCAGTAGTATTCTTAGTATCTGTATAGCTAGTAATATATCCACTATCATTAGTTAAATCACTAACTCTACTAGGAATAGCTACACTTACAGCAGCAGATCCATTATATGATTTAGACTGATAACCAGTAAAGGTTAATGTATTAGCTACTTTGTCTGCTGTACCTGCTGTAGAAGGCTTACCTATTGATACTGTCTGTGAGGAACCTCCACTAGGAGTTACAGTAAAGCCACCATTTCCACTTGAGAAACTGTAAGTAGTATTAGTATCAGAGCTAGGAATACCTAAGGCAGTTATATCAGATTTAGTTACTGCTGTAACACCACTGATATGACTAGTACTATCTGTACTAAATTTATACAAGCCAGTAGATTTACTAGCCCCAGAACCAGCTGGATGAGAGTAGTTATTGTACGTAGCTCCCTTAGTAAGAGTCAGCACAGTCCCACTAAATGAAGCTGTGGTTACAGCATTACCAGATCCTCCTACTGTTACAGTTATTTTAGGGTTAGTAGAGATTTTAGCACCGTTAATAGTATAATTGTCAATAGTACTCTTATTACTATTTACTGTATTGGTAAGATTTGAAACAGCATTAGTTCTGTTAGTTACTTCATCATCCAATTTCTTCTCTAACTTACCAAGAGCACCATTGACACTATCAGCGGCCGCTAAAGCTCCAGTAGTAGAAGGTTTGGTGTATCCAGTTATTTTGATATCAGCTCCATCTAATACAGGGTTAGTAGAAATTTTAAAGCCGTTAACAGTGTAATTATCTATATTAGTTTTGTTGCTATCGATTAAATTGGGAAGTGTAACATCCAATTTAACTTTATCTGCTGCTGTCATTACACCTGCCACTGACTGAGTAGCTGCTGGAAGAGTAATGTTGTTGGCTGCACTAGCTCCACTAGAGATAGTAGTCTTACTAGCAGCTATTCCCACAGTAGATGCAGTAGGAGTTACTGCTCCAAGAGCAAAGTTAGCAGTACTAATTCTATCTAATTCTATCTTGTCAGTAGCACTCATAGAACCTGCACTAGTAGAGGATGCTACTGGTAAATTCACAGTTGTAGAAGTATCAGCCGCATTACCATTATCTTTGCTGATAGTTGCTGTTACTTTAGCTGCATTTGATGAGAATGATATATTACTAACGTTATTAATATTCAATCCATCCAATTTAACTTTATCTGCTGCACTCATAAGTCCTGCTACAGACTGAGTAACAGAGTTAACAGATAGAGGTTTACTAATAGCCTCCCACGCTCTTGTGTTAGCATTCCATCTCTTGCCAGTAAGAGTTATAGTTAGAGTAGTAGCACTGCTCTGAGTGATACTCCAGCCATTATAGAAGTCAGTAATACCATCCATCTTAACATTATCTGCATAATATGTTCCTTTGAACCATACTTGCTTAGCATCCTTAATAAATACTAGATGCTTGTCTGCACTCACTGTACCATCAGCTAGTTTCTCATTAAACTTAGCTAAAGTCTTGAAATGCAATAGAAACCTAGGGTCTTCTGCCGCCATAGTTATAAATGTTTAAGTTATTAATTATAGACACCATGGAAGTACTAGTGTCTTATTCTACCCAATTTGCCTCAATAGTATAGCCGTCAGGCTGCAAATATATATGTTCGTAACTTGCTGTACCATCGCTGTGCCATTGTATATGCAGATGTAATCTATATCCATTGTTATCTTTATAACAAGAGCCATTAGGCTTAAACTTACCATCTGACCCTCTATACAGCCAGACAGTATGATAAACTTCTTCAGCGACAATTATAAATGCATATACACAATTAATTGGGTCTGTATCTTTTAAAATAGTTCTTAAATCTACAGGTGAATTATAATATACATTAATCATGAACCTATTAGAATCATGTGGTCCTAAAGTAATCCCCCCCCCCGATATAGAACCTGCATCGAAACCATATGCTTCATTACAAGCTTGGACTGTGGGGGTTCTATTTGAACTCAAATTAGTAATATATCCCATATTTTAATATCCAATTGCTATATAATAACCAGGTGATTTATCAAAGGAAACTTCAAAACCGTATCTGGTTACATTATATACATAGTTATAACCATTAGCTCCATCCCCACTTCGTTCTCCTGATACTACTACAGCAACACATTTGGTTGGAAATGGAGTATAAAAACTCAAACTTTGTCTGTCTGTAGTTTGTCTTCCACCGTGACCTGCCTGTATCATAAATCCATTTGGGAACTTAATATATCCACTGGCAGCACCGAACGCCATTTTGAAATCGGTTGAGGTTAAAAAGTTAGCTGTTGCGTCACTTATTGCTTCAGCCACCTGACTTTCTGTCATATAATTGCCACCATAAGCATCATTACATTCTTTCACGGTAGGAACTCTATTATTGTCTTTACCAGTTATTTGTCCCATAATTACTTAGTAATTACAGGAGGAAGGGGCAATGCCCCCCCCCCTATTTATAACATATTTATTAATATAAACTCTCTAAATAAGCCCTAACTCCAGCATAAACTCTTTCCATACCTTGCATGTTAGGATGTAGATAATCTGCACTAGTGTAAGTAGGAGGTCCATAATCACTTAAACTGTTATCACAAGTATAATACTGTAGGTTTGGAAAGCTTAAGTCAAAATGTTCCGGGCCTATATAGTAAACTCCATATCTTCTACATAAATTTGCCATAGCTTCTTGATATTCATATTGGTGCTTACCACCACTATTAGCATAGTCTAAAACATTACCTCTATACAATTGGAATACTACTATTTTGGCATTTCTGCATTGCGATTTTAGATTAGCAAGCATAGTTTTAAATGCTCCCATATAGGTAGTAACGGCTCCATCAGCTGTTCCCATCTCTACATTACCCGACACGTCATTAGTTCCAGCCATTACGACTATGATTTCAGGAGCTCCACATTGATATGTATCCACTGTCGAATTAATATGCTTTATATTGGAACATCTGGCTACACTACACATAGCATTATCTCCAGTACCACTGATTCTAGAGCCAGACCATGCATCGTTTCTGATAAGTCTCATTCTGCACTCATTAATAAGTAATCCCCACCATGTAGCATCAATACTATTAACAAACTTGTGAGATGCACTGTAGTAAGTTGCATTACCATCAGTAATAGTTCCTGCAAATGTGCTAATTGAGTCTCCTTGAATAGATATAGTTTTATCTTCTAAGGATGATAGTTTACTACCTCTTTCGATAAGAGCAATTCCTAAAGGCTGGTTAGTGTTTCCTCCAGGAGTTGTAGCATAATTATGTGCTGTATATTGGTACCATCCATTTAATGCGTATTTAGTTCCGAATGGCGTTCCTCCATAAGCAAAAGCACAGGTATCACCTTCTGCATACACTCCGATACCCTGCCCGGCTTCTAAAGTAATGTCCTCTGGAAGTCTCACTGTCTGGACTCCTAATTGCCTAATGTACAATTTCCAAGATTTAAGAACTTTAGCATTAGCTTTACCGTAGTTATTAATTAGGTTAATAGTCAAATAGCCTACTGTTAAAACCTTCAATCTTAGTTTGTAGATGGTTTTACCTACTAACTTTTCCTGTCCCCTGGGATAATAAGCATTATCAACACTGCTTCGAGTATTTGCTGATTCATCTAGCTTGCCCCATTCAAAGTCTGAGCCATCACCTCTACGATACAATCCTACATTTAAATATCCTAAAGAACGTCTATTCTCCCAATCTTCTTTAGGTATCGCTTCTGTTGTTAAGTTGGTTCTCCCAACCCATCCAGAAGGATATGCAGTCTGGTAGGTTAAATCATTATTGTAAGTATATCTAGCACAATCAGCTGTGTACCAAGCACCAATGAATTGCCCCTCTTCTACTACTACATCTTCATCTAAATCCCAATATTTATAACCAGTGGATGTACATACGACATTCACTAAATCTTTAACTAATGAAGCTTCTAAAGTAGGATTAGCATCAAAGATATGTTCATTGAAGATGGAGATTCTACATCTACCTGGAGTGGCAAGCATCATTTTAATTCTATTGATAGGCTTGCCTATGTAAGGCTTGTTATAACACATAATGTATGCTGCAAGAGTAGCTGTGTCTTTGATAGTTTCTGCTACTTTAGTATACATTATATTAGCTTGTCTATATAAAGGACAGATAGGAATATCCCCACCATCGGCAGTACTACTGCCTCCAGCAACAGCTCTGATTTCGTCTTCTGCTGCTTTAGCTCTTTCTGTCTCTGCCTTAATAACAGCCAAATTCTCAGATTCAGCTAACACAGCCCTAGTCTCTTCTGCACTAATATCGTTCTGTAATTTACTGTCAGCAGCAGTACGAGCAACTTTCTCTGCATCTATATTATCCTGAAGAACTTCATCAGCAGCCTTATAAGCTGCATCCATAGATGCTATGTTATCGGAATTAAGTTTAATGCTTGCTTTTAAGTCTGCATCATTGTAATTAGATAATCCTGCTAGTTTATTCTTTTCAGCAGTGGTATAATCATTAGTTGAGAGTTGTTTACCAGATACTTT
>OHAB01001848.1_pt1 | contig 11047 bp, 10 predicted proteins | sample 1577031 | NCBI WGS metagenome assembly OHAB01 (sample SAMEA3541477, study PRJEB24748) | human gut metagenome | biome: human gut; feature: human-associated habitat; material: faeces | place: China | collected 2012 | reverse complement strand
GCTACCATTGCTGCACATAATACTGTGCTGATGACTTTTTTCTTCATTTGAAAATCCTCCCTTTTCCTTGATAGAAAAAAATGTTCTTTTAGAACGCTTTTTCGTGTTGCGCTATGCGCAATCGGTTGTTCTATGGTTAGAGTATATCTCTGTTACATACTTGTGTCAATGTCCACTATTTATAATAAATCCGACCATTTTTTAGCAATTTTGCACAATATTATTTTCTTCTCTTTCTTTTATTTTTTTCATATTCGACTTTTGCGCAACCGTTAACCATCGATTTTTCGTGCATTTTCAATTATGTAACATGCTTTTTATGGATGTTTTAGCTCTTTTTTTGCAATTTTTGAACCAGTGATTTTGGGGGCAGATTTGGTAACGTTTTCAAAAGATATAAACTGGGTATATCTGCCCAGCAAAACAGTTTTCTGTAAAAAAAAAGCGAAACACATTCATTTTCCTGTGCTTCGCCCATTTCAAATTCATAACTTCAATCTATCCATAGATTTTCCTGTCTGTATTTACTTTGTCGATTCTTTGAGTACCACTTCATATGGAAGTAATGTGCGTTCTTTTACTTCAAGTCCCTCCGTCAGATCAAGCAGTGTTCTGCATGCTACCATTCCAAGTTCTTTCGCATCAAATGACAGCGATGTGATCGACGGTACGTTATTTTCAAGTACCATGCTGTTATAAAACGATGCCACACGGACATCTTCCGGTACTTTGACATGCTGCTGGCGGAGTGTTTTTAAAACACGGCTGCAGACAGCATCATCCATACATAGAATACAGTCTGCCTGCCGGTTCAACGCTTCCTTGACTGCTTTTTCCACCAAAACCTGATTATCCTGGCTTAAAAACATCAGGTCCTCATCTAACTCTTTTCCCATCTTTGCATATGCTTCGCGAAATCCACGCAGACGGCTCTGTGTGACCACATGTTCCTCATTGCCGCCGATCAGCGCAATTTTTTCCATCTGTTTCATCAATATGATCGATGTAAGTTCTTTGCATGCGCTCTTGTGATTGTGGTCTACCTGGATCACACCTTTATAATTGGTACTGGTACTTCCGATCGTGACAAACGGTACATTTTTTGTCTGTAAAAACTCGATCTGCTCATCTTCCACAAAAGTCCGCATCAAAATCACACCATCCACTTTATGGTTAGCAATGATACGCTCTAAAGAAGATATATCATTTGTCATACAGATAGAAAGCAGGATGTCGTATTCCATGCTTCCAGCAATCTCCTGTATGCCAAACAGACATTCCTGAAAGAAAGTAAGATCTACCACATCATACTCTCCCGGCATGGCAACACAGATATTATAAGTCTTAGACTGTGCAAGCCCTTTCGCAATCACATTTGGCTTATAGTCATGCTCCTCTATATATGCCAAAACACGTTCTCTCGTTTCCTTACCGATCCGTCCTTTGCCGGAGATTGCACGCGATACGGTTGTCTTTGATACCCCAAGTGCCTCTGCCACATCCGCAATCGTAATATTTTTTTCTGACCCCTTATCCATAAACTCTTATCCCTCGCTTTTTTGCGCTTAGTTGCGCAACTAAGTTTATTATTGTACAACCAGGGGCAAAAATCAATCCTATTTTTTTCCTATTTTTTTCCTAATTTTATTCCAGTATCAGACTTTTTACCGTTTTTCCGGCAAGCCTCTCGCTGCGCGTATCCGGCTGCATACCTCCGACAAATATCCGGAAGTTTCCAGACGGCAGGATCTTCTTTCCTTTCTCATCATACAGCATAAACGCCTCCGGTTCTAAGCGGATGTGAATTTCTTTTTCTTCTCCTGCGTGAAGTGGAAGTTTTACGATCTTTTTCAACTGTCCATATGGCATATCAGAATGTTCTGCCTTCACGTAAACCTGTACCGTCTCGATACCATCCATTTTTCCGGTATTTTTTACGGACACACCGATCGTTACCCCATCAGAGGTCTTTGGTCTCTGCTCTAAAAACCTGATATTCTGATACGTATACTCCGTATAGGAAAGTCCATAGCCAAACGGATATAATGCCTCCTGTTTCATATAACGGTAAGTTCTTCCCTTCATGGAATAGTTTTCAAACTCCGGCAGTTCTTCCGTGGTACGGTAAAATGTGACCGGCAGTTTTCCTTCCGGATTTGCTTCTCCAAACAAAATATCTGCAATCGCCGCTCCGCCTCTTGCGCCCGGATACCATCCCTGTATGATCGCATCCACATGTTCATCCGCCCAGCTTACCGCAAGCGCGCTTCCTGATAACAGGACTAAAACAACAGGTTTGCCACAGGATACTGCTGCTTCTAAAATTTCCTCCTGTAGTCCCGGAAGATTCAGATCCGGTTTGTCACCACTGCCATACTCATTGCCTGCATCTCCTTCTTCTCCCTCAATACCTGCATCGAGCCCAAGTACTGCAATAACCACATCACTCTCTTTACATACACCAAGCACTTCCGACATGCGGTCATTCTCCTGTGCCAGATTGCTGGTACGATCCTTATAAAGATGACATCCCTCTGAATAGAGTACCCTCACATCATCGCCGACATAATCTTCAATTCCCTCTAACACAGTAATGTAACGTGACGCAGTCCCCTCATAATTGCCAACTAACGCACGTCTGCTGTCTGCATTCGGCCCGATCACACCAATCGTTTTTATTTTATTTTTATCAAGCGGTAATATATGCTCCTTATTTTTTAACAGGACAACCGTGCGTTTTGCTACTGCTTCATTGAAAGTTCTCATTTCTTTGCTGTCTGCGGCAAGATAAGGAATTTTATCATATGGGTTTTCTTCTTTTTTATCGAACACACCCAGTTTCATTCTTGCCGTAAAAAGATTTGTGACAGCCTCATCTAAACGTTCTTCTTTGACCAGTCCCTGTCTTACCGCCTGAACCAGAAAGCCAAACAATGTACCGCAGTTTAAGTCACAGCCATTATTCATTGCCATCGCAACCGATTCGATCGCGGTGCTTGTAACATGATGTCCTTCATGAAAATCCCTGATTGCCCAGCAGTCAGATGTCACATGTCCCAAAAATCCCCATTCTTTTCGCAGAATATCGTTCAGCAGACGTTTGTTTCCACAGCATGGAACTCCATTTGTCCGGTTATACGCCCCCATTACTGCTTCTACTTTTCCTTCTTTTACACATGCTTCAAATGCCGGCAGATATGTTTCCCTTAAATCCTGTTCCGTCACCTTGGCATCAAATTCATGACGCACCATCTCCGGTCCGCTGTGAACTGCAAAATGTTTCGCACATGCAGCCGCTTTTAAATAATTTTCATCATGTCCCTGTAAGCCTTCAATATACCGTACTCCAAGACGGCTGGTCAGATACGGATCTTCCCCGAAAGTCTCATGTCCCCTGCCCCATCTTGGATCGCGGAAAATATTGACATTCGGCGCCCAGAAAGTCAGACCTTTATAAATATCTGTATCTTTTCCTTCCTGCTGCATATTAAATTTGGCTCTTGCCTCCGTTGACACCGCATCCCCGACCTGTTCTAACAGATCTTCGTCAAAAGTTGCAGCCAGACCGATCGCCTGCGGAAATACTGTTGCTGTGCCGGCTCTTGCCACACCATGCAGTGCCTCGTTCCACCAGTTATATGCCTTTATATTTAACCGTTCCACCGCCGGTGCCTGATACAGGGTCTGTGCCACTTTTTCTTCCAGTGTCATTTTACCGACCAATTCTGCCGCACGTTTTCTATAATTGTCAAGTTTTTCTTTATTATGATTCAGTTCCATATGTCCATCCTCCATACTTATACCGGTTTTAATGTCAGGCTTTATTCTCTGGCAGCCTGCAAAAAACATTGCTTATTCATTTATGTTAATGAATAAGAGTATAACTGTCTACACTATATTTTACAGTATTTTTCCCGACAAATCATAGATATTTTTTCAAAAGAAAAACTGCGGCATTTTTCATACCGCAGTCTCTTTGACTTATTTTTTGATCTTGATTTTTATGGTTGCTTTCTTACCACTTCCATCGGTTGCTTTTGCCGTGATCGCAACTGTTTTTCCAATTCCAGCTTTCTTTGCCGTCACAACACCTTTGCTGTTTACTGTCGCATATTTGTTGTTTGAAGAAGTCCATTTAATCTTTGAATTGGCTTTCTTTCCATTTGTTTTTACTCTTGCATACACAGTTATCTTCTTACCGGCTTTCACTGTTTTAGCTTTTGCCTGTAATGTGATCTTTGTAACTGTATGTTTCATGATCCTGATCTTGGCTTTGGCACGAACACCGCATCCATCCGCTGCTTTTGCCGTGATCGTAACTGTTTTTCCTGCTCCGGCTTTCTTTGCTGTCACAACACCTTTGCTGTTTACCGTCGCATATTTCGTATTCGAAGATGACCATACAACTTTTTTATTTGTCGCTTTCTTCGGGCCAACGGTTGCCTTTTCGTTTGCTGCCACCTCTTTTGCTGCTGCAAGTGCCTCAGCAAAAACTTTATAGCTTTCTTCTGTATAGTCTGATGCATTTATTTTTTCAGCTTTGGCAATCTGCGCATTTAATGCTGTCTTATCAACCGGAACGACGACCGGTGTCTTATCTTTTACTGTCTTCCAGATGCACATATTTGCTTCCTCCCTGTGCACCTGAAGTTTCTTCCGTGACCGTTCTGGTTGTGTCCCATCCGGTCAGTCCATCCTCAAAATTAAAATTTGCATTTTCCATACCGGAAACTGTTTCTGCCGACACCTTCACCGGTTCCGGCAATCCGGCAAGCAGTGAAACTGCCATCATACCGGCAAGCAGTCCACTTATAAACCTTCGTTTCATCCTCTTTCTCCCTTCTCCTTTTTACGCAAATATATTTATTCATAAATATCTTCCGCTTGCGCAACCGTTTATTCAATTATAAATATTTCATATTTTATTTACAATTAACACATTTCAACAATATTTTTATCTCATTTTTATTCATTTATTACAATATATTTTGTTTTATTTTGGTATTTTTTACTAATTTTTATCGTTTATTTTTAGTATTTTTCATGTTTTATCATCTTTCTTGTTGCGATCAAACTACATTGTTGCGCAGTTTTTTTTATATTTTTTTGAATAAATATGCTTTTATTTTTCTATTTTTCCGCTTTATATACTTTTTTTCATGCATTTACAGCCATTTGCGATTTTTTATCTGTTGCATTACAGCATTATGGTTTACACACAAATTTCTGAATGATATACTATATTTGCGCAAGCGGTTGCTTTGTGTATAACACTTACAGATATCATGAAAAGAAAGGGCAATATGAAAACAGAAAAACTTTATTTTGGAGCTGCATATTATTCCGAATATCTTCCATATGACCGGGTAGAAAAAGATATGGAAATGATGGAAAAGGCAGGGATGAATGTCATCCGTATCGCAGAATCGACATGGAGCACTTTAGAGCCAAAAGAAGGGGTGTATGATTTTACACATATTGATAAAATGTTAGATGCTGCTGCACGCCACCATATTTCCGTGATCGTCGGAACACCGACCTATGCCGTACCGACATGGCTGGTAAAAAAATATCCGGATATCCTTGCGATCACACAGAATGGCCGCGAACGATACGGTCACCGTCAGAATATGGATATCACAAACCCTGATTATCTCTCCCACGCCGAACGCGTGATCCGCGTTCTGATGGAGCACGTGAAGGATGTACCACATGTGATCGGCTATCAGCTTGATAATGAAACCAAAAGTTATGGAACTGCCGGTCCCCATGTTCAGGCAATGTTTGTAGATTATTTAAAAGAAAAGTTTCCGGATATCAATGATTTTAATCATGAGTTCGGACTTGATTACTGGAGCAACCGTGTAAATGACTGGGAAGATTTTCCGGATGTCAGAGGTACGATCAACCAGAGTCTTGCCGCAGAATTTTGTAAGTTCCAGCGCTCGCTTGTCACAAAATTTCTGGGCTGGCAGGCTGATATTGTCCGCGAATATAAACGTAATGACCAGTTTATCACCCAGAACTTTGATTTTGCATGGACAACCCATTCCATCGGTTATCAGCCTGAAGTGGATCAGTACGATGCCGCCCGCTGCATGACAGTTGCAGGTGCCGATATTTATCATCCATCCAACGAGGAACTGACCGGTGCTGAGATCACCGTATGCGGAAATATCTCACGCAGCCTGAAAAAAGATAATTATCTGATCTTAGAGACCGAAGCCCAGGGAATGACTCCATGGCTTCCTTATCCGGGACAGCTCCGTCTTCAGGCATACAGTCATATCGCAAATGGATCAAACAGTGTAATGTACTGGCACTGGCATTCAATTCACAATGCAATTGAAAGCTACTGGAAAGGCGTACTCTCCCACGATTTTTCAGAAAATGAAACTTACCGCGAGGCTGTTGTTATCGGAAATGAATGGAAAAAGATCGGTTCTCACTTAAAGAACCTGAAAAAAGAAAATAAGGTCGCTATCATGCTTGACAATGCTTCTCTGACCGGATTCGCACAGTTTCCTCTGGAAAATGCAGGTGTAAACGGCTACAACACTGTAATGCGCTGGTTTGCAGATGCCCTCTACCGCTTAAATATTGAGTATGATATGATTTCATCTAAAGAACGTGATTTTTCCGGTTATGAATGTCTGATCGTACCGGCACTCTACAGCGCACCGGAATCACTGCTCTCTGCACTGGATTCCTATGTAGCAGGCGGCGGACACCTGATCACATCCTTCCGCAGCGGTTTCTCGGATGAATATTTAAAAATTTATCCGGATATGCAGCCACATATGCTGCATAAATGTCTGGGACTTCATTATGACCAGTTTACACATCCGCATCATGTGGACATAGCACCGATTCAGAATAACATCTCTGCGATCGCCAAAGAACACTTTGCAATCTCCGATGACCATTCTGCTTCTGCAAGTGAATGGATGGAGCTTATCACCTGTGATACCGCCATACCGGTATTAAAATACAGCCATCCGGCATACGAACGCTATGCTGCTGCAGCAATAAATCAGTATGGTAATGGTTCGACACTTTATTTTGGAACGATGTTTGATAATCATGAACTGTTAGAATCCGTGCTTTTATCATTCCTGCTTAAAGCCGGTTTTTCGGGTGGAAATCTGTCATCCGATGCACCGCATTATCCACTGATCGTAAAGAAGGGTGTCAACGATTTTGGCAAAGAATTGTGCTACTACCTGAATTACTCAAAAGATCCGGTTTCTGTGGTTCATCACGAAAAAAACGGTGTGGAATTGATTTCTGAAACGGCTATTGCCTGTGGAGATAAGATCAATCTCGACGGATGGGGTGTTGCCGTAGTTGAGATGTAACATTTCTTTTATTAATTTTATCAAAACAGCTGTAACTCCTTTTATTTATGGGGGTACAGCTGTTTTACCCTACTCTGTTTTTCTCCCATATATCTCAAAATATTCACTTGCCTGCTGCATTGAGATATTAAGTTTATCCTGTAACTTCCTTAAAATATCTTCTTTAGAAAAGTTCATTTCAAGACAAATCTCTATCATTCCTTTTGCCTCTCCTTTTTTCTCTCCCTTTTCCTCACTCTCTAAGATCAGATCTTCGATCGCCTTACACATCTCTATCTCCTCCATTTCTTCCGATACCTCAATTGGTGTATTTGTGATCATCTTTATCACTCTTGCTGCATTCATTTCTATAGTCTTACGGGTATCTGTCCGCAAAAATTCCAACAGCTTTTCTTTATCTTTTGGATACTTGATATATCCCATAACTTCTTTTAAACTTGTAGAAAACTTATCTAATTCTTCTTCCGTCAGCTTTGCCGGATCGATCAGATACAAAGGTGATGACTGGTCTGATATGATTTTCTTAAAAAAAACCGGAGAGATATTTGCCATTACTCTTTCCTGAAAAATCCTTTTTGTTCCTGCGATGATCTGCCGCTATATTTATAAATATTTCCGTACCAGGATTTTCCCAATCGTCTGACTGCCTGCTACAATATCAGAATTTCCTGTTATATCCACGGGATTTCCTTTATAATCAGTAACTTTTCCACCCGCTTCTTCCACAAGCAGCATTCCGGCTGCATAATCCCATGGTTTTAAACTGCGTTCAAAATATGCATCAATCCTTCCGGCTGCCACGTACGCAAGTTCTAATGCCGCAGAGCCAAGTCTTCTGATGTCTGCGCAATCTGTAAATACCTTTTCAAAAACTTTAAAATTTTCCTTTGCAAGTTCACGATGATACGGACTTGTTCCGATAGAAATCAGACACTCCGAAAAATTTTCCCTGCTGCTGACCGATATCGGATTTCCATTTAACCAGGCCCCTTTTTGCCGTTCTGCTACAAAGATTTCATCGGAATACGGATGATATATGATTCCAAATGTAAGTATACCATTTCTCGCAAGTGCCAGTGAGAGTGTACTGTTCCGAAAATCATGGATAAGATTTGTTGTCCCATCCACCGGATCTAAGATCCAGACGTCACCCGAAAAATCTATGTCACTGTTATCCTTCTCTTCTCCCATAAACTGTATATCCGGATACATTTCATAAAGTGCCTGCTTCACCTGTTCCTGCACTTTAAAATCAATCTGTGTCACAAAATCTGCTACACCCTTCACCTTGATATTTGATGACCCCTCACGGTCTGAAAATAATGGTTTTACCTTTTTTACGATCTCTATAACCTTTTGTGTATCAATATTCATGCCCATACTCCCATTTTTCACGATGACAGATCACAACCATCCAGCCCTACTTTGTGTTCTTCCCATATATCTCAAGATATTCACTTGCCTGCTGCATTGAGATATTAAGTTTATCCTGTAACTTTCTTAAAATATCCTCTTTGGAAAAGTTCATTTCAAGACAAATCTCTATCATTCCTTTTGCCTCTCCTTTTGCCTCTCCTTTTTTCTCTCCCTCCATCCTTCCACGAGACTCACTCTCTAAGATCAGATCATCAATTGCCTTACACATCTCTATCTCCTCCATCTCTTCCGATACCTCAATTGGTGTATTTGTGATCATCTTTATCACCCTCGCTGCATTCATTTCTATAGTCTTACGGGTATCTGTCCGCAAAAATTCCAACAGCTTTTCTTTATCTTTTGGATACTTGATATATCCCATAACTTCTTTTAAACTTGTAGAAAACTTATCTAATTCTTCTTCTGTCAGCTTTGCCGGATCGATCAGATGGATCCGATAGTTTTCCACAAAACTCAGGATTTCCATATCCCTTGTCGCCATCATTTCATGCAATGACAACGGTCCGTCCCATTCTTCCGCTCCAAAATGAATCACAAGGGTAATGACTGGTCTGATATGATCTTCTTTAAAAAATCCGGAGAGATATTCGCCATTACTTTTTCCTAAAAAATCCTTTTTGTTTCTGCGGTGTTCTGCCGCTATATCCGCCACCTGTCTGCCGTATTGCAGTGCATCATAAATAGCATTTCTGACCGGCATTGCATAATGCACCTCTGTCTGATTTTCGATGCCCAAAAGAACGTAAGACATTTTTTCGTCCTGTTTTACTACTGCAGATTTTAAAATATCGCGATATCTCTGCACAGCATCTGTTTTTATGTCCACTCTACTTGCATTTTTCTTCCTTACTGATCCATTTTTTACAGAACTCCATTCTGTTTTCTGCACTTCCCATTTCTTATCTTCACCGACTTTTTCTTCATTTCCAAACGGCAGTACAATCTCTGTTGAATCAATTTCTATCAGTTTTGCAGGATCAATAACCTTTTTCCCATTGTAGATCAGATAATTAAATGCATCTGCAAATACGGTATTTTCCCTCATATACTCTTTTGTTACTATATCCGCTGTTCCCATTCATTTCTCCTCCCTGATGTTATTCGGGAGAAGTCTCAGGTTTAAAGAATCCTCCCATACTTTGTGTGGAAGAAATCTCCGGATTTTAAGAATTCTCCCTGCTTAAATGTGTGGATAATAAAAGCATTGAAAATTCTTACAATTTTGATCTGTAGATAGAATGGCATATATGCCTGTATAGATAATTCAGAATGTCATGCTTTGTATGGATTTTAGCATATTGCTTATATTATGTCATTAAAAACACCTTATTTTAATTATATTTGTAAGTATTGCACAAAAAAATAGCATATAATTTCTACATGCTATTTTTAATAAAATATTTTATCTGCATAATCAGTAACTATCCGCTTATAACTTTTACAATTTTCTTTTCATTCTGCGCAAAATCTCTTTGTCATCAGCCGATATACGGTAAGATTCTATCATTTTCTGAATTGCCTTATTGTATGTCTCATCATCCAGGTGATTATTAAGCAAAAACGCATGTGTCTCCTTTGGAAATTTTGCATATGCAGTTGCAATGCCCCACGCGACTCCCATTTTCCGGTAATACCCCGGATGATCAAGACTATCCCACACAGACAGCACACGCGCAATATACTCCTCTGTCAGGAAATGATCCATCAGCATGACGGCAACGACACGCTGCGCAAATTCCTGATCAGATTTTGCATAAAGCATCAGAAAATCCCATACTTTTTCACGGTATTTCTGTGCAATTTTAAAAGTAGCACAAAAGCAGTCATTGACTGACCAGTCATGTATCTTCGGGATAAACGTCCGTACATACTCCAAAAGCTCATTGATTTCTCCCTTTGCATATCCAATCACGAGCCCCTGCAGCATGATTTCCTCATAAGTATCACAGACAGCATGATCTAAATATCCCCGCCAGTCCTCTTTTGCAATCTTTTTCGCAAGAGTTCGCAGTTTTGGGATACGCACGCCTAAAATCGGGTCTGCTCCGGGAATCAGACCGGATGTAAACTTCTGAAATTTTGATTCTGCTTCCGCATCTAACCATGCACGGATTTCTTCATTTGTCATATGTAATTCTCCTATGTTTATCATGAATTACTCAACAAATGCTGGTTTGTGGGTGACATGAGTTTCCTGGTGTAGGGTGGTTCTGGGGATTTTAGATTGGCAAATTGCATCAAGCCGGGACTGT
>OHAB01001847.1_pt1 | contig 11048 bp, 7 predicted proteins | sample 1577031 | NCBI WGS metagenome assembly OHAB01 (sample SAMEA3541477, study PRJEB24748) | human gut metagenome | biome: human gut; feature: human-associated habitat; material: faeces | place: China | collected 2012 | reverse complement strand
CACCGGTAGCCTTCAGACCATAATCACGCAGACGTGCGGCAATAGACTCAGCCAGCACAGTAAACACCAGTCTTACATCTTCATTATCTGTTAAATCCCTGGGGCAGGTAGTACCGTTGCCGATACTTTTGACAGCAGCAGACTCATTAATCTTACGTACAGGTGAGGTATCACGGCCATTAGCAAACAACCATAGTACCTCGCCCCATTTACCTAAAACAGAATGCAGGACTTCCGTATCACAAGTGGCAAGATTACCGATAGTCATAACACCGATATTATGCAACTTTTTAAGTGTAGATTTGCCGACATACAGCAAATCCTCTACCGGCAAAGGCCAGACAATAGTTTTATACCTATCTTTCGGAATAATAGTTACGGCATCAGGCTTTTTCAAATCAGAGCCGAGCTTGGCGAAAATCTTATTGAACGAAACACCTATACTGGCAGTAATACCCAGCTCTTCACGGATACGTAATCTTATTGAATTAGCAATACTGCTGCCATCCCCAAAGAGAGCGGCAGAACCGCTGACATCAATCCAGTTCTCGTCAATACCGAAAGGTTCCACTTGGTCAGTATAATCATAGAGAATTTTACGAGCTAATCGGGAAAACTTAAGATACTTGCGAAAATCCGGCGGAACAGTAACAAGATTAGGAGCTTTAAGCTGTGCCTGCCAGATAGCTTCACCGGTTTTAACACCGAGCTTTTTGGCCAGCATATTCTTAGCGAGGATGATACCATGTCTGTTAGCCGGATCACCAGCAACAGCGACAGGAAGATGTCTAATCTCAGGACGATACAGACATTCTACGGAAGCATAAAAGTTATTCATATCAACATGGAGAATAGTACGACTCATCTTATTACCTCACTAAAACAAACACAAGTTCATTAAAAGTATAATATGTTTGCTAAAATAAAGCAAGTAAGAAATAAACGGAACAATATTATTGAATTTTAAACTTTTACAGATGTATTTTAATTAATAATATTAAGCTTGTTAAATTGTGTTTAAAATATAGTGTTTTTAATTAACTTTGAAAAATTTTTAACGGACACCTTGTTGTCCTGTATTAGGTGTATAATTAAGATATAGTTTGAGGAGGAGAAATCATTGAGACAGGATCGTGTTTTAGAATTATTTTTTCGTGGACTTCGTGGCGAGACTATTTCTGTAAGAAAGATGGCAGATGAGTATGAAGTTTCAACTAAGAGTATAAGCCGCTCAATAAATGATTTAAAAGCATTTTTGGCTAATCACAGAGATCTCGTTGGAAATGCTGAGTTACGCTATTCGCATAGCGATAAATGCTATCATCTTTGTATGGATGAATTTTTAACAAATAAGGAGTTATTGGCATTAGTTGAAATAGTAATTGGAGCCAGAGCATTCTCAAAGATGGAACTTCTTACCATAATAGATAAACTTAAAAGGTTTACTACACCGGAAAATAGGCCTAAGATGAATAATCTGATTCATAAAGAACTCTATCACTATCCTGAAATCAATCATGATTGTGAAAGTGTACAAGACAATCTTTGGAAAATTGTTAACTGTATAGAAGAACATGATGAAATCAGCATCGAATATTACAGGACTGACCGAAAATGGGTTACCCATAGATTACGCCCTGCATCAGTAATGTTTACAGACTATTATTTTTATCTTATTGCGTTTCTTGCTGATGGAAACATTGAAAAACCTTATTATTTCCGTATTGACAGAATTAATAAGATTAATGTGCATCGTAAAAAATTTAATAGTCTGGATTTTGACGAAGGATTGCTTCGCAGAAGAAGCTTATTTATGTGGCCTGGCAAACTACGTACTATTCGGTTTGAATTTAGTGGGCCATCTGTACAGGCTGTTTTAGATAAACTTCCTACAGCGAAAATTATTGAACGAATCAATGGCAATAAATTTCTTATTGAAGCAGAAGTCTATGGTGATGGAATTAAAATGTGGTTATTAAGTCAGGGAAGGTGGGTAAAAGTTATTTCTCCAATGGAATATGTCCGAGAATTAAGAGAGGAAGTTGAAGTAATGGCTGGATACTATAGATTTTAATATCATGAGGTGATTAGAGTAAATGAGTGAGTTGTTTTTTGAGGCTCTTGATATAAGAAGACATCCAATAAGAAAAGCTGAAAAGGAAATAAAGGAAAAATATAAATATGCTTTGACATATATTATTGATAAAATATTAAGGGAAAATATTACTTGCAGATTCGATACCAAAATATATGTAACTGAACGATTACGGGTATATAATGAGTATTTATTTGATGATATATTGAATAAAAGTGTTAATGAAGAGTTTTCAATATCATGTATAGTATCATTAGGTAAATTAAAAAAATCGCAGTATCTTTATATGCTTGTATGCGACATCTCATTGATTCTTATGAAAGATACGTTGATATTACAAGGATTGAGTCTTCTTAATAAATATTTATCAGATAAGCATAAGGCTGCAGTAAAGAATATATTTTCTCTAATGGTAAGTAAAAGAAAAGTTGCTAATGAGTACTTAGCTATTCAGCCATTAATAAATCAATATAGAGAAAATAGTAAATTCTTATCAAAAAAAATAAAAAAAATTATTGTTACAGCAAATGTTAGTGCAGGCAAATCAACGCTGATAAATGCACTTATTGGGAAACATGTAGCCCGTACTTCACAGGAAATTTGTACAGGGAATATATCTTATTTATTTAATAAAGCTTATGAAGATGGAAGCATCTACATTGCCAATAAATATATTAATTTCAGTGCTGATGAAAATGACTTAAAAGGAACTGATAGGGAATATCCTGTTTCGATTGTTACATATTTTAATAGTATTAATCAAAATATTCCTCGTTTATGTTTGATTGATACACCTGGGGTTGATGCAGCATTATATAAAACTCATAGTGAATGTACATATAATGAACTGATGGGAAATAATTATGACATAGTTGTTTGTGTTGTTAATCCAACACAATTAGGAGCAGACGCGCAAATAAAGCATTTACAATGGGTTTCTAAAAATTTGCAGAAAGAAAAAGTGATTTTTGTACTTAATAAGCTTGATAATTACGATATATTATCTGATAGTATTGATGAGAGCATAGGTACTTTTAAAAAGGAGCTGCTTGCATTAGAATTTGAAAATCCTGTTATTTGCCCTATTTCAGCATATTTTTCATATCTTTTAAAGTTAAAAATGTCTGGACAGATTTTGTCGGAAGATGAAGAGGATGATTATTATGTTTATGCAAAAAAATTTAGGAGACCTTATTATGATCTTTCCCGTTATTATGATGGAGTAAAATGTTTGTATAAGGATACAGAAGAAGTTAGATTAAGTAAACTTGCAGGCTTGTATGGTCTTGAAAAAATATTATATGGAGGCAGACTATGAAAAAAGTATATATAAAATATAACCCTTATAAATTGGAGACAGAGATAACCGTTGATGGAAAACCGCTTGCTCAGAATAGTAAAATTGGTGAATGCTGTAAACAAGGTTCTCGTTTACAGGAGTGGGTGGAAGAACTTCCTGAAAATTTAATTGACGAATATAACGATAATGAATTTGATGTTAAGTTCTATGGTACTCTTATGGATTATGAAGATTTGGCAGATGTATTTAACCAGGCTTATGAACTTGGTACAGTAGAGAAGTTAGAACTTGATAGGATACCTGCTAAAGAAACCGCTGATAAAGAAAAATTGATTGATAAATTGTTTCACGACATTCAACAGGGGCCTTTTGAGGAACTAAAAGATGACTCCATAATCAATGCTTTTAAACAAGCTAAAAGTGATGAATTTGAAGTTTGTGTGGTTGCAACGATGAGTTCCGGTAAGTCCACATTGATTAACTCTATGCTTGGCACTAAACTGATGCCGTCAATGCAGGAGGCATGTACTGCAATTATAACAAAGATTAAAGATAATGACAGTCATAAAGGATGGCAGGCTGAAGTGTACGATAAGGATGGTAAGCTTAATAAAACTTATAAAAATCTTACGCTTCAGGATATGAAAGAACTTAACGCTAATTCTGAAGTTGGTTTAATTAAAGCTACAGGTGATATTCCGTTTGTATCTTCTGAAGAAACATCTCTTGTTTTAATTGATACGCCTGGCCCTAATAATTCAAGAAATAATCAACATAGAGAAGTTCAAAATAATTTTCTGAATTCAAATTCAAAAAATCTTGTTTTATATGTTATGGAACCAACAATTAATACTGAAGATGCTAATAATCTTCTAAAGCAAGTTGCTGACAGTATGAAGGTTGGCGGTAAACAAAGCCGAGATCGTTTTATTTTTGTTTTAAACAAATTGGATGAAAGGCGGCAAGATGATGATAAGTTATCAGATACTTTAGACAGAGTAAAGGGATATTTAAAGACACATGGTATTTATAGACCTAATATATTTCCAGCAGCAGCTTTGCCAGCACTTTATATACGACTATTACAGAATATTGAAGTAATTGATGAAGAAGTTAAAGAAGATGCGGAAGGGTATATTAAAAAATTTAATAAGCGTTCACGTTTGCATTTAGAGAAATTTGCTCCTTTGCCGAAAAGTATTTCCAAAAAAATTGAGGAAGATTTAGAAAATGCAAGTGATGATGAAGGTAATGCTGCTAATGCATTGATTCATACCGGTATTCCTTCAATTGAAGCTGCTATCAATCAGTATGTGAGTAAGTATGCTAAAACAGCAAAAATTAAAAATATTGTTGATACTTTCATACACAATTTAGAGGAAGCTAATTGTTATGAAAGTATTAAAAAGGAACTTGCTGAAAATACTAAAAATAGTGCGCAGATTGCTGAGCAGATTGAATTTATTGCAAAAGAGGTAGATGATGCTAATTCTGCCGTACGATTTAAAACTGTTGTTGATAATGCAGTAGAACGTGTAAGTAATGAAGCCGTAGAAACTATTGATGATATAGTTGCAAAATATCAAAATGAAATTACTAATATTATTGATAAAGCAAAAGGGAAAGAGATAATGATGGATGAGATTGAGCATGAGCTTGGTCAATTAAAAATAAAAGCTAAAGAACTTGAACCAAGATTCCAATCTGATCTTGATAATCTTATTCAAGAAACTTTGGTGAAAACCAGTAATGCTTTAATTGATGAATATAAAAATAAGCTTGCATCTCTTACAAGTAAGCTTGATAATGGTAGTTTTTGCGGAATAACCATTGAACCTCTTAAACTTATGGGAAGTACGGTTCTTCATGTAGACGACTTTAAAATTAAAAATATGATGCAAGAGAAGAAAGTTGTAGATGGAGAAGAATGGGTTGAAAATACTGATAAGAAATGGTATAAACCATGGACATGGTTTGATGAAGATGGTTATTTTAGAAAAAAATATAAATCTGTTAAATATATTTCTGCAGACGAATTAGCACAGGTGTTGCTTGCTCCGATACAGGAAGAAGTATACGATAATGGAGATGCTTCTCAGGAATATGCCAAAAATCAAGCAAAACGCATAGCAGAGTATTTTAATGATGAATTTGAATATTTAGATGGTATTCTCAAGGAAAAACTGGCTGAACTTAAAAGCTATGCAACAGATAAAGATAAGGCAGATAGAAGGCTTAAAGAAACTGAAAAACGTTTGCAATGGCTCAATGATATAAATAAACGTATTGAGGATATACTTGAAATATAAAGGAGACTATAGATATGGCGTTAACAGATGCGTTTTATAATGCGGTGCGGTCAGGAAACGTACGCCGCGTGAGGATAATGATGCGGGATAGCTTACTCGTTGATACTACTTTTGCAGAGTATGAAGCAATGGAAAAAGTAGTAGCTTCGATGAAGAATCTTTATGATGAGCATGATGGCAAGAAATTTATAGAAGACCGTAATCTTTGGAATGATGATTATATGAATAAGGTTATGGTAAAAGTTATTTCTAATTTTTCTCACGAAAGAATTGAACATTTGAAAGAAGTAGTGCGTTATTTAAGACCAGTGACACGGAATGTACCAACTGGAATTGAGCAGGTAAATAATCATAATTATAAGTCGGACAAGAGAACTTCCTATAAAGAAGAAAAGCGCCGTTGCCAAGAACAGGGTGACTATAGTGGGAGTAAGTATTATACAGGCGTAACTGCTGGTGCAGCGCTTGGAGCTGTTGTTACAATAGCTCTTGGTGCTTCTAAAGTAGTTATTCTTGGTGGAGTAATAGTTGGTGCAGTTGCTGGTGGTGTTGTATCTACACTTATTACGAAGGAAAATAAAAATAATGAGTGAAACTATTACTCTTACAAGAAATAAAAAATTTGCAGAAGAAAATCTGTTATTGAAGGTGAATCAAAATTGATGTCAAGTTCCATTTTAGCATCATCTAAGAATTATAATGCTGAAGTTTTGCCTGAGCATGTTGAAAGTAATCTTCCTAGTATGGAGCAATTAAAATATAAATTCATTGAATCAAGTAAATTAGTAGAAAATATAGTTTTGAAAAAATATCTTCATAATTTAGATGAATTAGAAGTTATAGCTATGCCAGAAGAACTCAGGCAAATTAGTGATATCCGGCTTTTTAAAATTACTGAGATGGTTTATCAGAAAGACGAGTATTCCACTTATAAATTTGCTTCTGTTTTTAGTGCAGTACAAAATCTTAATTGTGGGATTTTTATTATTGCAGACAGTAATGGAGAAAAAACCGAGTTTTATATGGGGGTACGTTCTTTAGATGATAAGAGAACAACAAAGTCATTAAAGGATACTCTGAAAAATGCATTGATTGGTCAGTTTCCTGGTGTGAAAACAGCAGATCTTCTTGATAAAGATGCTATAAGATTTTTATCAGACATACCTTGTGATAATATTTCTGCTGTTTCCTGTATAGCCAATAATAAAGATGATGATTTTAAAGATAATGAAACTTTTATTCAAGGATTGGAAAAGCTGGCATTGGCAATGCAGGGAAGAATATATACTGCTGTAATTTTAGCCAAAAGTATGTCTAATGAACAGCTTGAAGAGATACGTCATTCATATGAAACTATATATACACAGCTTTCTCCGTTTGCTAATATGCAAATTTCCTATGGTAAAAATACGGCTTTAAGTATTTCTGATGCATTATCACATGGTATAACAGTTGGAACTTCATATTCTAAAAGTACTGGAAAATCTGAGGGAATTAGTAATACTAAGGGATATACAGAGTCTGAATCGAAGTCTCAGGCAAGTATGTCTGGAAATTTAATAAAAAGTCTCGGTTCAGTAGCATTAGGTGCTTTAAGTATAGCTGCTGCTCCATTGACGGGTGGCGCAAGTATAGCTGCTGCTGCATGCTTATCGGCAGGACAAATGGCTTTGGGAGCATATACACCAGCAACAAATACTAAAGGAAAATCCATTAATACAAGTTCATCTACAACTGAAACAAGGACAGATACTGAAACGGAAGGCAGTAATAAGAGTACTACTGATACACAAACTAAAACAACAGGTAAAACATCCGGTACATCTGAAACTATGCAGCTTACCATGCAGAATAAAACTCTTATTAATACGCTTGAACGTATTGATTTGCAATTAAAGCGTTTAAATGAGTGTGAAAGTATTGGTATGTGGGAATGTGCCGCTTATTTTCTTTCAAATAACCAGGAAACAGCAGAGATGGCTGCCGGAACATATAAGGCTATTATGAAGGGTGCTAAATCTGGAGTAGAAACTTCTGCCATAAATTACTGGGGAAAACGAGACAGAGAAAAGATAATTGCTTTAAGAGATTATATTACAAACTTTATTCATCCTGTTTTTGCGTATCAGACTGAACAAGGTTATTTGCCTGTAACAGCATCTTCACTTTTGAGTAGCAATGAGTTAGCCATACAGATGGGATTACCGAGAAAATCAGTATGTGGTTTTCCTGTGATTGAGCATGCTGAATTTGGTAAAGAAGTTGTTTACTACGATAAAAATAAGTATAATTGTAAAATGCATTTTGGAAAAATTTTCAGTATGGGAACTGAAACTAATACAGATGTAAATCTTGATATTGATTCTTTAACAATGCATACTTTCGTTACAGGTTCTACTGGTTCAGGAAAGAGTAATACTGTATATGAGATTTTAAATCAGTTACACAAGATACATAAAATACCGTTTCTTGTTATAGAGCCAGCGAAAGGCGAATATAAGAATATATTTGGACATTTGTCTAATGTTTCTGTTTATGGTACAAATCCTAAAAAAACTGTTCTGCTGAAAATTAATCCTTTCAGGTTTCCTGATGATGTTCATATCCTGGAACATTTAGATAGACTTGTGGAGATTTTTAACGTATGTTGGCCTATGTATGCTGCTATGCCTGCTATTTTAAAGGAATCAATTGAAAGAGCTTATGAAAAAGCAGGCTGGAATTTAATTACCTCTGAAAATAAAAATGGGAAAATTTATCCCAATTTTATAGATATATTTGAACAAATAGAGGTAGTCATCAATGAATCCAAATATTCATCAGATAGTAAGGGTGATTATTCTGGTGCGCTTTTAACTCGTGTACGTTCTTTAACAACAGGATTAAACGGTCTTATTTTTACTAATAATGATATACCTGATGATAAATTATTTGATAGTAGCGTGATTATTGATTTGAGTCGTGTTGGTTCAACTGAAACAAAATCTCTTATTATGGGTTTACTTATTATGAAACTCAATGAATATCGTATGTCTTCTGGAAAAATCAATAGCTCTTTATCGCATATTACGGTTTTGGAAGAGGCTCATAATTTGTTGAAACGTACATCTACAGAACAGAGTTCAGAAAGTTCTAATTTACTTGGCAAATCAGTGGAGTTACTTGCAAATTCTATTGCTGAAATGCGTACGTACGGAGAAGGCTTTGTTATAGCAGATCAATCACCTGGGTTGTTAGATATGTCTGTTATTAGAAATACAAACACTAAAATTATATTGCGGTTGCCAGATCATAGTGACCGTGAATTAGTAGGTTATGCAGCAGGGCTTAATGAAGAGCAGATTGAAGAATTATCGAAGTTAAAACGCGGTGTAGCTGCTGTTTATCAAAATGATTGGGTTGAGCCAGTACTTGTTAAAATTGATAAATGTGAGCTAAAAGAAACAATATATAGTTTTGAAGCTAATACTTCTGAATTTGAAGTAAATAAAATCCAGGAACAGATAGTTAATATGCTTATTCAAGGAAGAGTACATGAGAAACTAGATTATTCAATTTTAGATATTGAAAAAGGTCTCAGTGCGCTTGTACTTACAAATAGTAATAAAGAGTTTGTAAAAGAACAAATAGAAGAATATAAAAAATATAAGTGCCTTGAATTATGGTCAAATAACAATTTTGAGTATTTGTCTAAGCGTGTAACTGATATTTTAGGTATAAGGGACAAGGTGGAAAATTGTGTACGTAATTCGTCTGATGATAACGATTTAACAAACAAGCTTAAACAGATAGTATTGGAACTCTATCCAAACTCATCCAAAGTTAAGATTATTACATTACTCCATTGCTTTATGAAAGATATGAGTACTAGGGAAAATGGAAGTGAATTAAGACGTAATCTGTATTCAAGATGGGTGAAATTTATAAAGAAAGGGGGCTTTCGTTGATGGTAGGGAAATTTAGCGATGTTTCTGAAGTTATTAAAGACAATTTTGAGAATTTGAAAATTGCTAATGGTCTTGAAAATATACGTTGTGAAGATATTGATGACGAGAATCTTGGTGACTATGTAGCAGAAAATACTGATGAATCATATGATGATGCTGATGATGAATCTCTTGAAGATTATATAGAAGAGAGTTCCCATGAATTATATGATGATGCTGGCAAAGAATATAAAACAGAAGATGGTGAATTATTGCCGAATAATACATTTGTTTTAGATGGTATAACTTATAAGACTGATGATAATGGTGAAATTTATTGTGTTGATGGAAAATTAAAGCCAAATACTACTTATGAGTTAAACGGAAATGTATATACTACAGATGAAAAAGGCAGAATTATACGTTGTGAAGCTAAACCGACTAGTAGTCCGGAAAATCCTCGTGATAATGATGCACAACGTAAGGCAGGATATGAAGATCGTAAACCAAATGATCAAGGAGGGCATATTATTGGACGTGATATGAATGGTGATGGGGGTATCGGAAATCTTATTGCAATGGATTCAAAAATCAACCAAAGCGATTATAAACGAATGGAGAATGACATAAAGGCAGCTTTGGCAGATGGTAAGGAAGTAACTACAAAGACAGAAATGACTTATAGTGATGATTCTGATAGACCAGATAAGATTACGGTAACTACTACTGTTGATGGAAAGAATACTGTTTATAAGTTTGATAACAATATAGACGGTTCACTTAGAAATGAAGTTCCTGAAAATGGCAAAGAGGTTGTAAAGAGTCGTTTAGAAGAAACGGGTGGGGAAATTTCTTCTATTAAAGAAGAATATGATGAAAATGGTAATTTAGTCCAGACAACAGTTTATATCACATATAAGGGTGAAGATGGTAATAATTATCGAACCAGTGTTGTTATTGAGAATAAATAAGGAGGTAATTTGCAATGTCAGAATTAGAAGTTTTTATGTCAGAACAGATAAAAATACTTGTACCTAATTATAGTACGTTGGAATTAAATGCTATTGTCAGTGCATCAAGTTATTCTATAGAATTTTTTGCGGTAGTTAATGGAAAGAGAATGCAGTGTTTTGAAATGATTGATAATGGTATATTTAGTGAGAAAAATTTTAATATTGTATCTAGTAATATTGCTAATTATTGTAGACAATTGCCAGATTTTGATGTAAATGGAGTTAATAGATATGCTATAAACTTAAAATAAATAATTATGCGTTTTTAATTTAAGATAAAAATTAAATTAATGTAACAATGAAACTGTTAATTTAGAAAATTTCGATTATATATTATTAATATGAATAATGTGCAAGCTCTGTTTATATAACAGAAACCCTTGCAAAGGATCATAGGAACATACA
>OHAB01001843.1_pt1 | contig 11085 bp, 9 predicted proteins | sample 1577031 | NCBI WGS metagenome assembly OHAB01 (sample SAMEA3541477, study PRJEB24748) | human gut metagenome | biome: human gut; feature: human-associated habitat; material: faeces | place: China | collected 2012 | reverse complement strand
ACGTTAACACAGAGTGCCAGTTATCTTTCGCAGATGCTACACGTAAATATATCGAGGCTGGTAAAGATTTAGAGGGTAAAGGATTTGATCCTCGTAAATTATTAGCTCCGGGTGCAGAAGCTATCAAAGCTACTGTAAAAGAGAAAATGGAACTGTTCGGTTCTGTTGGCAAAGCTGAATAATATTGTCGCACAGACGGAAGTCCACTTTCCATAATGTTATATTTAACAAAGATTTCAGACTTTACATGAATTTATTGTTCAATATAGCAAAATGATAAAAAAGTGAAATTTTTCTCTTGCATTTTGGAGAGAAAAGTATTATCTTAAGTTCAACAAAACAAATGTGAGAGATGAACAAGGGCGTTCCAAGTAGCTTGGAATGCCCTTTTTTTATAAGAAGTTGTCACACAATTTCTCATAAAAGCCATATAGGAGAAATTTCTTACTGACATTCATCCACTTTCAAGGTACAATAAGAAATGAGAATTTAAGATCTCTTACATTTGTTCAAAAAAGCAGGGAATAGTCTCAGGGGATTAGACCGGTGAAGAAGAAAGGATGTAGAACATGAGCGAAACAGGATACTTAAATGTAGCAGAGATTTTTGGCGAGAACGTATTCAATGATGCAGTTATGCAGGAACGCCTGCCAAAGAAAGTTTACAAGAAGTTAAAGGAAGTAATTCAGGAAGGTCGCGAGTTAGACCTTGAAACAGCAGATGTTGTTGCACATGAGATGAAAGAATGGGCAATCGAAAAAGGTGCAACACATTATACTCACTGGTTCCAGCCACTGACCGGAGTAACAGCAGAGAAACATGATTCATTCATCACAGCACCGATGGAGAACGGCAAGGTATTAATGAGCTTTTCCGGTAAAGAGCTGATCAAAGGTGAGCCGGATGCATCTTCTTTTCCATCCGGTGGTTTGAGAGCTACATTCGAGGCAAGAGGATATACAGCATGGGATTGTACCTCACCGGCATTCGTAAGACAGGATGCAGCAGGCGCAACACTTTGTATCCCAACAGCTTTCTGTTCTTACACAGGAGAAGCACTCGATCAGAAAACACCGCTTCTTCGTTCTATGGAAGCTATCAATGAGCAGGCATTACGTCTTGTAAGATTATTCGGTAATACGACATCAAAGAGAGTTACTCCTTCTGTTGGACCGGAGCAGGAGTACTTCATCGTAGACAGACAGAAATATTTACAGAGAAAAGACCTTATCTTTACCGGTCGTACTTTATTCGGTGCAATGCCTCCAAAAGGTCAGGAGATGGACGATCATTACTTCGGTGCGATTCGTGAGAGAATCGCAGCATTCATGAAGGATGTAAACGAAGAACTCTGGAAATTAGGTGTCAGCGCAAAGACACAGCACAACGAAGTTGCACCTGCACAGCATGAGTTAGCTCCGATCTACGCACAGGCTAACATTGCAGTAGACCACAACCAGTTGGTAATGGAGACATTAAAGAAAGTAGCCGGACGTCATGGCTTACAGTGCCTGCTTCATGAAAAACCATTTGCAGGTGTCAATGGTTCTGGTAAACATAACAACTGGTCAATTACAACGGATGATGGAATCAACATGTTAGAGCCAGGTAAGACACCACACGAGAATGTACAGTTCTTATTAGTACTTACCTGTATCTTAAAAGCAGTTGACAAACATGCAGATCTTTTAAGAGAGTCCGCAGCAGATGTCGGAAACGACCACAGATTAGGAGCAAACGAGGCACCGCCAGCAATCGTTTCCGTATACTTAGGAGAGCAGCTTCAGGATGTATTATCACAGCTGATCAGCACAGGCGAAGCTACACACAGTCTTGCTGGACAGAAATTAGAGACAGGTGTTAAGACACTTCCTGATTTTATGAAAGATGCGACAGACCGTAACAGAACATCACCGTTTGCATTTACCGGTAATAAATTTGAATTCCGTATGGTAGGTTCCCAGGATTCTATCGCTCAGCCGAACGTTGTATTAAATACAATCGTTGCAGAGGCATTTTCAGAGGCATGTGATGTTCTTGAAAAAGCAGATGATTTTGATATGGCAGTACATGATCTGATCAAAGAATATGCAACAGAGCATCAGAGAATCGTATTCAACGGAAACGGTTATTCCGATGAGTGGGTAGCAGAAGCTGAGAGACGCGGACTTCCAAATATTCGTTCCATGGTAGATGCGATCCCTGCATTAAATACAGAGAAATCTGTGAAATTATTTGAAAAATTCAAAGTATTTACAAAGGCAGAGTTAGACTCCCGTGTTGAAATCGAGTATGAGACATACTCAAAAGAGATTAACATCGAGGCCAGAGCTGCAATTGATATCGCAACCAAGCAGATCATTCCGGCTGTTATCAAATACACAACCGTACTTGCGGAGTCTATCACTTCCGTAAAAGCAGCATGCGGTGCAGATATCAGCGCACAGACAGAGATCCTGACACAGGTTTCCTCTTTACTGGCTGATTCCAAGAAGGCACTGGCAAAATTACAGGTAGTAACGGAAAAAGCTGCAGAGATGGAAGAAGGCAGAGATCAGGCTGTATACTATAGAGATGAAGTTAAGACAGCAATGGATGAGTTAAGAGCACCGATTGATAAACTTGAGATGTTAGTAGATAAATCCATGTGGCCAATGCCATCTTATGGTGATCTGTTATTCGAGGTATAAAGATTTTCCGACAATAACGGCAGATATGTAAAAATTAGATTTTGTGTGGAAGTGGCAGTAGAAAAATCGCTGCCACTACCGCAGAAATCTGCAAAACAAGGAGAAAAATACTCTGCTCCTGCAAAGGCAGTCGCATTTTTCTTCGAAAAACAAGGAGGAAAATCCTCTGCTCGCCAATGGGCTCGCATTTTCCTTCGGAAAACAAGGAGGAAAATCCTCTGCTCCTGCAAAGGCAGTCGCATTTTGCTCCGCAAAACAAGGAGGATTGGGATGAAGAAGTTAGAGATTATTATCAAACCTGAAAAATTAGAGGATCTTAAGGCTTTGCTTGACAGTGAAGAAGTAAATGGTCTTAATATTGTAAACAGCATGGGTTACGGTAATCAGAAAGGTATTATCAAAAATTACCGTGGTGCAGAGTATGCAGTCAATCTGTTACCGAAAATAAAAGTGGAGACAGTCGTGGCAGATGAGGTTGCTCCAAAGCTGATCGACAAGATCGTTGAGCAGATCAATACCGGTCATATCGGTGACGGTAAAATTTTTATGTATGAGGTAGAAGATGCGATCCGTATCAGAACAGGTGAGCGTGGTGTAGACGCACTGTAAGAGGCTTTGTGGATGAAATGAGGAGTCATCTGCGAAATCAGGGAACGGATCAGGAATAAAATATTATGAAAAAAATTGAATCAGGAAGAAATTATTATCAAAGGAGATAATTGTGACACAAGTGTGGATTGGTGTCGTGATTATCTTTTTTTATTTTTTCGCAAAACAAGGAGGATTTGATTATGGATATGAGTGTATGGTACCTTATGGGTGCGGCGTTAGTTTTTTTTATGCAATGCGGATTTGCTATGGTTGAGGCTGGTTTTACCAGATCAAAGAATGTTGGTAATATTACGATGAAGAACCTGATGGATTTTTGTATCGGCACAGTTGCTTTTTATCTGTTGGGTTATAACCTCTTATGTGGTGATGGTAAGTTTTTTGGCTGGGGATTAAATCCATTTGCTCATTTTGGAGAGACTGACTGGTCGGGATTTGTATTTAACCTGGTATTCTGCGCAACAGCAGCAACGATCGTTTCCGGCGCAATGGCAGAGCGTACCAAATTTATTACATATTGTATTTACAGTTTTATCATCAGCTTATGTGTTTACCCGATCGAAGCTCACTGGGTATGGGGCGGAACACCATGGCTTACTGATCTTGGATTTACAGATTTTGCAGGTTCTGCATGTATCCATATGGTAGGTGGTATCACAGCTTTCATCGGTGCAGCAATGTTAGGACCTCGTATCGGAAAATATGACAAAAACGGAAAACCAAGACCAATTCTTGGACATAATATTTTGATCGGTGCACTTGGCGTATTCATTCTCTGGTTTGGATGGTATGGATTTAACGGCGCAGCAGCAACAGACACCATGCAGTTATCACAGATTTTTGCAACAACGACAGTTGCTCCTGCAGTGGCAACCTGTACAGCAATGATCTATACATGGATCAGAAATGGCAAACCGGATGTTTCCATGTCATTAAACGGATCTCTTGCAGGTCTTGTAGCAGTTACTGCCGGCTGTGCAAATGTAGATGTTATCGGTTCTTTCGTCATCGGCGCAGTAGCAGGTGTGCTTGTCTGTGTAGCAGTATACTTTGTTGAGGATAAATTAAAAGTAGATGACCCGGTTGGTGCAGTTGCAGTTCATGGCTGTAATGGTATCTGGGGAACGATCGCAGTAGGACTTTTTGATTATAAAGATGGTCTGTTCTACGGTGGTGGTGTTCATCATCTTCTGATCCAGTTACTTGGTATCCTTTGCATTGCAGGATGGACGATCGTTACGATGGGAATCGTATTTACAGTCTTAAAGAAAACAATCGGTCTTCGTGTTTCTGCACAGGAAGAAATCGAAGGACTTGATTCTACAGAACATGGATTAGAGTCTGGTTATCCGGATTTTGTATCGAGAGAGTTACATTAATATGCACTAATCTAATTTGATTAGATTGGTGAAATCTAATCCCCTTAGTTAGTATATACATCAACAGTGAAAACCCCGAAGGTGACTTCGGGGTTTTTGCTGTTTGTGCAGGGAAATCATTGTCGAATCGACGATAAGCCTGCATTCTTTATTATGAAAATATATTTTCAGTTACTGAATGGGTGCATCTCCGATATTCCATCCACCATCGCCGCTGGTGTTGTTAGATGCATCATTGCCGGAGGAACCATCTGTAGAAGCATTGCCGCCGGTGTTATCTGCGGGAGCATTGCCGGTATTTTCTGCAGGTGGTTGTGTCTGCTGCGTATTATCGGCAGGAGCCTGTGTTCCCCCGGAATTATCATTATTTACTCCAGGGACCGCGGAGAAAGCAGAAGTTCCCTGGTAGGTGGAGTTGCCTTCATTGTGCAAGGTACAGGTATTATTCTTAAAATCATCCGTCAGAAGATATGGAGTATCTTCCGTTCCGGCAGTTCCGCCAATAACGAATACCCGTGAGGAAATAGAATCTGTCGGGCAGTAACCACTGGCAAGCTGACCGGAAGCGTTACAGATATTTGCAACAATATGATGGTCACAATATTCCGTAGGCTGTGTACCCTCTGCAAAATATTCCGTGTATACACGGCTGCCGCGGGGATCTGCATCACAGACACCGGCAATTGCCAGTTTTCCGGACTCCTTGCAGACCTGAGCTGTAACGATACTGGATGGTTTTGTGAAATCCTGATATTCCAGATTTTCATGGATACGGCTCATAACTGCTTTCCAGATCTTTTTCGGATAGGTAGTCTGACCACCGGACTGTGGTGAGTTATCGTCAAATCCACCCCATACAACACAGGTATAATATGGTGTAAAGCCGGCAAAAAGCGCATCGCGGTTTTTGGTTGTTGTACCGGATTTACCTGCCTGTGCCATTGAACTTCCGAAATAAGCCGGAGTACCGGTTCCCTGAGTCATAACATCCTTCATGGCATCGGTTAAAAGCCATGCAGTTGTTTCTTTTAAAACAGTATGGGAGATCGGTTCGGTATTATCGATCAATACATTTCCATCATGATCTAAGATTTTGGTGTAGAATTTTGGCTTAATGTAAGTTCCACTGTTCGCAATCGTTGCATAAGCAGCCGTAAGCTCTAAGTTGGTAACACCATGTGTCAGACCGCCGAGTGCTAAGGTTTCGTTGGAACTTTCATCTAAACCGACGGTTGTGATGCCAAAATCACAGATATAATCATATCCGAGAGACGGTCCAATTTGTGCTAAGGTTTTTACGGTAACAACATTGATAGAGTCTGTAATGGCTTCGCGCAGTGTTGTGAAACCGCGATAGCGGTTATCATAGTTGTTGACGGCACCACCTTGTCCACTGCCGTAATTATATGGCGCATCGTCCTGAACAGATGCAAGTGTCAGACCGCCGGCATCAAGTGCCGGTGCATATGCAGCAATGATCTTAAATGTAGATCCAGGCTGCCTTGTGGTGTCTGCTGCACGGTTTAAAGTCTTGTTGGCGGTTTTGTCTCCGCGGCCGCCGACCAAAGCCTTGACATTTCCGGTGCTCTGATCGATGATCGTAAGAGCTGCCTGTGGCTGAAGTGTGTAGGTAACTGTTTCACTTCCGTTTACGATCGTATCACCGTCTTTCATGATGTCAGTTTTATACTGCTCGATTGCAGCAGCAGCCTCTTCTTCCGAGTTAAAATTGATCGTAAAGCTCTTGTTTGAAGACTGATAGTAGGAAAGCATCGTCTGTTCACTGTAATTTGATATGGAACCGTCGGCAGAGCGAACAGATAAACGATAGGAAAACGATACTTTTGGAGCAGTCGGGTAATTGTCCAGATTATTTACTTCATCATCACAGATCGCCTGAATTTCCGGATCCTGTGTGGAGTAGATCGTAAGTCCACCCTGATAAAGTGCCTTGTAAGCCTGTGTCTCAGTGTAACCTTTCTGTTCTACCAGATCCTGAATGACCTGATCAGTCAGTTCATCAACAAAATATGAGTTGATACTGTTGGTTTCGGATTCGATGTTGACAAGCTGGATACGGTCATAAACATTATCTGCAACAGCTTCATCGTATTCGTCCTGGGTAATATAACCCTGATCTTTCATATTATTAAGTACTTTCATGCGGCGCTTGGCATTTTCCTGTGGGTTGGTAATAGGGTTGTATTTGGAAGGATTCTGCGTAATAGCTGCTAAAACGGCACATTCCGATAAGGTAAGATCAGAAACATCCTTGCCAAAATAACGTTCCGAGGCAACACCGACACCTAAAGTATTTTGTCCGAGGTTGATCGCATTCAGATAATTTTCTAATATCCAGTCTTTATCTACTACTTTTTCCAGCTGCAGGGCGAGGTATTGCTCCTGAAACTTTCGCTCGAATTTGTCTGCCATGGAGGATTCGCTTGTCCAACTGGTAAAGACGGTATTTTTCAAAAGCTGCTGTGTGATGGTACTGGCACCTTCTGAAAAATGAAAACCGGATGCAACACCTTTTACTCCGGCACGGATGATACCTGTTACATCAATACCATTGTGCTCATAAAAACGCTCGTCTTCAATGGCAACAAATGCATACTGCAGATTTTTTGGTATCTCATCAATCGTAACGGCACGCCGGTTAGATCCCGATGCCACTAATGTAGCAGTCTGATTGCCGTTTGCATCTAAAACCGTGGATAAGAAACCGGTAGGAGTAGCGACGATATCATCAATTGTTGGAGCGGAGGCAATGATTCCCCGAATGATTCCAACACCGGAACATACTCCGATCACCATGAAGGCAAATACACATATAAGCAGCGACTTACAAAAAATCACGTAAAATTTTTTGCGAATCATGGTACTTTTGGAAATCAGTTCTTTTTCGCGCTTTTGCGTACTTTTCTTTCCATAATTCATTTTAGGTCTCCTTTTTGTAATAAAAATAAGCTATGAAATTACAATACTATTTATAGTCAGAACGAACCATCATCATATTATAGCAAAGAAATGTGTCAGAATAAAGGAAAAACTGAAAATACAGGCTTTCTTCATTTATTTTTAAGAATTGAATTTCGAAAAAAAACATGATACCATAGGAACACGCAGAGAATGTGAGAGGTTGATTTACCTATTTATATATAGAAATATTTGATTCATTAAAATGACAGAAAACAGTCTGAAAGATGAGTGACAGGAGGGACAGGCATGAAAACAGTATATGCCGGTGGAGAGGCAGAGATTATAGAAAAAAAATCAAGGTTTATTGCAACAGTGCGTCCTGTCTCATCCGAAGAAGAAGCAACCGCATTTATTGCAGAAATGAAAAAAAAATACTGGGATGCCAGACATAACTGTTCTGCTTTTGTAATTGGAGACAGACAGGAGATGAGCCGTTGTTCAGATGATGGGGAACCTGCACAGACAGCAGGCAGACCGATGCTTGATGTATTATTGAAAGAAGATATCCACAATGTGGCTGTTGTGGTTACGAGATATTTTGGTGGAGTGCTCCTTGGAACGGGCGGACTTGTGCGTGCATATCAGAAATCTGTCCAGGAAGGACTTGCAGCAAGTGTCATTATTGATAAAAAAGAAGGACGCAGACTTTCCGTAGGGACGGATTATACCGGACTTGGAAAATTACAGTATCTGATTGCACAAAATGGGCTGACACTTATTGATACCGTTTATACCGAAAAAGTGGAGCTGCTTTTGATGGTTCCATCCGGGATGCAGGAACAGACAGAGAAAGAAATTATCGAGGCAACCAATGGAAAAGCTGATATTTCCTGGGGAGAGATGGTGTTATATGCGATGGTCGGAGAAAAATTGCAACTTTTTTAAAAATTTAAAAATTTTTTCAAAAAAACAGTTGACAAAAATATTATACTCATATATAATAGCTATTGTTGACGGCGCGAAACGCTAGAGACAAGATAAAGGGCTATCGCCAAATGGTAAGGCAACGGACTCTGACTCCGTCATTTCAAGGTTCGAATCCTTGTAGCCCTGCTAACAAGACCTCAGCAGTGAGACTGCTGAGGTTATTTTTTTGCCCGGAGAGACGCAGAATTGTGCGGCTTTCCGGGCTTTTTTGTCTGGATGAATCAGCAAAAGCTGGGATCAAAGGGAAAATGCTCTGCAGGAACGGAGTACGGCAATTTCCTGCAAAATAAGAGGAAATTTGAATGGATAGGTCAATTCATAGGTCAATCGAAAATGCCGGGAAACATAGATTTTACTGGTGCGAGGGATATGGAAAGGGCAGCGCAAATGCATCAAGTGATGTGGATTTATTGGTCGACAGTGGACTAAAAGGTTTAAAGTTTGTTGGATTGATTGAGGCATTGCGGGCGGCATTAGATAGGAAAATGGATGTTTTTGATGTTTCTCACGTGGAGAAGGGAACGGAAATTGACCATGAGATCGCAGAAACCGGGGTAAAGATTTATGAAAAATGATGTTATTAGAAATTAAATAGGTTAATTGCAATATCATAAATTAATTTTGTAAGTGAACCCTGCCAGTGATGAAGATGCTGTCAGGGTTATTTTTAATTCATAGGAAAATACGTCCCATGAATCAAAAAGCCCTCCGGGCAGGATGTGCAATCTCGCGGAAAAGAAGTTAGTTGTAAACAGCACCGCTAGAGCGTGAAAGAGAAGCTGTGTTATTTAGTCAGGCTGCTGTTTCTTAAAACATATTCTGAAACCGCATCTCGTGGAATTTTCCATATTCTTCCGATTCTAAATGCATGGATCTGATTGGTGTTTAACAGATGGTATGCAGTATTTTTTCCAATTGCGAGCATGTCGCAGAGATCATCAATGGTTATTAAACCATCGTAGCTGTTGAACATGATTATAAAAATCCTTCCTTTATTATTGTATTACATTTATGTTTGAAAATTATTTTTTGCAAACAAATAAGTAATTTAATGCCGGACAACTTTAAAATAAGACTACGGAAGAGAAGATAATTGATAAAGAAGGTGGATAATTGAAAATAAAATGAAAAGGTATTACCTTTTGCGTACTTGTTATTTATATAACAGTAACATGGGATTTTTTAGAGCGCTTGGGAGAGCAATTGGAAGAGTTGTAGAAACCGTTGGTGATGTGATTGGGAGTACTACGATCAGCGATCTGGGCTGGAAAATTCAGGATGCATGTGCAGAAAAAGTGGCATCTGAGAAATCTTACGACAAAAAGGAAGCCAATATTTATACGACAGACCGTCTGAATGAGATATTAGTTTCTTTTTCCGAGGGATATTTACAGAATGCAACATTTTACGAAAAGGAGTGTATCCGTCTGGTAGAGGAATATTATGATAAGCTGATCGGCATTATTGAAAATGCACCAGGCGGCGCATATAGTGCGGCAAATTTAAAGGCATTAAAAAATGGAAAAAAACGGATCGCAAAGACAATTACAGGTGGAATCAGAGAGCCTTTAGCGAAAAGAATGTCACTGGATGATTCAGAATGTCTTAGCATATTAAAGATGGATGCCGGTGCCGAAAAGAAAAATGCAATGAAAAATTTTACACAAAAAGTGACCAAGGAGGCACTGGATAATTTAGCGAACAATGTGAGAGAGTCTTTAAATGACCAGACAGAGGATATCCAGGATTATTTAAACAGTATATCAGAGGAACAGGCAAAAACCATGCAGGCATTAAAGGAACGCTTTGATAAGATGGTAAATGACAACGAACTGGAACAGGGAGATAAAGAAAAAAACTGTGTTCTGCCAGTATTTATCGTGGATATATCTGACTGTGTCTGCCAAATTTTAAAGTAAAGGAAGTGCACAATGAAACGTAATTGGAGACAAAATCGTGACATAAAAATACGCAAAGACATTTCAGGCTTAGCGGATGAATTAAAAACGGTAGAACAGAGTCTGGAAGAAGTAAAAAGTCTGTTGCGGATATTAGCTGTCAATGAATTACTGGATGAAATTGATACGGAAGAAAAAGATTAAGATTATTGGATTCGAAAGTAAAATACGGAGGATGAGATCATGAAAAAAGAAATATTAAAAAAGGCTTTTGCATGGGTTTTGACGTTAGTTCTGATTGTAAATGAAAAATTTATTGGAAATGGGATTATCTGTAATATTCCAGGTAAAAAGTATGTTCTTAATATTGAGAATATGATGGCCCTGTATTGTATTTTATGTTCAGGTTGGAAAGAGAAAACAGGGAAATATATATCAAGATCGTTTATTCAAATGATAGAAGTTTTAAGAGGTATTGAAAAAGAGAGACAAGGGTACAGTAAAGCGATTTTTTATCTTCCTGTTTTTGTGTGTAGTTATTACTTATCCTATATTATTCACGGCACAGCCGTGAAAGTGGCTGAAAACCACATAGTTTCT
>OHAB01001832.1_pt1 | contig 11145 bp, 8 predicted proteins | sample 1577031 | NCBI WGS metagenome assembly OHAB01 (sample SAMEA3541477, study PRJEB24748) | human gut metagenome | biome: human gut; feature: human-associated habitat; material: faeces | place: China | collected 2012 | reverse complement strand
GTGTATTTGTTCATAACAATCTAACCGGGAATTTGAAAATTCAATATGCTCGAATTCAATTCTATTGGTTCTGTTTTTTCTTCAAAGCTATAAAATAATATAGCAAGATGAAAAAAGTAGAAGCTAAAGTGCTGAATAAAATACGCAGGCCGGTGATCACGAAATTGTGGACACTGAACGTTTCACAAAGGATCAGCACGGTGTTGAAAATCGCAGTACTGATAAAGACATATTTGAAAAACCAACCGAAATCACTGATTTTCTGTTTTCCCTGAATATCGTCGATCTGTTCCCGGTTTGAAGTCAGCATCAACAAACGGGGACGAATATAGGCCAATAAAGTCGTTGCCGCAGCATGAATACCCATGGTGTGGTTGGCCAGATCGACAAATAAACCTAAAAAGAAACCGAAAAACAAAATCGTTGCATTACGTAAACGGTAAGGCAGAATGTATATGGCCAGAATATAAATGTTGATATAGACGTAGGAGTGAAGCTGAATATTATCCAATATGGTCAATTGGAGTAATAGCAACACGAAGAGATGTATAACAAATTTGATATTACTCATGATTTTCCCTCCCTAAAGCCTGTTGTTCTTCTTTTCTGGTATTAGCGATAATGTATACATCCGAGATGCGTTTAAAATCAGTTGCAAGTTTTACTTTTATCGTCAGAAAATTAGCCGTTTCCTTATTTACCGATTCTACGAAGCCGATCATCTCACCTTCCGGGAAAATACTGGAAAATCCTGAAGTCACAATCGTATCGCCCACTTCTGTATCTACATGAAAGGGTATGTCGTTCAGATAAGAATACCGATAATCGTCTCCGTCCCATTGAAGTGAACCGTAGTAACCGTTTTTTGATTTTCGCTGAGATCCGAAGATTGGTATTGATCAAGGGTAATACCCGCGCATAACGATTGCTTACTTTCTCGATAATACCGACCACTCCTTCACTCGAACAAACGGCCATTTCGGGTTTGATCCCCTCAGTTGCGCCTTTGTCGATAACAATATAATTTTTAGTCTTGTTAAAACTGGAATTGATCATTTCAGCTGTTTTGTATACATAATCGACATCGGCAGAATCGGTAGGGGCCCATAATGTATCCGCATTACTGATCCGATTGAGAAGTTTCAGTTTTTCAATTTCATTTCTCAATTCGGTATTCTCTGCAACTAATTTTTCGTTGGTTACTTTCAGATAGAAATAATCGTCTACCCGGGTAACCACGGAAGATATGGTTCCGAAAAATGATGCTGTATAGCCTGAAAACACAGTTCTCTGATAGTTATTGTGTAAAACTATCAGAGAAAAGGAGAGGACTTCCAACAAAATAAAAATTATAGTAAAATGATATTTTAATATCAGTTTTATAATTTCTTTCACAGCCTAATGGGTTTACCTGATCAGGAAAGAGAACTTATCGACATTCTTTAAAGCAATACCTGTTCCCCGGGCAACAGCTCTCAACGGATCTTCTGCAATATGGAAAGGGATATTGGGCTTATCGGTCAGACGTTTGTCCAAACCTCTCAATAAAGCACCACCTCCTGCCAAATAAATTCCTTTATTGACGATATCTGCATATAGTTCAGGGGGAGTTTGTTCCAAAGCTCCTAGAATAGCGATTTCAATTTTCGATATAGATTTCTCCAGACAGTGAGCAATCTCCTGATAAGATACCGGTACTTCGACAGGTAACGAAGTCATCTGATTCGGTCCCTGTACGATAAAATCGGCAGGCGGTTCATCCAGTTCGGACAGCGCAGAACCTACATGTATTTTGATTTGCTCGGCAGTTCTTTCCCCGATCCGAATATTGTGCTGATGACGCATATATTCCTGAATGTCGTCGGTCAAATCGTCACCGGCAATCCGGATAGATTTGTTGCTAACTATACCACCTAAAGAAATAACGGCAATTTCGGTTGTACCACCACCTATATCTACGATCATATTTCCTTCGGGAGCTTCTACATCCAAGCCGATCCCCAAAGCAGCCGCCATCGGCTCATAAATCATATATACATCTCTTCCTCCTGCATGTTCTGAAGAGTCGCGGACAGCCCGGACTTCAACTTCCGTACTTCCCGAAGGAACGCCAATCACCATGCGAAGAGAAGGTGAAAACAAATGGTTGCGAGTATTCACCTGCTTTATCAAACCGCGCATCATCTGCTCGCAGGCATAGAAGTCGGCAATCACTCCGTCTCTCAACGGACGGATGGTACGTATGTTTTCGTGGGTTTTTTCATGCATCAACTTCGCCTTTTCCCCCACGGCAATCATCTTTTCTGTACGGCGATCCAGAGCTACAACCGAAGGCTCATCCACCACGATTTTTCCGTTCGTGATGATGATAGTATTGGCTGTGCCCAAGTCCATTGCTATCTCTTGTGTAAAAGAAAATAATCCCATTTTTTTATTTACTATTTGACAATTTACTATTTACTATTTGATACATACTTATTACTATCTGACAATCAAATCCATATTGCCGAACGGCTGAATAGTAAATTGTAAATTGTCAAATAGTAAATCGCTTTAGTGTTTAAAATGACGGATACCGGTAGTCACCATCGCCATACCGTGCTCATTGCAATAAGCAAATGATAAATCGTCTTTTACCGAACCTCCCGGTTGGATAACAGCCGTAATACCTTCTTTATCTGCAATTTCCACACAGTCGGGGAACGGGAAGAAGGCATCGGAAGCCATTACTGCACCATTCAGGTCGAAGCCGAATGATTTGGCTTTTTCAATTGCTTGTTTCAATGCGTCTACACGTGAAGTCTGTCCTACACCGCTTGCAAGAAGTTGTTTATCCTTTGCCAATACGATGGCGTTGGATTTGCTGTTCTTTACAATTTTGTTGGCAAACAACATATCTTCCACTTCTTCCGGAGTAGGAGCTTTGTCTGTCACGGTTTTCAGGTCGGCTACCGTTTCAATATTAGTATCTTTATCCTGCACCAATACGCCATTCAGCAAAGCACGGAATTGTTTCTTAGGCAATTTAGCTTCCTTACGAACGAGGATGATGCGGTTCTTTTTCTGTCCCAGGATTTCGAGTGCATCCACATCATAATCCGGCGCGATAACCACTTCGAAGAAAATCTTGTTGATTTCTTCTGCAGCTTCTTTGTCGATGACACCATTCGTAATCAATACACCTCCGAAAGCAGAAACCGGATCACCGGCCAATGCGTCTTTCCAAGCTTCCAAAACTGTAGCACGGGAAGCTAATCCGCAAGCGTTGTTGTGTTTCAGGATAGCGAAAGTGAGGTCATCGAATTCGTCGATCAAGTCAACGGCTGCGTTGATGTCGAGAAGATTGTTATAAGAGATTTCTTTTCCGTGAATCTGGTCGAACATTGCTTCCAGATTTCCGTAGAAATAACCTTTCTGATGTGGGTTCTCACCGTAACGAAGTTGCTTCTGGCTATTAACAGAGCAACGGAAAGCAGAACCTTCGCCGGCATCGAAATAGTTGAAAATAGCCGAATCGTAGTGAGAAGAAACGGCAAATGCTTCTTTAGCCATCCAGCGACGTTCTTCGAGTGAAGAAGTAGCGCCGTGCTCCATCAACATATCCAATAATGGTTTGTATTGAGCTTGAGAAGCTACGATGATTACATCGTTGTAGTTCTTGGCTGCGGCACGAATCAGTGAGATTCCACCTATATCGATTTTTTCAATAATGTCTGCTTCAGATGCACCGGAAGCTACGGTAGCTTCGAACGGATACAAATCAACAATAACCAGATCTATCTCGGGAATTTCATATTTCTCAATCTGTTGCATATCCTGTTCCAGGCCGCGACGACAAAGAATACCTCCGAAAATTTTCGGATGTAATGTCTTTACTCTACCACCGAGAATAGAAGGATAAGTGGTCAAATCTTCCACTGCCTTGCAAGGATATCCCAATGATTCAATAAACTGACGAGTTCCGCCTGTTGACAAAAACTCTACTCCCTCTTCATGAAGTTTGGTAATAATTTCATCCAAACCTTCTTTATGGTATACAGATACCAATGCAGTTTTTATTCTTTTAGACTCTGACATTGAATTGCTTATTAAGTATTTGGTGTGCAAAGTTACGAAATATTGTTTATCGTACGTAATAAATAAGGTGTGAATTAATAAAAAAAAGCGTTGACTCTCCTCAACGGAAAATCAACGCCTCTTCGCATATATGTTCTCTATTCAAAAACTATTACCAGATAGATACTCGTTTTTCTTTAGGTACGAACATCGAATCCTGTTCGGTGATTTTGAATGCTTCATACCAATTCTGGATATGAGGAAGAGCACCGTCCACACGCCATTTGCCTAATGAGTGAGGATCAAGTTTGGTTAATCGGAGAATTTCTTCCGGACGGATATTTCCTGCCCACACATTAGCGTAAGCCAGGAAGAAACGTTGTTCCGGAGTAAATCCGTCAACAATTTCCAGCGGTGCGGCTTCTGTTGCATTCTTGAATGCCTGGAAAGATACTTGCAAACCTCCGTGGTCGGCGATGTTCTCTCCAAGTGTCAGGCTACCGTTTGCGTGTACGCCCGGAGCTACTTCGATGCTGTCAAAGAAGTTAACCATCACTTGTGCCCGTTCTTCGAACTTTTTAGCATCCTCTTCTGTCCACCAATCTTTCAGGTTTCCGTCTTTGTCATATTGACGTCCCTGATCGTCAAATCCATGAGTCATCTCATGGCCGATTACCACGCCGATTGCACCGTAGTTCATAGCATCGTCCGCATTCATATCGAAGAACGGAGGTTGCAGGATAGCTGCCGGGAAGCAGATTTCATTGGTAGTCGGGTTATAATAAGCGTTCACTGTTTGAGGAGTCATCAACCATTCATCCTTGTCTACCGGTTTGCCGGCTTTGGCAATCATTTCGTTGTAATCCCATTCGTTGGCACGCTCGATATTTGCCCAGTAAGAATCATCTTTGATCTCCAGTGCGGAGTAATCTTTCCATTTATCAGGATAACCTATTTTTACATGGAAGGTTGCCAGTTTCTCCAACGCTTTTTCCTTGGTCGGTTCACTCATCCATTCCAAACCTTTGATACGTTCTCCCAAAGAAGTTTGCAGGTTCTTCACCAGTGTAACCATACGTTCTTTGGCAGCAGCCGGGAAGTACTTCTCTACATACATCTGTCCTACCACTTCGCCAAGTACACCATCTACGGTGCTCACGGAACGTTTCCAGCGAGGTTGCATTTCTTTCTTTCCAGACATTGTTCTGCTGTAGAAATCGAAGTTCTGTGCTTCAAAATCATCGCTTAGATAAGAAGCGGCAGCATCTATCAATCCCCATTGGAGATATAGCTTCTGATCGTCCAGTGATACGGTGTTTATCACATCGGCTACTTCCTTCATGGCAGCAGGCTGACCTACGTTCACTTCTTCCAAATCTTTCAAACCGGAAACGGTGAAATAAGTATCCCAGTCAAAAGTAGGGAAGTTCTTTTTCAGCGTCGCCCTATCCATCTTGTTATAATTAGCATGAGGATCACGCAATTCCACTTGTGAACGAGCCGCTTTCGCCAGGCGAGTTTCGATGTTCATCACTGCTTTCACCGCTTTCTGTGCAGTAGCCTCATCATAACCTGCCAACTGGAACATTTTGGCGATATGTTCCTGATATTTATTACGGATATTTTTAGTCTGCTCGTCATTCTCCAGATAATAGTCACGCTGTCCCATTCCGATACCACCTTGATAGGTCTGTACGATATTCATGGAACTGTTCATATCATCCGCACTTACGAACATGGTGAAGTAAGGACGGATGCCTTTCTTCTGGCTCTCTGCGATATATGCATAGATTTCTCCTTTATCCTTGAGAGCGTCAATGGCTGCCAGTTCTGCTTTGATCGGAGTTACACCTTCCTGGTTCAGCTTCACGCTATCCATTGCGATATTATAAAGATCGCCTACTTTCTGCGCAGCACTACCCGGTGCATTATCTTTCTTCGCTGCCAATTCGGCAATCAATGCTTTCAGTTGTTCACGACTGTTTTCGCGCAACATATCGAATGTACCGAAACGTGAATACTCGTCTGTCAGCGGATGATCTTTCACCCAACCTCCACAGGCATATTGATAAAAACTTGTACCCGGCATAGCCGTGGTATCCAGATTAGCAAGGTCGATACCGGACGTCAGCACGGCCTCTTTCTTACTGTTACATCCTGTTGTCATAAGGCATACGGCAAGAATTGGTAAATACTTGGTTACTTTCATATTGTATAAATAATTAAATAGTCTCTCTAATCAACAATCATCCTACCCGCAGTCCGGCACCGAGGAAGAAGGTGACCGACACCGAGGAACGCCTCGTTCCTCAACGAGAAACACCTGTTTCGACACCGAGAAACAGATACCCGCCAGGAATACCTTCTACCGAGGTATAACGTTTCTCTCACATAGTGCCCGGAAGTATGCGTTTTGTTCTAATTTTTCGTTTCTTCCAGTTCCATCGAAACCCGTTCCCACTCTTCAACAATGCCATCCAACTGTTGCTTCAGTTTTTGATGCCGTTCATAGAGCTGCATATCCGAAGCTCCTTCGGGAGTTGCCATCTTCGCTTCTACGATAGCAATCGCGGATTCGGTTTCCTCTATTGAGGCTTCGCAGTCCGCCACCTGGCGTTCGAGTTTCTTAATCTTCTTATTAAGTTCTTTCTGGGCTTCGTAAGAGAGCTTATTCTCCGAAGGCTGAACGGTTTCAGGTTCATTACCTTTAGCTGAAGCCGTGGGAGAAGCCGACAATCCCGCTCCTTTCTGAAGCTCGTTCAAGCTATCTATCTTTTTCTTTTGCAAGAATTCATAGATACCTCCAAGGTGTTCTTTTACAAGTCCACCGCCAAACTCATATACTTTAGTCGCAAGTCCATCCAGAAAATCACGGTCGTGGCTGACAAGAATCACTGTTCCGTCAAATTCGCGGATAGCTTCCTTCAAAACATCTTTCGAACGCATATCCAAATGATTGGTCGGTTCGTCCAGAATCAGTAGATTTACGGGTTCCAGCAGAAGTTTAATCATCGCCAATCGCGTACGTTCTCCTCCGGAAAGGACTTTCACCTTTTTATCCGAAGCTTCGCCTCCAAACATGAAAGCTCCCAGTATATCACGTATCTTCAAACGGATATCTCCTGTCGCTACTCGGTCAATCGTATCGAATACAGTCAGGTTCTCATCCAACATTTGTGCCTGGTTCTGCGCAAAATAACCGATTTGTACATTATGTCCGATCGTTAATTTACCTTCGAAATCAATTTCGTCCATGATACATTTCACCAAGGTAGACTTACCCTCTCCGTTCTTCCCGACGAAAGCCACTTTCTCTCCCCTGTTGATAGTCAGGTTGACATCATGGAAAACGACATGGCTGCCATACGCTTTGCGCACATCTTCGCAAATCACAGGATAGTTTCCGCTACGACTGGCTGGAGGGAATTTTAAACGCAAGGCGGAATTATCTTCCTCGTCCACTTCGATGCGGTCTATCTTTTCCAGTTGCTTGATACGGCTTTGCACCTGTACGGCCTTCGTTGCTTTATAACGGAAGCGTTCAATAAAATCTTCCGTATCTTGTATTTGTTTCTGCTGATTTTCGTAAGCACGGAGCTGTTGCTCACGGCGTTCTTTACGCAAGACTACAAATTCATCGTACTTCACTTTGTAGTCGTAAATCTGACCGCAAGTGATTTCGATGGTGCGGGTAGTTACGTTATTCAGGAAAGCACGGTCATGGCTGACTAATACGACTGCATTGGCACGTGTAGACAAAAAGTTTTCCAACCATTGGATACTTTCAATATCAAGGTGATTGGTCGGCTCATCGAGCAAAAGCACGTCCGGGCGTCGTAAAAGCAGTTTTGCCAATTCGATACGCATACGCCATCCACCGGAAAACTCCGAAGTAGGGCGCTCAAAATCTTCCCGGCTGAATCCCAATCCAAGAAGTGTCCGTTCGATTTCCGCCTGAAAGTTCGTACCGCCCATCATCAGGAAGCGGTCGTTTTCATGCGTGAAACGGTCTATCAACTGATGATATTCTTCCGAATCATAGTCTGTCCGTTCCGCCAGTTCCTGATTCATCCGTTCCAACTTCGCCTGAAGCTCAAATATATGTTCGAATGCCAGTTCTGCCTCTCCCATCACCGTCCGGTTGTCGGAAAGAATCATGACCTGTGGCAAATATCCGATGGTTACATCTTTCGGAGTAGCTACCACTCCGCGTGTCGGTGACTGCAAACCTGCCAATATCTTCAGCATGGTTGATTTGCCGGCACCATTTTTTCCGACCAATGCAATGCGGTCTTTCTTATTAATTACATAGCTGACGTCCTCAAAAAGCGGCGTCGCATTAAATTCTACTGATAATCCTTCTACTGAAATCACTTCTGCTTCTGATTTATAACATTTTGGACTGCAAAGATACTGAATATTTATTAGATACTACTTAGTATGATACGTTATGAAAAACAAAAAAAGCAGTCATTCTTATGAATGGCTGCTCTCTATCTTAATCAATGGCTCTTCTTTAGAACAACTTAGCAGGATATTCACCGGCATCTACCAATGCCTGAATCTTGTCTACTACGCTCTGACGGTCTTCCGGATAAGTGACGCCGAACCACTTGCTGGTAGTATCCAGTACTTCAACAGTGGCAGTTCCGTCATTAATCAATTTATCTACCATCAATGGGATGAAGAATTCGCTCTTCAGGTTTTCCATATTCTTCGGATCGCTAAGGAAAGTCTTGAAGAATTCCTGGCTGTAAGCGAAGTAATCAGGAGTGAATCCCCAGAAGTTCATACTTACCGGAGTCGTGTCGGGAGTAGCCGTCCATTCGCCATCATCACCGATATATTTCACTTCACCGTCCAGACGTTGAATCTTCGTACGTTCTACTACAGATGTCAACAATCCTTTAGCATCTGTACTACAGATACCACGAGATACCGTACCGCTTTCGCTCAATGTATTTCCTACACGAAAACCTACCATCGAATAAACGTTCTTTGAATTTTCAGGAAGAGCAGAAAGGAATTTACCCATTACCTGGAAAGAATCGCGACCATAGAAGTCATCACAGTTAATCACTGCAAACGGTTCTTTAATCACATCAGCGCCCATCATTACTGCATGGTTAGTACCCCAAGGTTTGGTACGGTCTGCCGGGCAAGTAAAGCCTTCCGGAAGATCGTCGATTGATTGAAATACCAGTTCGCAAGGAATGTGACCTTCGTATTTGGAAATAATTTTATCACGGAAATCTTGTTCAAAATCTTTGCGGATTACAAATACAAGTTTGCCAAATCCGGCATTGATAGCATCATAGATTGAGTAATCCATAATAGTTTCGCCATTAGGACCCAGTCCGTCTAATTGCTTCAAGCCTCCATAACGGCTACCCATACCGGCTGCCAATAAGAATAAAGTTGGTTTCATAAATTGTGTAATATTAAAAGGTTAGTGATGTCAACGGCATCTGATTTCGTTGCAAATTTACAAAAACTTTCTTTCTTTTGTCTTGAAACAAAAGAAAGAAACAAAGAAAAATTCAAGACTGACTTTTTTCTCCTACTCACACCCTTCACTACGCTAAAGGACAGAAACTCGCTTCGCTCAAACAATCTGCCCTTTTTAACGCTTCGTTACGGGTGTTCGCTTAACAGAGAAAAAAGTAGGTCGGAAAACCTTTCGGCATGTAAACCTATGCAGAATCAAAAGTACATCAATGACAAATCTAGAAATCCAGTAATTCATTAACCTATGCAGCAAACACGCCGAAAGGGGATCGGCCTCGTTTTTCCGGCGTTAAGCGCAGGCGTTTTCTCCAGCGTTAAAAAGGGCAGACTGTTTGAGCGAAGCGAGTTTCTGCCCTTTAGCCGGAGAGAACACCGGAGTAGCCGGAAAAACGCAGCCTTGAATTTTCTTTGGTTCTTTCTTTGTTTCAAGACAAAGAAAGAACGTTAGAAGGGATAACCGATAGCAAAATGTATTCCCAGATTCTTCATAAAGGATCCTGTGACATTGTAATATCCGCTTCGTTCTGTATCGTAAGGCAGATGCAAAGGAATACCGAAATCAAGACGGAACACAAGAATATCCATATCATAACGAATACCGACACCGGTGCCCAAAGCGATCTGTTTCGGGAACGTTTTCAGTTCGAGTTGTGAATTGGGACGGGCCTCATCCTTGCGCATCAACCAGACGTTTCCTGCATCCAGGAAAGTGGCTCCCCAAATGCTCTTAAAGATACGGAAACGATATTCTACATTTGCCTCAAAACGGAAAGTACCCGTCTGGTCGAGGTAAGAGTAGCGGCTTTCTGCCGGATGGTATCCGCCCGGGCCGATGCTACGTACCGTAAAAGCGCGGATGCTGTTGGCACCACCCACATAGAATTGTTCGCTGTAAGGGGCTATCGTTGCATTACCGTAGGCGAAGAGAGCACCCAAAGCTACACGGGAAGCAATCTTATTATTCTTGTCCATATTCCACAAATGGCGGAATTCCGTATTCAGTTTCACAAACTGCGCGAAAGGGACGTTCAGCAAACGTTTGTCCTCTTTGCTGAAAGACTGACCGAAAGCACGGTAAATCACCGAGGTCAGGTTACCGGCAGAGGTTACAGTCGATTGCCACCAAATCGGATTTTTAATACCGCGTGCGGAAGCATTATCATAGGTATAGGTATATTCCATAGCAGGAATAAACTGGTCTTTCAAACTGATATATAATGCAGGATTAGCATCGGCAATTTCCCTGAACTCTTCCGATTGGTGTTGAAGGACGTTGAATGTTAGTTTGAAAGGGGTGATACTATGCCGGCTTGTACGTGTCGGTTGGAAATCGTAGGTAGCATTTCCGCCGAATGACAACAGTTTATAATACCTGGCACGGTTCAACTGGTCGATGTATAAACGGAATGTAGTGGTAGCCGGGAAGTCAAACTCCCTTTTCCCCCAATGCGGGAAAACCACGCGCGGGAAAGTCAGAGAAGTAGAAACTCCCATCTCCCAGCTGTTCATTAAAGAGCTTTTTTCTCCTCCGCCGGTTTGCCATTCATAAGAGCCTTTCAGCTTCACGTTCCAGCTTTCGCC
>OHAB01001825.1_pt1 | contig 11200 bp, 9 predicted proteins | sample 1577031 | NCBI WGS metagenome assembly OHAB01 (sample SAMEA3541477, study PRJEB24748) | human gut metagenome | biome: human gut; feature: human-associated habitat; material: faeces | place: China | collected 2012 | reverse complement strand
GTTGAGGTGAGAATATCACCTTTAATCAGGTGGCCAAATTTACTGTGCCACTACAGTATCCAGTGAGCATGAAGGCTGGCGGCACTCAACGCACCGTATTAACCCGGACACCGGAAAAGGGGAAGACGGAAAATTTGTTAAAGTAGTGAACGCCCGTAACATCACCTGGAAATACGATGTTAACGGCAGGCTGGTACAGAAGCTGGTGGATAAAGGGGGTTATCGCCCGCTGGAATGGCGTTACAGATGGGACGCGCGCAGCCAGCTAACCGGACTGGAAACCCCGGATGGCGAGCGTTGGGAATATAAGTATGACCCGTTCGGGCGCAGAATCAGCAAGCGCTGTACCAGCCGCGACAAGCCCGGTATGGATTTTCACTGGAACGGCGACCAGTTGACGGAAGAAATTCCGGTTGGCGTTAACGGTAAACCGGAAGACGAAAACGCCATCAGCTGGATATACGAGCCGGGAAATTTCACGCCAATTGCACGTTATGAAAAGGGACAACTGCATTATGCAGTGACAGATACGGTTGGCCGCGTACAGGAACTTCTGACCGAAGAGGGGCTGATAGTCTGGAAAGGCAGACAGCAGCTATGGGGCCATGAGGAAGGCATCAACAAAGACGATGCGCCCACCTGTCGGTTACGTTTTCCGGGGCAATATGAGGATGTGGAATCAGGGTTGTACTATAACCGGTTCCGGTACTATGATTGCGAGACAGGACAGTATCTGTGTGCTGATCCGATTGGACTGTCGGGGGGAGTAAACCTTTACAATTACGCTCCAAATCCACTGGTATGGATTGATCCCTTGGGATTGTTAGCTGGTCCAGGAGAAGATTTATACGTTGGTACATATGGTTCTTCAATTTATGCGAATGGTAAAACAGGGCTTAATGCAACTCATACACCTCATCATGCCATTCAGGATGCGGTAAGCCCCACAACAAAATGTAAGGGAATTACGATAAATCTGCGTAAAGATTTACATGCTCTTACCTGGACATTCAGACGAGCATTTGTTCGAGGTTTGACAAAAGAACAATATTTGAAAAGGGATATAGATGACCTAAGAAAAATCTTAACAAATGCAGGCTATGATAAAAAGGTCATCACTGAACAACTATATGAGTTAGCCAGACAGAATAAAAAACTTTGGGAATCATTAAATATATGAATATGAATAAAAAAGAAGCATTAGAGTTCCTGTCACTACATCAACCAATGCCCGCGGATTGTGATATTACTCAGGATCTTATAGATAAATACGATGAGGTACGAATTTACTTTCTTTCCCATCCCGATAAAGATGCAATACCTTTATTTTTGCGATCTTTTGGTGAGGGTGATGGTCTTGGAGTATATCAAATTGTTGAGGATTTTCTCTATAAGTGTGATTTTAATGATGTTGTTATAAATATCGTTAACATACTCGAAAATCCTAACACAATAAAAAGCGTTAGGCTTTGGTGTACTATATTAACAATGTCTTTCCCAGATAAAAGAATGGTAAACGGGTTGAAAATTTCGGCTCAATCGCATGATGAAGATATTCATGATATGGCATTACTTGGCTTGAAGCTCATTGAAGAAAAATTCCCCATTTAACCTGTAAAATTACAGGCTGAGGGTATCACAGAACGCTTCACCCGCGACCTGATGGGGCATCTTACGTCATGGCGAATAGCGGACCATGCCCCGCTGACATTTGAGCACGACCTGTGCGGCATGGAAACCTCCCGACGCAGCGAAGCTACGACAAAGCGTATAACCTCACCGCAATCGCCGACTCGCTGCGCGGCTCCATGTTCAACACCATCACGGCAAACGACCAGATAAGCCACGCCACCTGGACGGGTGATTCCAGCCAGTTTCCGCTGTGCGAGGAGCTGTTCACTTACGATAAAAACCTGAACATTACCCGTCGCCAGATCAGGGTGAATAACGTACTGGAAAGCGAGACGCACCAGCAACAGCAGCATGGTCGTGTGGTATCGCGGGAACATGAAGGCTGGCGGCACTCGACGCATCGCATCAACCCGGACACCGGAAAAGGGGAAGACGGGAGATTTGTCCGGGTGGTGAATGCGCACAACATCACCTGGAAATATGATGTTAACGGCAGGCTGGTACAGAAACTGGTGGATAAAGGGGGTTATCGCCCACTGGAATGGCGTTATAAATGGGATGCACGCAGCCAGTTGACCGGACTGGAAACACCGGAGGGCGAACGCTGGGAATATAAGTATGACCCGTTCGGCAGGCGCATCAGCAAGCGCTGTACCAGCCGCGACAAACGCGGCATGGATTTTCACTGGAACGGCGACCAGTTGACGGCGGAAATTCCGGTTGGCGCTGACGGCAAACCGGAAGATGAAAACGCCATCCGCTGGATATACGAGCCGGGAGATTTCACGCCGTTTGCGCGTTATGAAAAGGGGCAACTGCATTATGCGGTAACAGACACAACTGGCCGCGTACAAGAACTGCTGACCGAAGAGGGTCTGATAGTCTGGAAAGGCAAGCAGCAGCTCTGGGGGCGTGAGGAAGGCATCAGTAAAGAAGATGCGCCCACATGCCGGTTACGTTTTCCGGGGCAGTACGAGGATGTTGAGTCAGGCCTGTACTATAACCGATTCAGGTATTATGATTGCGATACGGGGCAGTATCTGTGTGCTGATCCGATGGGGCTGAGAGGTGGGGATTGCCTGTATGGATATGTATTTAATCCGCTAAAAATTATTGATCCGTTAGGGTTAACTGGTGACGATACTGTTAGAGTTAGACATCATACTTCAACAGAGGGTATTGATGGAATTAGCAAGGATGGGTCTATCAACCCTGCCAGAGGCAATCCTGTTGGTGTACACGTTGAGGTGGAGCCATTTGGAGATCCTAAAACGGCAGGTGCAGAAACAGGGGCATGGAAGAATGGTTCTTATGTAGAGTTTGATGCTTCCAAAGATTCACTTACTAAAACAAATGTTGGGCCAAGAAATACAGCCGTTATACCAACAGACGATCCTTTACCATTAAACGATAAAAACCCTATATACAAAAAAGACTCTTTTTGGTCACGAATAATGAGTTTTATTAAAGGATGTGATTCATGAAAATATACTGCAATAGCGACTTCTTATTGGGGTTATATGCTTTTTTAAGGCAATTGGAACTTTCAATGCATCGAGGAATGGATGAATGGGAAGCACTGGACAATTATATTCGCTCACGTGAAGTAATTGAAGTCATAACCTGCCTGACAAACGATAATGCTATCTATAATTTACAAATAAAAATCAGCTTAATTTCAAAATTAATATTATGCATCTTTAAAAAAGGATATATTAAAAATAATGAGGCTAAAAAATTAATTACGTTACTTGTTTCTTTTCGTGATATGTTACATGAAAGACGCCCAGATAGAAATAATATTATCAATCTGAGGGTTGATATATATAATTTCGCCAGTTTGATCCGAAGTAGAATTTACAAAGACAAAATTAGATTACAAATGGCTGATAAAATTGAGCATTATAATCAAAGTGATTATGGCGTTTTTTATAAAATGGAAGATATTCTCTCGGTTGAGTGGTGCAAACCCCTTATTAGTATTCATAAAATTTGACTTATTAACAGAATTTTTAATATCACATTATTTTAGGAGCATAAATGAAAGAGGGGTGGAGGTTAGATGATATATTTGGAGATTCGATCAAAGAAATTAGAGAAAGAGATAAAAAATTTCTCCCGGAAGTATCGTGGTTTTCCAATATGGATATTGAAAAACTAAATGATTACATGACAAAATATCCTTTTGATTCCTTTGAGTCAATACCTAAAGATGATTCAGGTCTTACTTTCCCTGTTTTTGAAAATATTATCTTTACCCTTCCTGTACGCTATCGGCATTGTCCTACCAGGATTGTATATGTCGATGGGCTAGCCTTTCTTAAAAAATTAGGAGATGGAGCATTCTGCATTGATCCGCGTAGATGGCATAAAATCAAAAAATATATATCAAAAGGGTATGTTGAATATCCAGAGGCATCTAACAGTGAATTTGGTGTTTCTGATGGAAGGCATCGTACATTGTTATTAATGCAATTATATAATCGCAAAACAGTCCCTGTTGTTGTTGCAGAACGCGAGTATGAAAAATTCATTCTTGATGCTAAGGCAAATGGAGCAATTTAAATTACAGCCTCGAAATTCCAGACTAATATTTCAACAGGTCCTTGATAGGGGATATAATCCCCGTTTCTTGCACTCAGCATTAGTTATAGTTGAGTGCAAGTAAGATGATGTTGTCTATTGCGAATATGATAGCCATTAATTTCAGGATGGAAAAGCAGAGACGAAAATGGTAGTCATTATGGCTGTCTTGACAAATTCAATTTTTTTGTTTTAGCTTACCAATCGACCAGTTAATGGCTACGGAGATCCCTGTCAGAGGCATCATCATGAGACTTGCCGCAGTATTGCGTGACAATTACAGCCCATGCTTTTGCGTCAATTATCGCAAAGAGATTAGACCAGATAAGATGTCACATTTACGCTTCGCTAAAACAGCCTTTCATTAGGCCGATACAAACTAACCTGCAACGCTTTTTAGGCAGGACTGAGGCGGAGCGCAGCGAAGTGAGCACCGAACAGTCATGGCTATAAAGCGGAATAAATCTGTCGGTCATACGGCAGCATTTTATAGAAAGTGATCTGTCACTTTTTTCAGCGGTAATTGACGCCTAAGGTCGTTTTGTAATTGTCGTCTAACACCGCAGATTACCGGCAAACTCCTTACCCTTTTGCATCAGCATATTACGGATATCCATTAATGACTATGGCGCTCCTGTAAATTTTTCTGACTCACTGTTTCAGCCAGCTGCCTGTAGAATCCATGTCGCAACATAAACAAGTCTGAATATATACTCGTGATATTTTAAGTAACATGTTGTTCGTGTCGCTTTATGTCAACAAGGCTCTGGCTACTCAATTCTTCAAATATACAACCTCAAGCTTATTATGTATATCCGATATGAAGATATTCAGGGGAGTATTTTTCTTCCGCTTCCACGGCATGAGAATTTGGGTAGCTAATCTGGTGTTCCTGACGACTTATTTTTAAATTTATTAATCAGCCTGTTAATAACTACAATGCTCTTTGTCAAAATAAGAGTTTTTGTACAGACAAGAAGACTTCTTAAGGAGACCTTTTATGTCTTCTGCCCCCCAATTTCCGACTCGGACTTCAAACATAGCCCTATGAGTGGGGAAAGTTTACTCTTGCTAGCTGGAGTAAGCTAACAAGAGGTCGCTTGATACAGCGTGTGAGGGCTAGCTTATCTTTAGACAACCACTCACACTTCATAATAGCCATCAGTATACTAAACGACGCCCCTTCATAAGGTTTTACCTATAAACTGACATTCCCTCCAGCATGTGCGTGTCGGCCATCAATATCATTATCAGCCCCCACAGAGAATGCTTCGAAGCGAACCCTTCTTCTTTTTCGATAAGATCCCGCACAAGATCCTCAAAGTTTGCGGATGAAAGATTTCTGAAGTCGTAACTCATATAGCGACTCCATCCGCAATATTTGGGTTACTAGTACTCGAAGCTATCTGATGGATATGAATACGCTTGTGAATATGTTGGTGATTCACGTAATACCTGTGCAAATTGCGTGTCTTGTTGGACCGGTAATGAAAACCACGCTCTCCCCACATAAGCCATACCAATACCTTACCGGATTGCATCAAATAGCGGTCAAGTAGATCACGACGTAGATAGCTGACAGAGCCACTGACGTCCGAACCATTTTCGTCAATTTTGCGGTAAAGTGACGCTACACCTGCAGCATCATGCAAATCCCATTTGTTTGCACAGTATCTGAGATTCAAAGCCTCACAAAGTTGCTTTGAGGGCAGGCTCGCACCGCTGCTTTGGTTCTCCACGCTATGGTAGCTCTCCCAGTTGTAGTCCTGCACTGTGATATCTACCGCAACGCCATTGCCTGACCATCTTTCTGCGAACACCAAATTTTCATCGCTATCATCCTCTTGTTCATTAGCGACTAGCAGCCCCGGAATAGTCGGGAAAGGCATCTCACCCGCATAGGTGTAATAGTAGCCAGGAGCATCAGGGATGGCGCTATTGCCAGGATATTCAAGATCAATGAACAACCTACATAGATTGTCAACTTCTTGGCTATCTACGAATACTCCTCGCAGGAAAGTGAAAATCTGTCGGTCATCCGAGGTAGCATTTTGCTCAACAAAACCGTCAAGTAGGATCCATGGCCCCGTCAGACCATCAACCTCCGTAATCTCAAGGATGCTACGGTAGTCAGGTAGCGGGCCTCCCACGATCCAGTCACCATCATCCACAGACGGATCGTTAAATAAGACTGGGAGTGACAAACTAATACTCTCTACTTTTTGCGGAAACGTTGGATCGATATCAGCATCTGATGGGCGAGCACTGCGTTCTTCGGAAAGGAGGCCCTGCGCGTATCGTATCCCCCACATCTCGAAGTAAGCTATCCAGCCGTACTTTTTGCCATATCGATCGATTTTGTGCTTGTCATCTCCCATACGAGAACCGGAGTACATTTGCCGATCAACAGCTTCAAACTGCTCAGGGTCATAACCAAGCATCAGCATTCGAGAAACAATGGCCTGCAACACCTGTTGGTACTCCGGATTACTGTCATCGTAGTTCGCTCTGTCTGGAATAAGTCCACCAATCGTATAGTTACCAAAGTCCATTTGAATCGCTGCGCTCTCCGCTCGCCCAATCATCTCTGGATCGTACGGTTGAATGCTTTCAAATACGTTAGGCAGATGGCTAAATGGCGGAAGAAGATAAACAGCTTCGTCCTCTGAAAAACAATTTGGATCGACCATCCTCGCAATGGCAATGATTCCCAAACAGTACTGCTGATGTAATGCATGCCAGGTAGGGGCTGTAGCGCCAGGTGCAAACATGGTTTGGTAAATCTCACGAGCGAACCGTGGCAACGCATCATGTAACTCTACCGCATCGATATCCGACCAAGTGGTCAGGACTGCACCGTAGGCTGCGGCGAACACTCGCTCGGGGACATATGGGTCTGAAACTACAATTGTCTCCGTCGCTAACCGGAAAAACTCTTCTGGCCGCCTGATGGCAAATTCATACAGGGCTTTGGTAGCCATATCCCGCAAAGCTCTGGATGTCGTCGTCAGTGTCCACATTACCCAGCGAACTCTTCGAAGTTCACGCTCATCCAGATGACCCGATTTCCATCTCGTCGACAAGAATTTTAAGTCGTCTTTAACTTGTTCAGATTTCTGACGAATCCACTCTGACCAAAAAAGATCGCGCTGAGTGTTGGACATAGCCATTAGCACATCATGCAAAAAGCTCATATCAAACGGATGTGCCAGCGCAGCCCTAGTGCTCCGTAGTCTCTCGAAGGCAAGTTGTGCAAACCGCTTCGACTCCTGCATAGCTTGAGCAAATCGTTCAACAGTAGCCCGCCCGATATATCTTGGATCCGATTGCGTCGTCAATAGCAGAGCGTTCATAACGAGTATATCATCCGACAAGTCTTGCCAAAGCTGCCGCCTACCAGAGTGTTGCGGATACAGATCAACCAGAGCCCGTAATACGTCATAAGCGAAGGTATGCGAATCAGGTCCATGAGATTTAAATTTTGCGTTCCCTTCATCGCTTTGTAGCCATTGCACCAGTTCAGGCTTCATAAGCAGGTTGCGCGCCATCATATGTCCGGCCATTAGGTCGTATGCAAACGCAACTCCTTGCCTACCTTCTGGAGAAATAGTCCGAACGAGAATGCCTTCAGACTCCAGTGCACGAATAATACTGTCGTCCCACCCCATATCCCGAACTGCCATCCGTGTAGCCTGAAAATCCACACTTCTCGCATTGTTATCCCAAAGAAGACCCGCGATCGTTAGTAGTGCATCCTGAACGTCATCTTGATAAATGCGATGCATCGTCGGTGAAAGCTCAGCGACTCGTGCTGCAACCTTGTTAAAGTGAGCTTCGAACAGGCTTGCAAGCGAACGGGGCAATGCTTCCACTCCGACAATATGCTGACGAGGAGAATTTGCTACTTCGCAAAAAATTCTCAGTGTTAAGGGGTGCTGCAAGAGTTCGACTGGTAGATCCGCATCAGTAGCATCGATCTTGTAGTACTCAAAATACTTGTCAAATGCTGTCTTCGGATCTTCCTGAAACCCATTATGTTCAACTTGGGGAAACCCCTCAGGCAGACACATCTGGGCGAATTCATTGCGAAGAGTGACAACTAACAAGACATAAGGAAAATTCTTTAGAAGCTCATCCACTCGGGATAATTCATCCTTCCAATTTCTCGGATCTTCCGCCTCATTCAGACCGTCAATAACAATAGGTATGCGTTTACCTGCACGCTGGCCTGCCGCATCTACGGCCTCAATCAGGCGGTCAAAACTTTCTGCTGGTCTCCCAGAAATCTTGAAGGCAGATACGAGATCATCAAGCCCCTGGCCTGAATGAAGATTCTTGCCTAATAGGAGGATTCCCCCTAGGAACGCCCCTTCTGGCTGTGTTACCTTGACTGCAAGTTCAGACTTACCTTCCCCCGCCGCCGCAAGAACAGCAACCGCCCGAGCACTAATCGATTGCTCCAGACTGCGGAGAACTGACGAAACCGCGTGGATATCTGCAACCAAATTAGCGGTTAACGGAGCCCCGTCAAAGCGCGCTCCACGCAATTTCGAAAGTAGCCTGTCATAACGTACCGGCTGACGCGGATTTGAAACCAACGCTTGATATACAGAGTTAAAGTCACCTTTGCCGAGCGCCGCGTGTAAGCCATCAATAAACTCAGTCAACCCAATAACCCGGGCCAGGAGTAATTCAACTTCAGCCCTGAGCTCAGTTTTGAGTTGCTCAGTAACCGAAGCAATGCTCGTATGATTCTTTTTTAAAGCGTTTGAGAGTTCTTCCAGAGATTCCCATGCGTTTTGGCTGCACAGATGCCTGAATATATTCTCCTCAGCCCCCACCGCTACATGAACATCTGGCTGGTAGCGGTTCTTAAATGGGGCCACTGCAAGCTTATACTGCTCAGCAATTAGCTCTGGAGTTAGAACCAGTTCACCAAAGTAGGTTTCTCGTAAAAGCGCTCCCGGTCCGACCAAAAGATCTTCGATATCCGTAGCTGTGAGCAGTTCTAACTTCAATTCTGGGAAGCGGTCTTGCTCTAGCGCGAAAAACCACTCTTGATCACCTTTTGTTAACGTGTGATGAGTCCAAAGCTTCCAATTGGTCACTCCAGGGACATGCTTACGCGTCTTTTCGATACCTTCGATGATCTTGTTGCGGCGGGAGGCTCCCAAATCTTGTCCATTCACCAGTTCATACCACTTGCATTGCCAACCAATCCAACCTGGTGGCGCACCGAGATCACAAGGCTCCGTCAGCTCGAGGTGAAACTCCACCCCAGGCTGATTTGCGAGTTGCTTAAAGCGACCGAAACGACCATAGTGTCGGCGTACCAGAGCGCGGCAAAGGTTTTCGAAGTTCACATCTGCTGCACCGGGCAGTTCGTTGAATACTTTCCAATTTACTTCAGGCATCAATGCATCCTCTGTCAACTGGCATCGCTGGAATCGGACGGATAGTCATGCGCTGAGAAAATCTCGACCTTTGCTCCAGCCTCGACAAACAGCTTCACGAACGCGGATACCTCTGCCTCATCAGTAGTTATTGTTATTCTATCGCCTTCGCGATCTAGATGATGATCTGACACCAATTGACCAAGATCGGTTGGTCCTAAAGTGTGGAGTTTTAGGCTGCATAGTAATGAGAGCATTTCATATGAAAACCGTTGATTCTCTGGCTCATCAAAAGGGATCGAGTAACATTCATCTTTCTCAGCCTGAGTACTGAGCGTTTTAATATCCTTCTCGACCTTCACTGCATCTTGCTCTTGCTTGAATTTTCCGATGAGAACTAAGTTCATCGAATGCTCAGATCCGTATCCGTTCCAAATTTTCATGATTGTGTCCCTTGTTTAATCTCTAAGGTATTTCTAAGCCGTTTAAGCGCGGACATAACACCAGTTTCTTCAATATCCATACCTGTGGTTGAATAAGAACTCGTGCGCAATATCCCGGAAGCGTCTATATGCGCGTAGGCTTGAAGGCCTGTTTCATTAGGAAGAGGGTCACATATGGGGAGCCCTGACGCTCCCACCTCACTTACTGCAAGTCGAACCTTTCCTCTATAGCTAGAGACCCAGTTTTGAAGCTCTCGGCCGACCAATTCGTCCATACTTGCGACTGCATTAGTTGCTTGCTGAGGCAACAACAGCAATTCACTAGCACCAAACTGTTGCGCCAGCTCAGCCACTGCGTCAAGCTCAAAAATCGTACGCTCGTTTATCACGACATTGATCCCAAAAGACGACAATTTCGCGATCGACTCAATGCCTCTGAGTAAACTTGAAAACTGCCTTCCACGTTGTTCTTCGTAGGTATGACCTATCCCGTCAACGCTAATGCGCGCAAAGTGGATCGAGCCTTTGAGTTTTTTAACCAATGGCTGGGTCAGACGGTGACCATGAGTCGTAAATGTGACTGCAAGATGAGTTTCCCCAGCAGCCCGTTTACATATTTCGACGAAATCAGGATGCAGTGTTGGTTCTCCACCACCAAATCCGATACCGAGGCATCCTTCAGTATCCAGTTCTTTTAACCAAGTAAGCACTTGGTCAGTATGTAGCAATGCCTTATGCTTGGGCGCAAAACAATGTGCGCAGCGAAGGTCACAAAGATTGGTAAGTGCAATCGAGACCTGGCGTGGAGAAATGGACCAAACAGATTCCTTTGGGCGTAACTCCTCCAGGAGGACGTTCAGACCTGTATTTCGGTCGAATAAATGCACCCCATTTGGTCCAAATCTGGACTTCATAACACATCATTCCTGTCTAGTTTATATCCATAAAAGTAGTGATACTTTAGCATCATAGCTAGAAATCCTATTAAAGCATTTTTGAAATGTACACTTTTCGCTCTAATAAGACGTGCATGTGTTAAATGAATAGACAGTATGCCCATAGCGAAAATATACGCTAATAAAAATGGTGGTCAGTCTGGTGGTCTTGACAAACTCGATTTTTTGTTTTAGCTTATCAATCAGCCTGTTA
>OHAB01001823.1_pt1 | contig 11213 bp, 8 predicted proteins | sample 1577031 | NCBI WGS metagenome assembly OHAB01 (sample SAMEA3541477, study PRJEB24748) | human gut metagenome | biome: human gut; feature: human-associated habitat; material: faeces | place: China | collected 2012 | reverse complement strand
TGACGGGAAACTGAAACCATCGGCATTATTAAGACTTGTCTGGATCAATATTACCCAGAATAAATTTAAAACAATCATGACGTCGATCGGTATCATTGTCGGCGCGGCAACGATCGTGATGGTGATTGCCATCGGAAAAGGCGGTCAGGAGGATGTGGCAGATCAGTTTAAAAACTTAAATGCAGGTGCAATCGATATTTCCTATGACGGCGGTGATAAAAACCGTGGTGGAAATCAAAGTTCCGATGACTCCTCAGACTCAGGAATAATGATGATGCCTTCCGGCAGCGGTGCACCATCCGGCAGCAGTTCATCGGGAGGGTCAGGGGCTTCCGGTGGACCTTCGGGAGGATTTACGGGCGGTGGCGACTCTTCCGGCGGTGGACCGTCGGGTGGCCCCGGAGGTGGAAATGGTGGTGACGGAGGCGGCATGCCGGGTGACATGGGTGGCTTCTTTGGCGGCGGCAGTGATATGGAAGACCGCATGAACCAGGAAAATATCACGTTAGATGAAGATGACGTGGACGATATTGAAACTTTTGTCTCCGGGATCTCAGCGGCAACGATCTCCTATACGACAAGGTCTGCCGTGGATGGCGGTGATCTCGATGAGGCACAGACCTACTCGATCGCCGGAGTCAAGGACAGCTATGCAGCTATCAGTAATCTCAGTCTTGCAGTCGGAGATTTTATCACAGAATCCGATGATGAGAATAAAGAAAAAGTCTGCGTGCTAGGCGCTTCTATTGCGGAAGAGATCTTTGGAAGTGCAATCGATGCATATGGCAGTGTGATCTATATCGATGACCGATCTTATGTGGTAAACGGGGTGCTTTCTTCTATGGGTACGGTGGCTTCCGGTATCAGCCCGGATGATTCCGTTTTCATTCCGTATGCGACCGGGGTGAAATATTTAGTGGGAACGAATGTAAGTCCGACTATCACCGTGATCGCGGAGGATGTAAGCAATGTGTCCGGTGTCACGGAGGAGATCACGGAAGTGCTTGCAACTTCCTATCCGAATGCAGAATTTACCTTTGAGGATGCGGGAAGCAAGATGGAAGTTGCATCGGCGTCCAATGAGATATTGACGATGCTTCTGATGGCTATGGCAGCCATTGTATTTGTGGTCGGTGGTATCGGCATCATGAACGTATTGTTTGTATCTGTCAAAGAGCGCACCAATGAGATCGGTATTTTAAAGGCAATCGGCTGCTCCCAGAGGAATATTTTGTTTGAATTTTTAGCGGAGGCGGCTGCAATCAGTCTGATCGGCGGCGTGCTTGGCATTGTGGCAAGCCTGCTCGTCACTCCGGTGGCACAGTATCTTGGTGTGCGTGTTGAACTGACACCGGCAGCATTCCTGATTGCACTGCTGTTTGCACTCATCACGGGAACACTGTTTGGATTCTATCCGGCGTATAAGGCGTCGAAACTGGTGCCGGTGGAGGCACTGGGGGCAGAGTAAAAGAGGGAAAGGTTTAAGGCGGTTGATGAAGAAGAAAGTAACGATTGTGGTTGTAATTGTATTAGTGATTGTACTTATTGCGGCATGTGTGATGTGGCAGATAGGTGGAGTTGAGACGGAAAGTGCGCTGGGGGATCATCAGAAGTATGTTTATGCGTATGTTTCGTCGATTGAGGGGAATGAAGTTACTTATATGGAAGTGGATGAGTCGGTGGCGAAGGCGGCGGAAGAGCGGGCGAAGGAGAAGGCAAAGGCGGAAGATGGTGCCGGTTCGGACAGTACAGAGCAGTCCGGTCAAATGCAGATGCCGCCCGACATGGACAGCACCGAGATGCCGCAGGGCGCACCGGGCGGCATGTCCGATATGACAGGCGAGACAGTCACAACTATGATACCTGTTGGCGTAACCGTACATACAACATCTGACACTACGACCACCTTCTCACGCCTTGCCTCAGGTGATCTGCTAAAAATATTGGTAGAAACAGATAGTGACGGAAATGAAATAATCGAAGAAATCTGGATGTTACAGTAACGTAACGGCAGCATGGCTGATTGTAAAACTCATCAAAAACTGAAAATAATTGTGAAACTGGCACTGGTTTATAAGAAGGTGCTGGGGAGCCGTCGGTACTTAGCGCATGTATTTTATGCGCTTAGTATCCGCTACGAGCGACACGCAGCGAGAGCGTGCCTTCGCTAAACCAGTGCCAGTTTCACAATATTCAAAAAGGAAAAACTGAGTTTTAAAATCAGCCATGCGAGCCACACACAGAAAGGAGCACACATGGACGCAGCACAAATCCTAAAACCATTTGCAAATGAACATATACCGGCAGACACAAAAGAAACTGCCACAGCAGAACACACATCCGTGATCATCACCATGCAAAATGTAAACAAATCCTACAAGATGGGATCTGGTTCCCTGCATGTATTAAAAGACATTTCCCTGACCGTCGAACAGGGAGAATACCTTGCCATCTTAGGGCCATCCGGTTCCGGCAAAAGTACCCTGATGAATATCATCGGCTGCATGGATGTCTTAGACGAGGGAACCTATAACCTTGACGGTGTGGAGATCGAAAAGGCAAAGGAAAAAGAACTGACTAATATCCGCAACCAGAAGATCGGATTCATTTTCCAGAAATATCATCTGATTCCGACCTACAATGTACTTCAGAATATTGTCATGCCACTTCTGATGCGTGGAATGACCTTAAAGGATGCAAGGGATGCCAGCATGGATACCATTGCAATGTTAGGGCTTGCAGAGCGTATCGACCATAAACCGAATGAGCTTTCCGGTGGGCAGCAGCAGCGTGTTGCAATCGCGCGTGCCTTAGTCGGACAGCCGGCGATCCTCTTGGCAGATGAGCCGACCGGAGCCTTAGACCGCAACAGCGGAAAAGAAGTGCTGAAACTATTTCAGCGCCTGAGTGATATGGGAAATACGATCGTCATGATCACGCATGATTTAAGCGTTGCCGAACATGCGAAGAGAGTGGTTCGTATCGTGGATGGGGAACTCTGTGAAAATTAGAGGTGGTTTTCATCTGTCCTGTGTGGTATGTTAATATAAAAGGCATTTGGTTTACAATAAAAACAAGGAGAGCCGCACATGACAAACGAAGAGATCTGCGTATGGCTAAAGGCAGAAGCAGAACCAAAATTTCAGAGGTTTACATCCGGTCTGATCCCCGGAACAGATCCGATCATAGGTGTGCGTATCCCAAAGCTGCGCACTCTTGCAAAAAAGATTGCAAAAGAGGACTGGCGCGGGTATTTGGAACACGCTGCCTGCGATACTTATGAGGAGATCATGCTGCAGGGACTCGTACTCGGATATGCAAAAGGAGAGATTGATGAGCTTTTGGAATATGTGCGGGCATTTATCCCGAAGATCCATGACTGGTCGATCAATGACTGCTTTTGTGCAACTTTTAAAATTGCGCAGAAACACCGCGAAAAAGTCTGGAATTTTCTGATGCCGTATGCGAAATCAGATCAGGAATTTGAGCAGCGCGTCGTTGCAGTTATGCTGATGGATCATTTCCTGACAGAGGCATACATTGCGCGTGTGCTGGCTGTGTGGGACAGACTCGACCATCCGGGATATTACAGGAAAATGGGAGTTGCGTGGGGCGTTGCAACTGCATATGCAAAGTACCCAAAGGAAACACATGCATTTTTACTGGAGAATCATTTGGATGACGAAACATACAATAAGGCGATCCAGAAAATGATCGAATCTTACCGGATATCGGCGGAGGATAAAGAGATATTGCGCGGAATGAAAAGGAAACTGCAAAAATAAGTGATATTGTGCGAAATGAAAAGGAAATTGTAAAAATAAAAGGGGAGCAGTAGCATGAGTGTTGATACACAAAAAATCATAGAGATCGTAAAACAGGTCAAACCGTTATTTTTAGACCGTGAGGGCTCATCACAGATCAAGGTAAAGGGTGTTGCGGATTTTGTGACACAGATCGATTTTAAAGTGCAGGAGCAGGTAAAAACCGCACTCTATGAACTGTACCCGGAAATTCAGTTTATGGGGGAGGAAAAGGACAACAGCGATATTGACTTTGACGGTGATGTCTGGATCTTAGATCCGGTGGATGGGACGACCAACCTGATCCATGATTTCCGAAACAGTACACTTTCACTGGCACTTGCAAGAAAGGGTGTACTAACGCTTGGAATTATATATCATCCGTATTCTGATGAAATATTTGTGGCAGAACGGGGAAAGGGAGCATTGTTAAATGGCAGCCCAATCTCCGTCAGCAAAAGGCATAATTTTTCCGAGTGTCTGATCTCCATAGGAACAAGTCCATATTACCGCGAACTTGCAAAAGAAAATTTCAGAATTTTTGAAAAGGTATTTACGGATTGTGCGGATATCCGAAGAATTGGTTCTGCGGCATTAGAACTTGCCTATGTGGCGGCAGGAAGAATCGATGCATACTTCGAACGCAGTTTAAAACCCTGGGATTATGCAGCCGGAATACTGCTTGTGGAAGAAGCGGGTGGAAAAGTCACGGATTATAAAGGAAACCCGGTGGATATCACCGGAAATTCCGATATTGTGGCGGGAAGCCAGACGATCGGGGAGATCCTGGTAGAGAAATATTTGTAAAAAAGGGAGTCAACATGTCTGACTCCTCTTTTAGGGTATCTTCTGTAAATATATGAGTTTCATATCCTCTCGATTTTTAAAATTTTTGTTCTTTCGCCGGATATTATATTTCCGGTGTTTCTACCATAGTTTTTCTCGACATCATCCTCTTTTCGTTACTTGTTTTCTTAGTTTTTATATTTTCTGCTTAACAAGCATAATTATAAGGCGCGTTTTATATATAAACAATATAAATTCTTCTTGACAAGCATATTTTATGGATGGAGAACATGCATGAAAGCATTTTGGTATAACGATGATCGTAAAAATGTATGTGGCATCAAGATACGAGAACTTCGCAAGGAAAAACATATTTCCACAAAAAAAATAGAGATTATTTTTTATGTGTTATCCGACTACATTTTTGTGCAATAATTACAAATACCATTAAAATAACGTCTTTTTGATGACATAGTATAAGCAATATGCTAAAATCCATTCAAAGCATGACATTCTGAATTATCTACACGGACATATGTGCCATTCTATTCACAGGTCAAAATCATAAGAATTTTCAATGCTTTTATTATCCACACATTTAAGCAGGGAGAATTCTAAAGAACCAGAGATTTCTCCCAGACAACACAGAGGAGGAGAAATGAATGGGGACAGCGGACATCGTAACAAAAGAGTATATGCGGGGAAATGCCGTATTTGCGGATGCATTTAATTATCTGATTTACAATGGAAAAAAGGTGATTGACCCGGCAAATCTGAAAGAGATCGATCCGACAGAGATTGCACTGCCGTTTGATGATGAAGCAAAAGCCGGTAAAGAAAAAGATGGTGAAGATAAGAATAGAAAAGCGCAGGGAACAGAGTGGAGTTCTGTGAAAAATGAATCAGTGAGAAAGAAAACTGCCGGCAGAGCAGGCAAAAAAACAGATGCAGTGCAGAGATACCGTGATCTTTTAAAATTTGCGGTAATCAAACAGGATGAAAGAACGTCCTATGTTCTTTTGGGCATCGAAAACCAGACGGATGTCCATTATGCGATGCCTGTCAGAAATGCCATCTATGATGCCCTGCAATATGGCAGACAGGTGGCGGACATAGCTGCCGGACACCGCCGGAACAAAAATGATTTTTCGGGAAAAAATAATGGTGAGTATCTGTCCGGATTTTTAAAGGAAGATCATATCAGACCGGTGATCACACTTGTGATTCATTTTGGAGCAGAGGAATGGGATGGTCCGTTATCATTGCACGAAATGATGTCGACAAGAGATATGGAACTCTTAAGTTTTGTGGAGAATTACCGGATTCATCTGATCGATCCGGCAAAACTGACGGAAGAACAGCTGGATCATTTTTCCACGAGCCTGAAAGAAGTCATGGGATATATCAAGTACTCAAAAAATAAGGAACAGCTGTTGAAATTTTTGCATACAGATACCCATAGAAGCATAGAAATGAATGCGGTAAGAGTGATAAAGACGATCACGAATACACCGATTGAAGTATCAGAAGAAGAGGAGGAGATAGAGATGTGTAAGGCAATCGAGGATCTGATCGCGGAGAGCGAAGCACGTGGCAGAGCAGAAGGAGAAACACGGGGAGAAGCGAAGGGCATGATAGAAATCTGCCTCGATATGAGTTTTTCCAAAGAGGATATTTTGAAAAAGTTACAGGAAAAATTAAATATATCCCTGCAGCAGGCGGGGGAGTATTTTGAGATGTATGGGAAACATATTGTTTAAAAACAATATAAATTAATATAATTCTTATAAAGCATGACATTCTGAATTATCAACACAGGCATATGCGCCATTCTATGAACAGATCGAAATCATAAGAATTTTCAATGCTTTTATTACTCACATATTTAAGCAGGGAGAATTCTTAGAAACCCAAAGATTTCTCCTAAACAACACAGAGGAGGAGAAACAAATGGGGACAGCGGACATGGTAACAAAAGAGTATATGCGGGAAAATGCCGTATTTGCAGATGCGTTTAATTATCTGATCTACAATGGGAAAAAGGTGATTGATCCGGCAAAGCTGAAAGAGATTGATCCGACAGAGATTGCATTGCCGTTTGGTGATGAAGAAAAAGCCGGTGAGGATAAGAAAGGGAAAGTGCAGGAAACAGAGTGGAGTTCTGTGAAAAATGGATCTGTGAGAAAGAAAACTGCCGGCAGAGCAGGAAAAAAAACAGATGCGGTGCAGAAATACCGCGATATTTTAAAATCAGCAGTCATCAAACAGGATGAAAAGATGTCGTATGTTTTATTAGGTATCGAGAACCAGACGGATGTTCATTATGCGATGCCCGTCAGAAATGCCATCTATGATGCCCTGCAATATGGCAGACAGGTGGCGGATATAGCTGCCGAACACCGTCGGAACAAAAAAGATTTTACAGGCAAAAGCAATGGTGAGTATTTGTCCGGATTTTTAAAGGAAGACTGCATCAAACCAGTCATCACACTTGTGATTCACTTTGGAGCAGAGGAATGGGACGGACCGTTATCTTTGCACGAAATGATGTCTGTAAGTGATATAGAAATTTTAAGTTTTGTGGAGAATTACCGGATTCATCTGATCGATCCGGCGAAGTTGACGGAAGAACAACTAAATAAATTTTCCACAAGTATGAGGGAGGTTATAGGGTATATCAAGTACTCGAAAAATAAAGATAAATTGTTAGAATTTTTGAGGACAGATGCCCATAGAAGTATTGAAATGAATGCTGCAAGAGTGATAAAGACGATTACAAATACACCGATCGAAGTATCAGAAGAAGAGGGGGAGATAGAGATGTGTAAGGCAATCGAAGATCTGATCGCGGAGAGTGAAGCGCGTGGCAGAGCAGAGGGAGAAGTTCGTGGAGAAGCGCGTGGCAGAGCAGAAGGAGAAACACGTGGAGAAGCGAAGGGCATGATAGAAATCTGCCTCGATATGAGTTTTTCCAAAGAGGATATTTTGAAAAAGTTACAGGAGAAACTAAATATATCCCTGCAGCAGGCGGGGGAGTATTTTGAGATGTATGGGAAAAGGACGGTGTAATTGTACATTGAAAATGAAAAACGCTGAATCCATGATAAATCAATGGAAACAGCGTTTTGGCAAAATCAATAAAACAAAGCGTTACATTTCAACCACAGCAACACCCCATCCGCCTAAGTCAATTTTATTTCCACAGACGATGGCTGTTTCTGAAATCAGCTCTACGCCGTTTTTTCCGTGGTGTGTGACAGAAACCGGATCTTTTGAATAGTTCAGATAGTAGCACAATTCTTTACCGGAATCATTGATGCCTCTTTTTATAATGAGTGGATAATGCGGTGCGTCTGAGGAAAGATCTCCACCGGAAAAGCCGGTTTCGTGCAGGAAAGATAAAAGCACGGATTCTAACAGTTCATCATTTTCAAACATTGTTCCAAAATAAAGTGTGGAACCATTTCCATATTGATTTTTTGCAGCAGCTGCATAGCGTTCATATGCCGGATGGCTGTATTTTAATACCGGTACAGCGGTATCACAGGTGATAAGTTCCATCCATTCACAGGCGGAGGAGGTCAGGGAAAAGGCAGAGTCGTCCGGATGTGAAAAATGCTTCTGTGCAGCCGCCATGACATCGCTTTGAACCGGCACGATATCCACATGATGCGGGTGTGTAAACTGATCGTAGTGAAGTCCCAGACATTCATGCAGGATATGTGGCTGCATGTCCGGATAAATCTTTAAATATTCATCGGAAAAACCGCTTCGGAATGTGGTGATCAGATGTCCGCCGTTTCTGACATAGGAATCTAATGCCAGAAGCAGAGATTCCGGTGCACTGTAGAGTGCCGGTACGATCAGACATTCATAGCTGGAAAAATCCCGTTCCTTAGAAGAAATCATATCGTATTCAATATTTAACCGGTAGAGGGCATCTGAAAACCAGCGCATCACAGTGTTGTAGCCGTTGGCTCCGGCATTTTCAAGCGGAAACTGTGTGAATCCGGTTAAAGAAGCATTATCAAGCATAATAGCGATCTTATTTTCCTTTTTCAGGTTTTTTAAATGAGAACCAATCTTTTTCCATTCGTTTCCGATCACGACAGCTTCACGGTAAGTCTCATTTTCAGAAAAATCGTGGGAGAGCACACCTTTCCAGTAACTTTCAATTGCATTGTGGATCGAATGCCAGTGCCAGTACATCACACTGTTTGAGCCGTTTGCGATATGGCTGTATGCCTGCAGGCGGAGCTGTCCCGGATAAGGAAGCCACGGAGTCAGTCCCTGAGCCTCGGTCTCTAAGATCAGATAGTTGTCCTTTTTCAGACTGCGTGAGATATTTCCACATACGGTAATTTCTGCACCGGTCAGTTCCTCATTAGAAGGATGGTAAATATCGGCACCAGCCACTGTCATGCAGCGTGAGGCATCGTACTGGTCGACCTGGGACTGATAACCGATCGAGTGTGTGGTCCAGTCAAAATCAAAATTTTGTGTGATAAACTGATCATCCCGTTTGTACTCGCGGACAATATCAGCCTGCCAGCTCAAAAATTTAGTGACAAGTGAACGCTGAAATTTACAAAATTCAGCGGCAAGACTCTGGTTGATCGTACCTCTGACATCCGGGAAATCATCCCAGTCATTCACACGGTTGCTCCAGTAATCCAGTCCAAACTCATGGTTAAAATCATTGATATCCGGAAAATTTTCTTTTAAATAATCTACAAACATTGCCTGGACACGGGGACCGGCAGTTCCATAACTTTTGGTCTCATTGTCAAGCTGATAGCCGATCACATGCGGCACATCTTTCACATGCTCCATCAGAACGCGGATCACACGCTCTGCGTGGGAGAGGTAATCCGGGTTTGTGATATCCATATTCTGGCGGTGGCCATATCGTTCGCGGCCGTTCTGGGTGATTGCCAGGATGTCCGGATATTTTTTTACCAGCCATGTCGGTACGGCATAGGTCGGTGTTCCGACGATCACGGAAATATGGTGGCATGCGGCAGCATTTAACATTCTGTCGATATGTGTAAAATCATACACGCCTTCCTGCGGCTCTAAAGTACTCCATGTTGATTCCGCGATACGGATGACATTCATTCCTGCTTTTTCCATCATTTCCATATCCTTTTCCACACGGTCGTATGGAAGGTATTCGGAATAGTATGCAGCTCCAAAATAAAGTTTTTCTGTTTTCATATAAAACCCCCACCGCCGGATGACAGGTTCGTATTGTCTGGCCTTAGAAGCAGATTTGAGCACTGTGGCGGTGATATCCTTTCTTAATTTAATATAAAATGATAAAATGAACAACCGCTTGCGCATTCTTATTATACCATCTGAAAATTTACATGTAAACGATAAGAAACAGTTTCCAAAAAAATATCTATGATTTACTCGGATATGATAAAAAATGGTGTAGACAGTGAACTTTTAATTTGCTAACATAAAATTAATACTGGAAGTGTATATTGCAGGGAGGGTCAAACATATGGAATTAAATCAGAATACAGAAAAACTGGACAATTATAGAAAACGTGCTGCAGAGCTGGTCGGGAAAATGACACTGGAAGAAAAAGTGGCACAGACTCTGTATCAGGCACCGGCGGTGGAACGGTTAAATATAAAGGCTTATAACTGGTGGAATGAGGCATTGCACGGTGTGGCGCGGGCCGGCACGGCGACGGTATTTCCACAGGCAATCGGTCTGGCGGCAACATTTGATGAGGATCTGTTAGAGCAGGTCGGTGATGCAGTGTCGACGGAGGCACGGGCAAAGTTTAACATGCAGCAGGAGGGAAAGGATACGGATATCTATAAAGGCCTGACTTTCTGGGCACCGAATGTCAATATTTTCAGAGATCCAAGATGGGGCAGAGGACATGAGACGTTTGGGGAAGACCCATATCTGACCAGCCGTCTTGGAGTCCGCTATATTGAGGGTCTGCAGGGGCATGATGAAAATTATTTAAAGGCGGCTGCATGTGCAAAACATTTTGCGGTACACAGCGGACCGGAAGCGGTGCGCCATGAATTTGATGCAGAGGTGACGGAGCAGGATTTAAGGGAAACATATCTTCCGGCATTTGAGGCGTGCGTAAAAGAAGGAAAAGTGGAGGCAGTGATGGGGGCATACAACCGGACGAACGGAGTGCCGTGTTGTGGAAACAAACGTCTGCTGATCGATATTCTGAGAAAAGAATGGGGATTTTCGGGGCATGTGACGTCAGACTGCTGGGCAATCCGTGATTTCCATGAGGGACATCATGTGACAGGCACTGCGATTGAATCGGTTGCGATGGCGATGAATAACGGCTGTGACTTAAACTGTGGTACTCTGTTTGGATTTTTAGTTCAGGCGGTGAGACAGGGACTGGTCAAAGAAGAACGCTTAGACGAGGCTGTCACAAATCTGTTTATGGCGAGGATGAAACTTGGTGTGTTCGATAAAAAAGAAGAAAACCCATACGATAAAATCCCTTATCTTGCCGCAGACAGCAGAGAGATGAAAAAATTAAATGAGGCGGTGGCAAGACGAACCGTTGTCCTGCTAAAAAATAAGGAGCATATATTACCGCTTGATAAAAATAAAATAAAAACGATTGG